>Ga0310786_10001848_pt1 | contig 33648 bp, 26 predicted proteins | sample AusTroGonzalo_MG_FD_203881 | JGI IMG/M metagenome (GOLD analysis project Ga0310786, IMG submission 203881) | Bovine rumen microbial communities from tropical cattle in Woodstock, Queensland, Australia - Gonzalo_03 (v2) (version 2) | ecosystem: Host-associated > Mammals > Digestive system >... | reverse complement strand
GGCTACCAGGCGAGGGGGGCGTTGAAGAGGGCTTTTTCTTCTTCGGTGTATTCGGGGGACTGGAGGCGGAGGTCGGTGATCTTGAGGACGGAGCGGGCGTCGGTCTGGAGGTTGCGGACTTCCATTTCGCCAATCATGTAGATCTTGCGGAGGCGGCGGACGGAGAGGACGTCGAAGCGCTTGAGGGGGGTGCTGCCGCTCCAGACTTCGCCGCGGAGGACGGCGCGGTAGCCGGGGTGGACCCAGAGACGGACGCGGTCCCAGGGGGTGCCGGGGGCGGGGTTCGGGACGGGGATTTCGAGGATGTGGCAGAGTCCGCGGTTGGGGATGGTTTCGGAGCCGACGAGGCGGGGGGAACCCCACCAGAAGAAGGCGAAGGAAAGTTCCATCCAGCAGATTTCGGAGCCGCGGATGGGGGCGAAGGGGGCGGGGAGGGGGGCGCCGTCCGGGGTGGTCATGACGGGGGCGGGAGGGGCCATGACGATGTCGGCGGCTTCCTCGGGGTCGTGGAGGGTGTAGCGGATTTCGTGCCGGCCGGCGGCGCCGCGGGGGTTCATGAGGGCGTCGGCGCGGATGGTGTCGAGGGGCTTGCCGTAGCGGTCGAGGACGCGGATTTCGGCCTTCATGGCGAGGGGGACGTCCGGGATGGACTGGCGTACGCCTTCGAGGAGGGCGGCGGCGGTGGCGGCGGAGGGGCGGGTTTCTTCAAGGTCGCGGAGGGATTCGACGGTCGGGCCCGGGGGGAGCTGGGCGGGGGCGGCCGCGGGGAGGACGGCGAGGACGAGGCAGAGGCCCGCGGCGGTTTTTGCCAATGTTTGGCAAAAACGGGGCATTTTTGCCAACCCTTGGCAAATTTTTCCGGGGGCCGTTCCGGGGTTTTGCCAATGTTTGGCAAAAACGGGGCGTTTTTGCCAAACCTTGGCAAAACGCGCGGCGGGTCGCGGGGCCGTCATGCGCGGAGTCCTTCGAGGGCCTGGGTGATGTCGGCGACGAGGTCGGCGGGGTCTTCCAATCCGCACGAGAGGCGCATGAGGTCGACGGGGATCCCGGCGGCGGCGAGCTGCTCTTCGGAGAGCTGGCGGTGGGTGTGGCTGGCGGGGTGGAGGATGCAGGTGCGGGCGTCGGCGACGTGGGTGACGATGGATACGAGGCGGAGGGCGTCCATGAAGCGGATGGCGGTCTCGCGGCCGCCCTTGAGGCCGAAGGCGATGACGCCGCAGGTGCCGTTGGGCATGTACTTGAGGGCGCGGTCGTGGTGGCGGTGGCCGGGGAGGCCGGGGTAGTCGACCCAGGCGACTTCGGGGCGGGTCTGCAGGAATTCCGCGACGCGCTGGGCGTTGGCGCAGTGGCGGGGCATGCGGACGTGCAGGGATTCGAGGCCGAGGTTGAGGAGGAACGCGTTCATGGGCGCCGGCGAGGAGCCGAAATCGCGCATGAGCTGGGCGACGCATTTGGTGATGTAGGCGGCTTTGCCGAAGGCGGTGGCGTAGGTGAGGCCGTGGTAGGAGTCGTCCGGCGTGGTGAGGCCGGGGAACTTGTCCGCGTGGGCCATCCAGTCGAAGTTGCCGCTGTCGACGATCGCGCCGCCGACCTGGACGGCGTGGCCGTCCATGTACTTGGTGGTGGAGTGCGTGACGATGTCGCAGCCCCACTCGAAGGGGCGGCAGTTGACCGGCGTCGCGAAGGTGTTGTCGAGGATCAGCGGGACGCCGTGCGCGTGGGCGAGGGACGCCCAGCGCTCGATGTCGAGGATGTCGAGCGAGGGATTCGAAATGGTTTCGCCGAAAAACGCCTTGGTGTTCGGGCGGACGGCGGCGGAAATCTCGGCGTCGGATGCGTCGGGGGAAAGGAGGGTGAATTCGATGCCCATCTTCTTCATCGTGACGGTGAAGAGGTTGGAGGTGCCGCCGTAGAGGGCGGAGGAGGAGACGATGTGGTCGCCGGCGGAGGCGATGTTGAACAGCGCGAAGAAATTGGCCGCCTGCCCGGAGGAGGTGAGGATGCCCGCGACGCCGCCTTCGAGGTCGGTGATCTTGGCGGCGACGGTGTCGCAGGTCGGGTTCGCGAGGCGGGTGTAGAAGTAGCCGGATTCGGCGAGGTCGAAGAGGGCGGCCATCTGGTCGCTGGTGGAGTATTTCCAGGTGGTGGATTGCCAGATCGGGAGGGCGCGGGGCTCGCCGTTCTTGGGCTGCCAGCCGGCCTGGACGCAACGGGTGTCGATGTGCTGTTTCATGGCCGTGGACTATGCGGCATCCGGGCGCGCTTGGCAAGGCGGCGCATGGGGCGGAAACGCGGGCGGGCGGAAAAATTTGCCAAGGTCCGGCAAAGAGGGGCGGATTTTGCCGGACCTTGGCAAAACGCGGGCGGGAAATCCCGCCCGCGGCCCCGCGGGGTCAGTCGGGAGCGCCGCCGTCCGGCGCGCCTTCCGGTCCGCCGGGACGGGGGCCTTTCCCGCGGCGGAAGTGCCAAGGGCCGCGGCCGTCTTCCGGTCCGCGCATTCCGGGGCCTTCCGGGCCGCCGCGGGGGATGCGGCCTTCGCCGGAGAGGATGCCTTGCACGATGGCTTCGACACGTTCCTCGCGTTGGGCTTTCGATTCGTCGATGTGCCGGCGGAGACGTTCCAATCCGGCGCGGGCTTCTTGGGTCCGTTTTTCCAGGTCGCGTTCGGCCTGTTCGAGGCGGGCTTCCTGCCGGACCTGGATTTCGTCGAAGTTCCGGCCGACGCGTTCGCGGAGCTGCGCGGTCAGTTCGGCCTTTTTCGCCTCGTCGGTTTCGCGGTTGATGGCGTCGGCGAGTTCGCGCACGGCGTGGCGGTCGCGGTGCATGGAGGCGTCCATGCCGCCGGGGGGCAGGCCGCCACCGTGCAGCGGGGGAGGCGGGGGCGCGAAGCCGGGAGGGGGCGGGCAGGGGGCGCCGTCCGGCGGGGGGGCGGCGTCCGCCGGGTCCTGGGCCTGCGCGGCGGCGGCGGCGAGGAGTGCGGCGAGTCCGAGCGACAGCATGCGGATTTTTTTCGTTTCCATTTGGTTTTCCTTTGTTCCGGGTGGGCCGGCGGGCGGGGATGCCCGCCGGAAATCATTCGTAAATTCCGGTGTAGAGCCATTCTTCGCCGGGCGGTTCGATGGCGGCGATGAGGGTTTCGAGTTCGGAGAACTCGGCAGCGTAGGGATCTTCGTCGAGGGCGGGGAAAGCGGCGTCGTCCGCGCCGCCGCCGGCTTCGGCGAAGGCGGGGACGGACGGGGCGGGGAGGGAGGCCGTTCCGCCGTGGAAAAGGAGGAGGCCGAGGGCGATGGCGAAAGCGGCGGCGACGGCCAGCAGGGGTTTCCAGGGGAAAACGTGCCGGGACGGCGGGGCGTCGAGGCGGCGGCGGATGGCACCGGCGAGCACGTCCGGAGGGGGAAGGGGGACGGCGGGCGCGCGGGCGAAGAGGGCGTCGAGGGCGTCGAGGCGGCTGCGGGCGGCGCGGACGGCGCCGGGGCCGGCGGCTTCTGCGCGGGCGAGGGCGGCGCGCTGTCGGGGGGCGAGTTCGCCGGAGCGTTCGAGGAGCAGCAGGCGTTCGATGGCGTCGGGTTTCATGGCACGGGTTCCTCCAGTTCGCGGTAGGCGGGGGCGAGGGCGGTGCGGAGCTTGGCGAGGGCGTATTGCATCCGCGCCAGGGCGGTGTTGACGGAGCAGCGCTGGATGGCGGCGATGTCGCGGAAGGGCAGGCCGGCATCCATGCGGAGCGAAAAGACTTCGCGCTGGTCGGGCGGGAGGGCGGCGACGGCGGCGGCGATGCGGTCGCCGAGTTCGTGCGCGGCGGCGGCGCGGTCGGGGGCCGGGCCGGGGGAGGAGAGGCGGTCGAGGGGCGCGGCGGTTCCCTCCGGCGGCGGGGCGTCGAGGACGAGGGCGGGGCGGAGGCGCCGGGCGTGGTCGATGGCGAGGTTGCGGGCGATGCGGAACAGCCAGGCGCGGAAATGGCGCTGGCGGTAGCGGTCCAGCCCGCGGAGGGCGCGCGCCCAGGTGTCCTGGAACCAGTCGTCGGCCTGCGCGGCGTCGGCGGTGAAACGGAAGAGGAAGGCGAACAGGGGACGGCGGTGGCGCTCGACGAGGCGGTCGAGGGCCTGCGCGTCGCCGCGCCGGAAGGCGGCCAGGTCGGCCGCGTCGGGTTGTTCCGCTGGAAGGTGGGGTTCCATGTCGTTGCAAGGGGAAACGGGCGGCGGCGCGTTTTATTGTGCCGTCCGAGGAAAAAAGTTTGCCCCATCCGCCGCGCGGACGGAAGCCCGGATTGCATTCCCTGCCCCTTTTCGCGGGGGGGCTCCCTTGACAGGCGGGCGGCATCCCGATATCAGTTGAAAAACGACCCGGCACCATGGGCAAACTGTTTTTCATCAAAAAAATCATCCGGTTCTGCCGCAATTCCGTGAACGAACGCGATCCGGCCGTTTGGGTCTGCGGCGAATGGTTCGGCAAGCGGGTCGGCGACAACGCGGCTTTTTTCGCCAATTACATCGCGGAACACCACCCGGCAATCCGGTTGCACTGGCTGTGCGACGGGAATTGCGACGCCTCGGCCCTGGACAAGCGGATCGCCGTGCTGGACTATTCCACGGAGGAAGCCGTCGCCGTTTCGAAAAAGGCCGCCGTCGCGATCATGGGGGAAGGCATTTCGGACCTCAGCCACGACATCTCGAATTACTGGGGGAATGCGCTCAAGGTGAACCTGTGGCACGGCGTTCCGTGGAAAAAAATCGGATACGACATGAAGAACGCCCGGAGCCGTCCGCCGGAGGACGCGATCCGGAAACGCCTGTACAAGTACGACCTGTTCGAATCGCCGAGCGAAGAATACACCAAACGCATCCTGACGGCATTCGGCACGGAGCGGAAATGCATCGTCGAGGCCGGCTTGCCGCGGAACCGCCTGTTTTTCGATGCCGGGAAAATCGCCGCGTGCAGGGAGCGGCTGGCCAGGAGGCTGGGCGCCGCTTCGCCGCGCATCATCGCCTATCTCCCGACGTTCCGCGATTCCCGCACGGAACCGTTTTCGTTCGCCGGCGTCCGGGACGCGGCGTTTTCCGCTTGGCTGGAGCGGAACAACGCCTACGTCGTCCAAAAGGCCCATGCGGCCGAGACCGGCTCTTTCGGCGCCGGGACGCGGCACGTCGTCAACATGCCGGACATCCCGGCCCAGGAACTCATGGCGGCATCCGACATGCTGGTGACGGACTATTCGAGCTGTTTCTTCGACTACCTCCTGCTCGACCGGCCGATCGTCCATTTCCTGCGCGACTACGAATACTTCAAAAACGAAGACCGGGGCTTGTATTACGGGAAGGACGAGGTCGTCTGCGGTTCCGCCCCGGAAAACGAAGCGGATTTGATCCGGGCCATCCGGGAGAATTTCGAGCGTCCCGGCCTTTTCCGCGAACTCCGCGCGGCACGGAAAGCGAAATTCCTGACCTACGAAAGCCCCGACAGCTGCGAAATCATCGCCCGGCGGATTTTCCGGGAGCTGGAAAAAAAGAAATTCCGGGCATGACGCCGTTCCGGACATGGACAACCGGCGCTCCGCCGGCGATATTTCCGCAGATGGCATGAAGAAACGGATGCAATCGTTTTTCCCGGCTTTTGGCGGCGCCCTTCTCGCCGCCGCGGCCTGCGCGTTCCTCATGGAAGTCCGCGGGCTGTTTCCCGTGGGCGGCCGGGTCACGCCCGCATCCCTTTCGCCGGCCGACGCGGTTCCGGACCAATGCACCGTCGCCGGCGGGAGCGTCGCCTCGACGGGGAACGACGCGAAGCTCGTCTGGCGCGCCTTTTCATGCAGGGGCGGGCATCTGGAAATCGAAGCCGACGCCTCGGAAGACACCTGCCTGGACGTGTTCCGGGGCAAGCCCGGCCAGCCGGGATTTTCGCCGGACCGGAAGTCGCGCCATTTCCTCTTTGCGGGCCGGAACCGCGTCGTGGCGCCGCTGCCGGGCGAAACCGCCGGACTCCGGCTCGATTTCGGGCGCGAACCCGGCCAGACGTTCCGCATCCGTTCGATTGCCGTCAAGGGCGGCCCGTATTTCACGCGGCCCTGGTCGTGGCGGACGTTTTTCCTGCGGACGGTCCTCCTGGGAAGCCTGTTTTTCCTGCTGGCGCTCCATGCCGTTTTTCCCGCCGCCGCCATCTGGACGTTCGTGGACCGGAACCGTTTCGCGCTCGCGGCGTGCATCCTGGCGTTCGCCACCGTGTTCGAATTGAACGGGTCTTCGATCGGGATGTGGAACCGGCTCGTCCCGAATCGGGCCGCCGAAGCGCCCCTTTTCGGCGAAGAACGCCCGATCCGGTCGGACGAATGGGCCAGCTTCTCGCCCTTGACGCTCGCCCAAGCGGCGGCCCGTCCGGCCTGGCCGTATTTCAACGGCATTCCCAGGGACATGCCGACCGACATGTTCACGGTCTATGCCCAGCCCGTCCGCCATCCGCTGGTCGTTTTCCGCCCGTTCCTCGCCGGGTTCGTCCTGTTCGGCTTCCGCCACGGCCTCGCCTTTTTCTGGGCCGGGCGGTGGTTGGCGCTGCTGCTGGCCCTCTACGGGTTGTTCAAGTTGCTGACGGGGGGCGACAAGCTCCTTTCCGGCGCGGTTGCGGCACTGGCCGTGTTTTCCCCGGCCGTCCAGTGGTGGGGCGCCATCAACGCTTTTGCGGAGATGCTGTTTTCCGGTTCCCTGTTCGTCCTCTGCCTCGACCGCTTCATGGCGGGGCGGAATTTCCGGGAACGGTGGTTGCCGCTTCTCGGCATGGGATATGCGGGCGTCGCCTACGCGATGACCCTTTATCCCGCCGAAATGGTTCCGCTCGCCTGGGTGTTCGCGGCGCTGTCGGTTTGGACCGTCGTCCGCCGCGCGGGCGGATTCCGCCCCGACGCCCGTTCGGCCGTTTTCGCGGCCGTTGCCGTCCTGGCGGCGGCGGGATGCCTGGCCTGGTACCTGTTCCTGTCCCGCGAATCCTTCCGCCTTGCGGCGGAAACCGTCTATCCGGGGCGCCGCTTCTCCTGCGGAGGGGGCTTCGCGGGAAAATGGGGCCTTTCCTGGGGCAACCTGTTCTTCCCCTGGACGCCGCCCGGCGTCGAGGACGGCAATCCCTTCAACCGCTCGGTTTTCTTCGATTTCTTCCCCCTTGGCTACCTTCTCTCGGCGATTTCGTGCGCCCGCCGCCGGAAGGCCGACCTGCCGTCCCTGCTCCTGGCGGGCGTTGCCGTCCTGCTGGGCATGTATTGCGCGAAGGGGCTTCCGCCGTGGGCGGCGAACCTCACCCTGCTGTCGCGTTCGACGACCCCGCGGGCGTTCGTCGCGTTCGGATTCGCCCAGTTCCTCCTGCTGGTGCGGGCCGTTTCGCTTCTCCGGTCCGCTGTTCCCCGCCGCATCGCGCTGCCGGCGGCCGCGTGCCTCGCCGCCTTGGATGCCGCGCTCGCCCATTGGGCCCTGCCGCATTATTTGACACCGTTCCGGCTCGCGGTGGTGGCCGCCGTGGCGTTCGCCGGGAACTGCTTGTTGCTCCGGTTCCCCGTCCGCCGGAAGGCGGCCGCGGCGTTTTTCGCCGGACTCGCGTTTTTTGCGGGCGCGTGCGTGAATCCCGTCCAGCGGGGCGACGCCGGTGTCCCGGATGCCTCGCTGGCGCGGGCGATACGCTCGATTGCCGCGGCGGAAGGCGGGGCCTGGCTGGTGGAGGGGGCGGAGTTCCCGATGAACCAGTATCCGTTGCTGGCGGGCGCACCGGCCGTCAACGCGGGCAATGTCCACCCTGCCACCGCCCGCTGGCGGGAATTGGATCCGGAGGGGAAAGCCGAAACCGCGTGGAACCGCTACGCGGCCGGCATCCGGGTGGACCTGGTGCCGCAGGGGGAAGCGGCGTTCGACCTGACCTCGTTCGACACCTTCCGGGTTTCGCTGCCGGTTTCCGTGTTGGCCCGCTGGGACGTGCGCCACGTCGCGAGCCACCGGGATCTGGAGCCGCTTTCCGCGGACGGCATCCGCTTCCGGCGCGTCGTCCGCGTGGCGGAATGGAACCTGTTCGCGGTGGAAACGCCGTCCGGGCCGTGACGTCTCGTTTCCCGGGGGGATTCAGGAAGGGGAGGAAGGAGCGGCGACGCGGGTGCGGTAGAGGTCGTCGGCGAGGGCGACGCAGCGTTCGCAGGGGCGGAGGGCGTAGTAGGCCTTGGTGCGCTCGGAGGCTTCGGGGGAGGGCTGCACGTTGGCGGCGCGGAGGATGTCGCGGCAGACGCTGCTGCCCATCACCCCCGCGAATTCCTTCTCCAGCGCCTGGATTTGCCTGTAGAACCGGTTTTTCGCGGGAACGTCGCCGGGGGCGAAGCCGCCTTCCTTCATGCCCGCCAGGAGGGCCAGTCCCGCCAGCGCCCCGCAGGTGCGGCGCAACCCGCCGAAGCCGCTGCCAAACGCCGCCGCGGCGCGGGCCGCCTGTTCTTCCGTCAGCCCGATTTCCGCGGCGTGGGCCACCACGACCGCCTGCGCGCAGCTGTACCCCTTCCGGAAGCATTCCGCCGCCGTCATTCCGCACCGTCCTTTCCGTCTTCCTCGACCGCGCCGACCCATCCTTCCGCCGGGCGCGCCGCCGGGAACGCCGCGAAGTCGGTGCCCGACAGGTCCGGGCGCGCGAGGGCCACGGGCCAGCGGACGGCGTCCGCCGCGTGGGCCGTCAGCGCGATTTTCGCGGGGTCGAAGCGCAGGAGGCGCGCGGCCAGCCAGTCGCCGGCGGCCGGGTTGCGGGCGGCGAAGACGGCGCCGGTGGCGAGGGGAAGCGGCGCCAGGGGACCTTCGCCCTGTCCGGCCACGATGGCGTCGACGATCGAGATTTCCCGCCGCTGCGGGGTGTCGTGCATGGTGCCTTCCGCGTCGGCGTAGAGCAGGGCGCGGTTGAGGTCGAGGCAGGTCCGCCAGATGGTGTCGTTGCCGTGCCAGTTGCCTTCCATCTGGGCGCCGGGGACCTTGCGGCGGTAGCGGCCTTCGAAGTGGTAGATGGCCCGCTCGGCGAAGTCGTAGAAGCGCGGCCGGTCGCGGTGGCGGTTGATGAAATCGAGCGCCGTTTCCAGCACGTCCAGCAGGACGGAGCGCTCCGGGTGGCTGTCGCCGCCGGCGCCGGCGTCGCGCGCGCCCTTGCGGTGGTGGGGGAGGTATTCCTTGTTGCCGTTGATGCCGATCAGGTTTTTCAGGCAGCAGGTCAGCCCCGCCTTCTTGTGCGTCTTGAGCTTCGGGCAGTTGACCACGAGGTCCGCCTCGAACACGTCCTTCGCCAGCAGGAAGCGGTGGAACCCGGGGCGGTGGTGGCGGCGCATCTTGCGCGGGTCGTAGACCGTTACGCGGAAGCGCTTCCAGTCCCGCGAAATCGGTTCGAGGAAGCTGTCCGCGCCGAGGTTCACCAGCACGTAGCCCTCTTCCCCCCGCACGGCTTCGGCGACGTGCTTGACGCCCGCCGCGTCCTCCGTCGTGACCGTCCGGCGGAAATCCTTGACCTCCAGCGGAAGGCCGCGGTCCCGGAAATGCCGGACGACCTCGCGCATCCCCGCGAAATCGAGCATCCGGGCGAAGTCGCAGCCCTGCAGCGGCGCGTCGCCGAGCGTCACGTGTCCGGGCTTGGCGAGAAAAACGTACTCCAGCACCGCCCGCAGCACGGAGGGATGCGTGATCATGCAGTCCATCCCCCCCGGCCCCATGTTCCGGTGGAGGACCCAGTTCGGCTTGACGACGATCCGCGCCCCGGACGGCACCAGCTCGCCAATCGGGTTCCAGTCCGGCGTTCCGAAGCGGGCGGCATCCAGCCCCAGCCCGCGGAGCGCCTCGCGCACCAGCGGGAAGACGCGGTTTTCCGCCGCCGCGGGCGCCAGGCCGGGGAATTCGGGCAACGGCGCGTCCGGCCCGTAGGGCGCGGCTTCCGGCGGCGGATACCCCGCCGGCCCGTCCATCCGCGCCAGGGCGACCGCCCGGGAACTGACCGCATCATCCTTCATTCCCGCCATCCTACGCCATCCCCCCCGCCGCCTCAAGACCAACCCCGCCCGCGGGTTTCCGGTTTTGCCAATGTTTGGCAAAAAACGGGCAATTTTGCCAAGGATTGGCAAATTGGCCGGCGGGCCGTTCCCCGGTTTTGCCAAGGTTCGGCAAAAAGGGCGGATTTTTGCCAAGGGTTGGCAAAACGTCCCGCGGAAGAATTTTTTCCGCGCAGGGGGCAATTCGGGCTTGTGCGGGGGAGGGGGGGGGCTATGATGCGGGCCTTTCCAACCTCCAACCCCAAACCCCGAAAGGAGACACACGCCATGCGCAAAGCCGCCCTGATCGCCATCCTGATCGCCCTCCTGCCCGCCGCGTTCTGCGGTTGCGGCGCGAAAAAGCCGATCCTGAACGTCTACATCTGGTCCGACTACCTCGACGAAAGCCTCGTCGAACGCTTCGAGCAGGAAAACAACTGCAAGGTGCAGCTGAACTACTACGACTCGAACGAAGCGATGTACGCGAAGCTCAAGGCCGGCGCGACGGGCTACGACGTGCTGTTCCCGAGCTCGTACATGGTCAAGATCATGGACGCGCAGGGGATGCTCCGGAAGCTCGACAAGTCGCTCCTGCCGAACCTCGCCAACGTCGATTCCGTCTACCTGGGCATGGCGATGGACAAGGAAATGGACCACTCCGTCCCCTACATGGTCACCATCACCTGCCTGGCCTACATCCCCGAAGCCGGCGAGGTGGAACCCTCCTGGAGCCAGTTCGAGCGGAAGGACCTCAAGGGCCGCATGACGCTGCTGAACGACTACCGCGAGGTGATCGGCGGCGCGCTGAAGTCCCTCGGCTATTCGCTCAACACGACCGACGACGCGCAGCTGGCCCAGGCCAAGGACGTCGTCCTGAAGTGGAAGGAAAACATCGCGACCTTCGAGAACGAGCAGTACAAGATCGGCCTCGCCTCCGGCGAATTCCTGCTGGTCCACGGCTATTCCGGCGACCTCATGCAGGTGCAGGAGGAGCGCGACGACATCGAAATCGTCGTCCCGCGCGAGGGCAGCGCCCTGTCGTTCGACGACATGGTGATTCCCGCGGACGCTCCCAACCCCGAACTGGCGCACAAGTTCATCAACTTCCTCTACGACCCCGAGGTTTCCGCGAAGAACACGGAATTCGTCTGCTACCTCTGCCCGAACAAGGCGAGCTACGGGTTGCTCGACGCCGAACTCCTCGAAAACCCGATCCTCTTCCCGCCGGAAGACGTGGTCTCCCGCCTGGAAATGATCGACGACCTCGGCGCCGACAACGCGAAGTATTCCAAGCTGTGGGACGAGATCAAGGCGACGAAGTAGCCTTTCCCACGCGTTTTCCCGCCGACCGCCGCGCCCCGACCGGGCGCGGCGGTCCGTTTTGCCTTGAGGCGCCCCGTTCCGAGTTCGGCCTGGAGCTGATTGCCCGATTCCATGGACATTCTGCAGGGGGGGCGCGCTCCGCCGCGACCGGGGACGAGGGAAAACGGGTGGAATCGGCAGGATGACGGGCAGCGGGGACGCTGCCCCTCCCTTGGGCGACCCAAGGCATTCCGCAAAACCTTGGCCCGGAAGGAGCCGGGGGCGGGGCGAAATCGCGGATTGTGCGGGGGCGGGAAACGGGTAGGATGGGGGCATGAGTGTCTTTTCGCGGTCGGTGGCGTTTCTCCGGGCGCGGTGCCGTCCGGCGGTGGCGGCGGCCGTTGCCGTTTCGTTCGCATGGTGCCTGGGGGGGTGCCTTTCCGCCAAGGGGCCTTCGCTGGTGATGCCGCCGCAGGAGTCGTGGCACGTGACCGCCGCGTCGGCGGGCGAAGGGTTCGAGGCGGCGCGGATGTTCGACGGGAGCCTGGACACGTTCTGGCGGGCGGCGCGTCCGGGACGGGCGTCGGTGGAAATCGACCTGGGGCGGGTGGCCGTGGTGGGCGGCTTTTCGATGGAGTGGGGGGACGCGTTCGCGACGGAATACGGGGTGCACACGAGCCGCGACGGGCGGACGTGGAAGGAAGTCTTCCGCCGCGAGGACGGGAGCGGCGGCTGGGAGCAGGCCGATTTCGGCCAGCAGATGGCGCGCTACGTGCGGATCGCCATCCGGCGGACCGAGCGCGACGCGCCGGCGGAAATCCGGCGGCTGGTCCTGCTGGGGCTGGCGCACCAGGTGGAGGTTTCGGTGTCGGCGGGGCTGGACGCGCCGGAGGCGACGGTGCTGCTGGACGGCGACCTGCGGACGGCCTGGCGCTGCCCGGTGCCGGATGCCGTGCTGACGCTCGATTTGCGGGAGTCCTACACGGTCGGGAGCGTGCAGGTCTTCTGGGGGCGGCGCGGCGGGGCCGGAATGGTGGAGGAATACGTTTCGATGGACGGGGAGGAGTGGGCGAAGGCCGGGGAGGTGGCGGCCACCGGCGCGGAATTCGACATGCTGCTGCACGAGCCGGTCGAGGCGAAACACATCCGGCTGGCGTTTTCGGAGGGCGGGCCGGAGGGGTTCGACGTGGCGGACCTGCGGTTCCGCGGGAAGGAACGGGCCTCGCGGGCGTGGGCCGCCTGCGAGCTGGCCGCGAAACAGGCGCCGGAAGGGATTTATCCGGGGATGTTCCGGAAGGAGCAGGACTATTGGACCGTCACGGCGCGCGCCGGGCGGGAACAGGGCGGCGCGCTGCTGGACGAGTGGGGGAACTTCGCGGTGTCCACCGTGGCGCCGGTCGTCGCGCCCCTGCTGGTGGTCGATGGCGAAGTCCGCAGCGCCCGGCAGGCCGCGCGCCTGGAACACGCCCTCGCCGACGGGACGGCGCCCCTCCCTTCGGTGACGTGGCGCTTCGCGGACGGGCTGGCCGTGCGCTGCCGCGCCGTGGAGCTGCGGGAAGAAGGTTCGCCCGCGCTCTTCGAGGTGGACGTTTCCAACGACGGCGACAAGGCGCGCGACGTGGCCCTGGCCCTGCTGGTGCGGCCGGTGCGCATCCCGCCGCCGTGGGACGGCGGCGGGATTTCGCCGATCACCTCGCTCCGCCCGGCGGCGGACGACGGCTCCGGGACGTGGCGGACCCTGCTGGTGAACGAAATGCCGCAATGCGCCATCGCCGCGAAGCCGGGCGAGGTGCAATGGGCGGCGGTGGGGTTCGACGGGGGCGACATCGCGCGGACGCTGTTGGATTTCCCGGAGGACGCTTCGTGGGCGGAAGACGCGGACGAAGGCCTGGCCTCCGGCGCCTGGCGGAAGGCGTTCCGCCTGAAGCCGGGGCAGACGAACCGGACGACGGTCGCGGCGCAGTCGGCCGTGGGGTCGGCGCTGGCGCGCAGCCGGGCGGCCGGGGGAGGGCGGCGGCCGATGCTGGAAATCCTCCGGGAAGCGACGGAATCGCACTGGCCGGCGCTGGGGGAGACGCCCGCGGCCGTGGCGAAGCGCTTCGAGCAGGAATGGGCCGCGGCGCGCGCGGAATGGGCGGCGGAACTGGCCCTGCCGGACATCCGCGTGGCGGACGGGACGCCCTTCCGCTGCATGAAGACGCAGATCGCCTTCCTGCTGTCGCGCCCGGTGCGGATGCAGGGCGAACCGGGCATCGGGTGGCCGGTGGAAAGCTCGGCGGCGGTGGTTTCGGCCCTGCTGCGTGCCGGGCACCCGGACGAGGCGCGGGCGATGGCGGAAGAGCTGGCGGACGCGGTGCCCGGAAGCGGCGCGCTGGGGACGCGCCTGGTGCCGGTGCGCGAATCGGCGGCGCCGGTCTTCGGCGCGTCGCGGCGTCCGGCGGCGGAACCCGCCGCGGACCAGCCCGCCCCCTACGGCCAGTTCGCGCACATGCTGATGGATGTCTACCGCTTCACCCGCGACCGGGCCTTCCTGGAGCGCAACGCCCCGGCCCTCCAACGCGCCGTCGAACGGCTGGACGGGTTGGATCTGCTCCCCGAATCGGCGGAGCGGCGGGAGCATTCGCGCCTGTGGCGCTTCTTCCACCGCCCCTCGAAGAAGCGGGAAGCGGCCGTGACCTACGCCCAGCGCGTCTGGGCGATGCTGGCCTGGAAGGAATGGCAGGCCGCCGCGCTGGTCCTCCGCCTGGATGACGAGGCGGAGCGCGCGGCGGAGGCCCACCGCCGTCTCCAGGAAGCCACGCGCGGCGAAATCCGCCGCCAGTCGCGGATGGGCCCGCTGGACGCCCCCATCCCCGAATCCGCCGATTCCCCCGTCTTTTCCGACGCCCTGGTCGGCCTGATGCACTGGCCCGCCGACGAGTGGGAACTGGCCGACGCGGCCCTCTACCAGCGGTCCCTCGGCGAAGCGCAGGCGGCCCTGCTGGCCCGCCGCCGCCCCGGCTCCGCGCAGTGGTTCCGCTCCTCCGCCTCGGACCTCGCCCCCGCCTTCGCGGCCCACGGCAACGCCGCCATGGCCCGCGAAGTGCTCTGCGAGCTGCTGGCCCGCCGGGTGCCCGCCGGGTGGAACACCTGGCCGGCGCGCGTTTCCTCCCGTCCCCGGCAGGCCGGGCACGCCGGGCGGATGCCCTCGGCGCAGGCCGCCGCCGCCTGGACCACCGCCCTCCTTTCCGCCCTCGCCTACGAAGACGGGGACGAAACCATCCACCTCCTCGAAGGCGCCTGGCCCGAGTGGCTCCAGGACGGCGACGGCCTTTCCGCCAAAGGACTGGCAACGCCGTCGGGCTCCGTGGACGTCTCGGCCTTCTGGCAGGGGCGCAAGCTCCGCGTGGAAATCGAAGGCGACGCCTCCCCCGCCGGCGGCTGGCGCATCCACTGGCCGGTCATCCCGTATCTGCCCGACCGCGTGACGGTCGGCGGCCGCCCCGTCCGCAACTACGACGAACTCGGCTGCACCCTCGACGGCCGCTTCCGCGGCCTCGTCGAAGTCGAATTCCCCGTCGAAGCCCCCTGGCCGAGGATGGAATAGTGGATTTGGATTGCGGGGGGGGCGGGATATGCTACGCTACCAAAGCTTATCCAGTAGGATGCCGTTTCCATGCCGATTTCGCAGCGTCAACCATTCCCGAGATGCTTTGCCTCCGTGTTGCCGAGGGCATTGGGATGGGTGTGCGAGAGCATCCTGTGGCTTTCCAAACAACCCAACCTTCTTTTCGTTGCGGTCCGGGCTTCCTCCATTCCGGTATTCCTGTCTGTTCTTCCAGCAGGGGTGCGCAAGTGAAGGACGGGAAACGCCTTTCGTCGCGTCCCACTGCCGCGGCGCGAGCGGGAGATGCTCCCCGGAAGATTGCAGTGTTCGATTTTTTCTGCAGTTGCGGTGGCACCAGCGAGGGGTTCCGGGAAGCGGGCATGGAAATCGCATGGGCTCTTGACTCCGACCCGTCAGCCGCACGGACCTTCCGGAAGAATTTTCCCGATGCCACATTCCACGAAGGTGACGTGAATGACCTGCAACCGGAAGATTTGAAACAGGAGATGGACAGGCATCCCGATTGTCTCACCCTGTTTTGCGGATGCGCGCCATGCCAACCGTTCACAAAACAGCAGACGCAGAAGAAGCAGAACGCTCCACGACGCCATCTTCTCCTTTCTTTTGCCCGTTTCATCAAGGCGGCAAAACCGGATTTCGTTTTTGTGGAGAATGTGCCCGGCGTCCAGAAGGACCAAGGCGGCGATGACAGTCCGTTTGCGCAATTTCTGAAGATTATCGACGAATTGGGCTACCATTACGACAAGCCCGGAGCCGTTGTGGCGGCCCAGGACTACGGTGCAGCCCAGATTCGCCATCGGTTCATCTTTTTGGCAAGCAAGCACGGAGCCATAACAATTCCGGAGGCTACCCACGGCCCGGGAAAATCCCCCTACAAGACCGTGCGCGATGCGATTGCTGGTCTGCCTCCCATCGAGGCCGGGGTGGAGTATGTTGATCCCGACGGCAAGATTACGTGCCATCGCGCAGCGGCGTTGAGCAAACAGAATCTTGCCAGAATCCGCGCAACGCCTCCCAACGGCGGAAATCGCATGGCATGGACCGCCAAGTCCGGACTGCGCCTGAAGTGCCATACACGGACAAAAACCAGAGACGGCAAGAAGAAGCAGAAACATTCGGGGCATACCGATGTCTACGGGCGTCTGTGGTGGGACCGTCCATCGACCGGGTTGACAACACGCTGCATCAGTTATTCCAATGGCCGCTTCGGACATCCCGAACAGGATCGGGCGATTTCTGTACGTGAAGCCGCCCGTATTCAAGGATTTCCTGACACTTTCGAGTTCGTCGGGAGCCTGAACGATCAGGCGAAGCAGGTCGGCAATGCCGTACCCGTTCCGCTTGCCAAGGCGGTGGGCGAAGAGTTTTTCAGATTGGCACGAAGTAAAAAGCGCGGAGCGGCGTAATTATGGCAATTGAATACTTCAAAAGCCGGGCAAGGGTGATTGATCTGTTGGGGCGTCAGCAGATTGCTGACGCGCCGACGGCGACTGGTGAATTATTCAAGAATGCACTTGATGCGGGTGCGTCAAAAGTAGAGGTGAATTATGTGCATCCTGAGAACGGTGAAGGGACAAGCTTTTTGCGCATACGCGACTATGGCCTTGGCATGCGGCTTAGGGAGGATGTGATTGGAAAGTGGCTGGTGCTGGCCACGGACTCGAGGTTTTCAAAGAAGATTGATGATGGCTGGGCAGAGTTTGCTACACCGGAGCAACGGAAATGGATTAAGACGGCTTATGGCGAGAAGGGTATCGGTCGCTTGTCTGTAGCGTCTTTGGGCCGCATGACTGTTTTGTGGTCGGTATGGGGAGGGGGAAAAAAGAAGCGCGGAGCATTGTGCATTGTCCATTGGCATTTGTTCCAGCATCCAAAGAAGCTTCTGGATGATCTTCCGATTCCGTGTGCTGAGTTTGATCACGTTCCGAGTGCGCAAGAGTTTGACGCAGTGTTTTCTGAATTGAGAAAGTCCGATGCGATTAAGGACCTTCTTGAGGATGCGGCATGGGACAAGCAGTTGGTCTCTGAGTTGAAAGCAGACCTATTGATGCCTTCAGATCGGATATACGCACAATTGAAGTGCGATTTCAATATGGGAACGACCTTCTTGTGCGTAAACACGTCGGAAGACCTCCCCGATCTGTTTCGTGCATCTGCTGAACGTAAGAATGCTTTGGAAGATGTCCCGCCGAGTGTTTTGAAGTCGGCCAATGCATTTTTGTGCTTTTGGGATCCTTTCCACGATCGAGATCCGTTTCAGGAAAACCAGGGGCGCAAGTTCAGTGTTGAGGTTTCTGAAAACGGAAAAGCATTTCGCCCAGGCGAACAATATCGCTATTGGAGTCCCAATGATTTCAAGCAGTGCGATCATCATATCCGCATTAAGGTTTCGGAAACAGGTTTTGCAGAAGGTTATATAGAGAATTACCAGACAGAGCCGACAGAATACAGGCGACAACTGAAGGCGTTGCAGCCGGGCATGAAAAGCCCAGGCGAATTCATCGTTGAGATAGGCTATGTTCAAGGTTCTTCCTCCGCGAGTTTCCTGCCAGCTGATCTTCATCATCAAATGGACACCCGTTTGAGGTATGCCGGTGGCTTTTCGGTGTACAAGGGCGGTGTACATATTCAGCCTTATGGTACACCTGAAAGTGACTTTGCTGGATTTGAACAGCGCCGTCTGAAGAATGCTGGACGTTATTATTTCTCGCATCTTCGCATGTTTGGCGGCTTGTTTCTCCCTGTGGATAATGTCCGAGTCAAGGAGAAAGCGGGCCGCGAGGGCTTCATTTGGAATGGGGCGAGTCGAGCACTCCGCTTTTGGATTGAGGATATTTTCGTTGATATAGCGGATCGGTATTTGGGCCGCAAGGCTGACCGTGAAGACAAACGGAAGGCTAAAGAAGAAAAGGCGGCAAAGGCGGCGCAAGAGCGGCTTGCCAAAGAAAAAGCCGAATATCTTCAGAATGTTCGTTATGCACGGGGCTGGCTGAGTAATCTGAAGGATCAGATTAAGAGTGATGTGAATCAATCCCGCAAGTTGCTTAGTGGAGCATCTAATGCTGCGCCTGGACAAGATTTGGCTGAGTGCGAGAAAGCAATCAAAACTTTACGATTGCATTTGGAAGACCTTCAGTCTTCGGTTTCCAATCCGCCAGATGGCGTAGTGATTCTGGGCGACACATGGGATGTGGTTTCAGACTATATTTCCAAGCGTGGTGTCCAAATTACAAATCTCCAGGCCGAAATTGCGCGTCAGGCCCAACAATTGCAGGTGCTTTCCTCTCGTGCCCAGCCGATGCAGGACCGTGAACGTAAGTTCGTTGGTCGACTGACGGAGACGGACGAGCATGTCCGCCGTGAGATTGACAAGGTTGTCTCTGGTGCCTGTGAGACCGCAGAGAGTTTGGCCCCCAATTTGAGGGCACTTGCAGAAAAGGAGGTCGGAGATCTTAAAGCTGTTCGCACGTCCGCACTGGGAGGCCTGACGCCTCAAATGGTTGCCGCAGATTCGACAGGCGAATCTGTGGCTACATTTGAGAAGGCCGTTCAGGCGGAGCTTGATGAATTGGAGATAGTTGTCTTGCCGCGACTTCGTACACTGTGTGCGAATGTTCAGCATCTGACGGACTGGCAAAGTGGCATTTATGCGCTTTCAGACCAGACGCGTGAGTTGCAGGTTCTTCGCGAGCAACATTCGCATCTGGTCACGGCGGCGCAGCTTGGACTTGTCTTTGAGACGGCGACGCATGAGTATGAGAAGCAGGTTAAATTCGTCCGCGACACCATTGCGTGGTTGGAAGATCGGTTGACAGGAGAGGAGAAGGACCGTCTTTCGGAGCTCAGGGATTCCTTTGGCATTATTGACGAACGCATCCGCCTGATGGATCCGTTGATTCGTCGCAGGAATTTGCGCAGTGAGTCGTTGACAGGTGCGGAGATCGAAGATTTTTTGCGTCGTCGGTTCGTTGACGAACTGAAAGTGGTTGGGTGTAAGTTCACGGATGCATTCCGAAAGGCGAAATGGTCGGGGTTGAACCGTCCGGTATTTCTTGGAGCAATTCATAATCTGTTTATCAATTCGCTTTATTGGGCGCGACAAGGGGCGGAGGATCCCATGGTTTGTTTGTCGACTTCGGATGGTTCGCTCGTTCTTTCGGATTCTGGGCCAGGGGTTAATAAGATTGATGCCGATTATGTTTTTGAGCCTGGTTTCTCACGTCGTCCGGAAGGTCAAGGTCTCGGATTGTACATCGCTCGCGAATCTCTTTACGAGTTCGGGTATTCACTTAGTCTGCAAAGTGAACCTGAGTTGGGTGCATTGGGCGGGGCTAATTTCATGATTTCGAAAATTTCTTAGGAGTGATTCACATGGATGAACGTATCAAGGCAGCAAGAAAAGAAATCATTCGCAAATTTTGCCGGACGATTTTGTGGATAGATGATGAAATCCACATTGAGGCGACACAATCAGGTTCTGATTCAGGGGCCAAAACGCCGAAGCTCTTTGTAGACAAACTTTCTGAGTTTGAGCAAAATGGCTTATTGTGTCATTTGAAGGGGTTCCCCCAGTCGACAGGCAAAGGTGATTTCTATGATGATTCGGCCGATGACGTTTCTCGCCAGAGTGTCAAACTGGCGCGTCAGTCTGATGTCGTGATAATTGACTGGATGCTCGGCAGTGTTGACTCAAGTGAGCATGCGCAAAACATTGTAAAGGAATTGCTTGGCGAGGGTAAGGGGTTTCGCTTCATTGTGATTCTTTCAAAGGATGCGCCGTCTGACACGGCTTACACAGCTTTGGATCGCAGCTTTAAGGCAATCTCTGATAGTGGGTGCTTGTGGCAAAATGACTTCGGGCAGTTCTTGTTGAGCCTTCGCAAGGATGAATTTGCGAGTGCAAATTTGTTTGATAAAATCTGTGACGCATTTGCTGATGCTTATCCTGATTATTTGCATCTAGCGGCAATGGAGATCACCGGACGGATTAGGGATGTCGTGCCGCAATGGTTTGCTGCTATTACTTCAAATGCAGATCTTGGTATCCTTGTTGAACGTGGTAATACAATGACTGATGATGGCCAATGGCGTGATAACCTGCAGGACTGCATTGCCAGTAATTTGATGGATGACCTTGGGACTGCGGTACTGTCTCCGGAGTTTGATTCATTAAGCGAGGATATGTTGAAGCCATCCAATAACCCGTTGGTGAAGTTTCCGAAACGGGATGGCGATCTTAAGAACGGGCTGGATAGTTTGAAGGCTTGTGTTAAGGATGAGAAACCAGTTGGGCTTTGTGTAAAGAATTACAAGAAATTGTTCCCTGGGCGTTCGGATTCGGAGATTAAGCTACTTATTGAAGGCATTGAGTCCTTTACGGAATTTTGCGAAAGAAGGAGTTGTTTGCCTGCGGGTGTTGCACCTATGCCCGGTTCTGTCTATGAGGACCTGATTGACGAGGCGGGAGATATAGCAGTGTGCATCTCGGGAGGGTGTGACTGTAAGCGCAGTCCGTCGCTAATGTTTCTTGTTGGCAAAGAATTGACAGGTAAATCTGAGCCGTGGTATGAAGTTATGGCCGACAAGTCTTATAAGGGCGGGAAGACAATTTTGAGATTTGGCGATAAGGCCTATGTGTTCTGTGCACAAGCCTCGTCTATTTTGTGGAAGTCTCGAACGGAGGTTTGTGCGAAGAAACCAGTGGGAACTTTCAGGCATGATATCCTAAATCGTTTGGTTAGCCGATTTATGTATCAAATCAGGCGTGTGGCCGTTAATCAGCCGGCCATTTCGCGTAATCTTAGAGGGGAGAAGGGCGATGAAGCATAAGATGGAATATATTGCCCTTGACCTTTTCTCTGGCTGTGGAGGTCTGAGCCAAGGGTTGGAGGATGCTGGATTTAAGGTTCTGGCTTGTTGTGAAATCCGGCAGGAGGCGCAGGAGACCTACAAGTTGAATCATCCCGATACGCTTCTTTTGGCTGACATTCGCAAGGTCAATCCCTTGGAGGTGAAGAAAAAACTCGGTCTGCGTCGCGGTCGGCTGGATTTGCTGGCGGGATGTCCCCCGTGCCAGGGGTTTTCTTCCATTCGCACGCACAACGGTGAGATTGCCGACGATGAGAGGAACGAACTCATCTTTCAAATGGAGCAGTTTGTAGAAGTTTTCAATCCCAAGTGCATCTTGATCGAAAATGTTCCCCGGTTGTTGAAGGACAGTCGGTTGGCACTCTTCAAACAGCACCTTGCCGAAAAATGGGGCTATGAGTTTGTCGATGGAGTTCTTGACGCCAAGGACTTCCGGGTGCCGCAACGGCGCAAGCGCATGATTTTGATTGGAAGCCGCCTCAAGAAGAAGCCTGTATTGCCTGCAAAAAGTGCGGTGCGGGCAACGGTTTCAGATGCAATTAGAACCATTGAAATTCCCTCGGGCAAGGAGGGAGAATCCGCACGGCGCCTTGCGGGGCTGCGGCAACATTTTTCGCCTGTTGTACAGGCACGAATTGAACGCATTCAAAACAGCAGGACGGATTTGCCGGATGACATGGCGTTGGAATGCCACAAGCGGTATCCGAAAGGTTTCAGGGATGTTTACGGGCGGATGGCATGGGACGATGTCTCTCCCACCATTACCCGGGGATGCGGCAATCCGTCAAAGGGGCGCTTCATCCATCCATCCGAGAACCGAGGCATCAACATGCTCGAGGCCTTGATTCTGCAGGGGTTTCCCAAGACATATCGCTTCCCTCCTGCATTGGGCATCGGGAAAGTGGCCTCCATGATTGGCGAAGCGTTTCCTCCTCCGATGGCAAAAGCGCAAGGAGAGGCGATTTTGAAGTTACTTTCCTGACAAGGTTTGGTTTGCAACACAGGAGATGACATGAGTGTAACAGAATTGAAAGCCACCCAAGTTCTTGATGATTGTCAGCGGGCGGTGGAGTGTTTGGAGAACGTGCCGCACGAGGACAAACAACTATTCAGGATTTATTGGACCTTTTGTCTGCTTGCGTTGCGCAGTGTTGAAGAAGTGATCTTGAAATACGATGCACAACAATATCCAACAATTCAAACACTTTGGCCAAAACGTCGTGCCGAGCTTGACGCTCTAAAGCAGGAATACAGCGAGCAGACAAGTTACGATGAATGCGAGAGCGACGATTACTTGGTTTATCACAGGTTCATCCATGGCGAGCAGAATGCTGACTGTTTTTATGGTGACCTACCGTCATACGTCGACGAAATGTGGGTGATGGTCGATCAGGAACATGCTGTCAACTGGGAAAACACCTATTTGCCCATGGTCGATACCGAAAAATGGGGGGGTGACGATTGTCGCGAGTGGGTGCAACGGGGGATTGATTGGTGGAGAAAAGAGATTGCCAAGTTGATTTCGGGGGCTGTCATCAATACACAGAAGGGCCAGAAGTGATTTTCAGGCTGGGAGAGTTGTTTTGCGGGCCGGGAGGACTGGCGTGGGGGGCGAGGATGGCAGGCGAGGTCCGGGGGGCGGACGGGAAGGCGTTTTCCATCCGGCATGCGTGGGCGACGGATTACGACGAGTCCACCTGTCGGACTTACGGGTTCAACATTTGTGGGGACGAGAATGCTAAAAGCGTGGTTTGCGCGGATGTCCGGCAACTGGATTTGAGGGTTCTCAAGGGCATTTCGGACATTGACGGGTTGGCGTTCGGGTTCCCGTGCAACGATTTCAGCCAGGTCGGGGAGCAAAAAGGGGTCAACGGGACGTTCGGGCCGCTTTACCAATACGGGGTCAGGATGCTCGAGCTGTGCCAGCCGATGTGGTTCCTGGCGGAAAACGTCGGCGGGTTGCAGTCGGCCAACGAAGGCAAGGCGTTCGACACGATTTTGCGGGCGTTGTTCGACGCCGGATACGACTTGTTCCCGAATTTCTACTTTTTCGAGAAATACGGGGTGCCCCAGGCCCGGCACCGGGTCATCATCGTCGGCATCCGCCGGGATTTGGGGCTGGCGTTCCAAATCCCTTCGCCGGAACCCTACCGGAACGTGGACGTGAGCTGCCGGACCGCCATCGAACGGCCCCCCATCGCCCCCGATGCCTTGAACAACGAAGAAACGAAGCAGGGAAAGTCCGTCATCGAAAGGTTGAAATACATCCGTCCGGGCGAAAACGCCTTCACGGCCCAGCTCCCGCCCCACCTCCAGCTCAAAATCAAGGGCGCACGCATCAGCCAAATCTACAAACGCCTCGACCCGGACAAACCCGCCTACACCGTCACCGGTAGCGGCGGCGGTGGAACCCACATGTACCACTGGACGGAATGCCGCGCCTTGACGAACCGAGAGCGTGCAAGATTGCAGACTTTCCCCGACACTTTCGAGTTCAAGGGAAGCAAAGAGCAGGTGCGCAAACAAATCGGGATGGCCGTACCCTGCAAGGGGGCTCAAGTTATCTTCGAGGCTATCTTGAAAACTTTTGCTGGGATTTCTTATCCATCAGTTGAAAGCAATCTCCCAGAAAGAATCATGCGCCATGCTGACTGAAGGTCACATTTTCACAATCAAGACAAAAGACCCGCAAAATGTTGCAGACATTCAAAAAGTTGCAACTGGCGTAATCATTTCCGGGCTGAATGTCCTTAAAGAGCAAATTCGCATCGGCGATTTTGTTTTTGTCGTGTTCGGCGGGGACAGGCCGCCATGGAAGCCCGGACTTGTCGGCATAGCTTTGGTTTCACGCGCACCTTTCGACGAAGGGTATGATGGAAAAAAGAATTTCCGCGTTGGCATAGACATCAAGGCTTACTTTGAGCCGATAACAAGAGGCGACCTTGTCACTTATCCCGATACTTTCGACACCATTGGTATCGGCCCAATAACCAAATGGGAACCCAATCAAGCCATTACATCCGTTCTCGTCCGCAATGCAAAGGGATTGCTACAGGCCATTTGTGACTTGAGACCGGGCACTTTGGATGCAATCAAAAACTTATTTGGCAATGAGTTTGATTCATTGCCAAAAGATGTGAGGCGTTTTCTTCCGGGGTGGAGTTCCTTGAGTCAGCCACTGCAAACGAGAGCCCAAATCCGTGAAAAGTCGCCTGAGATAAAAGACTGCCTGACGCTCGCGCTGAAAATGTTCGCGGCGCGGCGGGGAGAGGCTGCGGGGGGCGAGGGGTCGCCGAGCTACGAGGAATGCTGCCGGGAAATCCGGGAAGAGTGGGGCGCGCTGGACGGGGAGAAGCTCGCGGCGTGCGATTACGCGGCGTTCCGGCGGGGCCTCTGCGACCAGCAGGTCGCGAACGTTTATTTTTCGCAACACACGGAAGCGGACAAGCGGTGGCTGGGGGATTTCCTGGCGGAGGTGCGGCGGGAGCCGAAGGACATCTCGGTGTATCTGGCAAATCCGCCGCAGGTGCCGGGAATGGGCGGGGTGATGCTGACGAACTGCCTGATGCGGGTGCGTCCCGACGTTTACGCGACGTATTCGCGGCAGATGTTCGATGCGGTGAAATCCGTCGGGCTGGCGAAGGACGAAAACCTGCCGCCGCTCGCGGCGGCTTCGTACGAAACCTACAAGGGCGTCCAGACGGTCATCCGGGACCGGATGGCGGAGCTGGGCATCGGGCGGACAAGCGGGGGCGACGGACCCGCGGATTACCTGACGGTGAACGAGTTCACCTGGTTCTTGAGCGAGCAGAAGGACGCGATTGCGGAGGAAATCATGAAAAAACAATGGAAACGGGTCAATGCACAGGCGGCGCAAAAGCACGGTTCCCGCCCGCTGGCGGATGCGTTCGGCGGCGACGGGATGCTGCAGCGCCTCGCGGCGGCGCTCAGGACCAAGCCGTTCGCCATCCTCGCGGGGCATTCCGGGACCGGCAAGAGCCGGCTGGTGCGGCGGCTCGCCTACATGACGTGCAACGACGAGGCGCTGGCCGCGGAAGGGGAGGGGCGGACGGCCCCGGGCAACTACTGCATGGTGCAGGTGAAGCCCAACTGGCACGATTCGTCCGACCTTCTCGGATATTTCTCCGAAATGGGCGGGCGGCACTTCGTCAACACGCCGTTCGTCTCGTTCCTCTGCAAGGCCCATGCCCATCCCGGGACGCCGTTCTTCGTCTGCCTCGACGAGATGAACCTCGCGCCGGTGGAGCAGTATTTCGCCGAATACCTGAGCGCCATCGAGAGCATGGAGGAGAAAAACGGCGTCTGGCTCACCGACCCGCTGGTGGAAACGGAACGGTCGGGGGAAGAAGCGGACCCGGAGTTCCTCGGGCAGGTCATGAAAGGGGCCGAATCCGTCGAGGCGGCGGAATGGATCGCCGCGCACGGGCTGACCATCCCGAAGAACCTGTTCGTGGTCGGCACCGTCAACATGGACGAAACGACGTGCCAGTTCTCCCGCAAGGTCCTCGACCGGGCGATGACGCTGCTCATGACCGAAGCGGATTTCGGCGGCATGGCAAACGTCCGGAAGCCGTCCGAAGAAGAACTGCTCGACGACGACGGCATCCGCTTCTTCCTCGACGGCGGCGTGCGCGGGGCGGTGGGGGAGACGGAAGCGTGCCTGCTGGAAGGGCTCAACGGGCCGCTCGCGAACACGGCGTTCGCCGTGGCCTACAGGTTCGCCAACGAATACGCGCTCTACGAGGCGGCGTGGGCGAAGCTGGCGGGCATCGACCTGGCGGCGGCTACCGAAGAGGAGCGGAAGCAACTGGCGGAGACGGCTCTCGACCACGCGGTGCTGATGAAGCTGCTGCCCCGCATCCACGGGGAGCGGAGAATCGTCGATGTCCTCTTCAACGGGCACAAGGTCAAGGGCGAAGGCGGGGAAAAGAACCTGCCGGGCCTCAAGGACAAGGTTCCGGCGGAGGGCATGAGCGCGAAGATGATGGAGGCGATTCTCGCCCGCCCGGACGAATACCTCACCTTCTGGCCGTAAAGGAGGGGGAACGCCATGACGGAGACGGAACTGCGCACGTTGTTGACCGCGTTCGAGGACGAACACGTCGAGCGGACTCGCGCTTTCGACCGGGCCGATAAGATCGGACAGGCGGTTTGCGCTTTCGCGAACGACTTTTCCGGGAGCGGGGAGGCGGGGTATCTCTTGCTGGGCGTCGAGGACGACGGACGGATTTCGGGCCGCCGCATCGACGACGGGCGCTGGGCATCCCTCGGCGGCTTGAAAACCGACGGCAACCTGCTGCCCCCGCCTTCCATGTCCATGGAGAAACATTCGCTCGCCGAGGGCGACGTCATCGCCATCAAGGTGTTCCCGTCGGCCTATCCTCCGATCCGCTACGACGGCGACGTCTGGATCCGGGTCGGACCCCGGCGGTGCAAGGCGCGGGAGGACGACATCCGCATCCTCACGGAGCGCCGGATGCGCTTCGGCGTGCGGGACGAGGAGTTGCCTTGCGAACGCGCCAGGCTGGGAGACCTCGACCTCGATCTGTTCGGCGCGTTCTACCTTCCCAAGGCAATCAACGCCCAAGTGATCGAGGAAGACGATCGGCCGACCATCGAGCAAATGGCCGCCCTGCGGTTCTACAACCCCGACAGGAAGTGTCCGACGAACCTGGGCGTCCTCCTGTTCGCACGGCATCCGGAACGTTTCATCCCGTCGGCGTACGTCCAATACGTCAAATTCGCCGGGGCGGACAATGCCAGTGACGTGCTCCAGGAAAACGCCTTCCGGGGGCCGCTGGCGAGGGTTGTCCAGGAGCTGGACGTGTTCGTCAAGACGGGGCCGGCCGCCACGCGCCCCGTCCTGGCGACCGCCATGCGCGAGGACCCCGTTTCGCGCTATTCGGCCTGGGCGTTGCGCGAATTCCTGATGAACGCCATCATCCACCGGGACTATTTCCTCGGCAACGCCCCCATCAAGTTCTACGAATACCGGAAAAACCGCATCGAAATATCAAACCCCGGCGGGCTTTTCGGGCGGGCCAAACCGGACAATTTCCCTTTCGTGAACGACTACCGGAATCCGCTCCTCGCCGAGGCGATGAAAGTGCTCGGCCTGGTGAACAAATACAACCGCGGCGTCGCCAAGGCCAACCGGGAACTGGAAAAGAACGGTAACCCCACGGCGAAATTCGACGTCAACAAGCTGACCGAATTCCGCGTTACCATCATGGCCCGCCCGGAAAGTGGCACGACGAAGTGGCACGATGAAACGGAAAGTGGCCCGATAACGCCGGAAAGTGGCACGATAAACCCCGGAAGTGGCACGATAAACCCCGGAAGTGGCACGATAAACCCCGAAAGTGGCACGATAAACGGGGAAGGCGGCACGATAACCGACAGGGCGAAATCGTATGACACGGACAGCCAGGATTCGGCAATCCTGCACATCGTGGGCGAAAACCCGGGAATCAAAAAAGACAAAATCTTCCTGCAAGTCCGGACCTCGCTCCGCTCCGTGCAACGGACGCTCGAACGGCTGGCGGCCGCGGACAAGATCGAGTATCGGGGGTCGAAGCGGACCGGGGGATGGTTCGTGAAGACTTGAGATGGCGCAGAACGTGACAGAAATCTTCCGGGCGACGGTGCCGTCTGCGGGGCTGGTCCTCAAGGCAAGGGCGGACATCGCAGGCAAACGGGAGGCGTTCGAGCGGCGCATCCGGGAGGATTCGCCGGACGGGGGAGCCGCGCTGCTGACGGAGTATTCCGCGAACGCGGACTGCACGTTCAACTTCGAGGGCGGGGATGCGGCGAAGGACATCCCGTTCGCGGCCGGAGGCGAACCCGTGAAGGCGCCGCCCGCGTTCTTCGAGACGCGCTGCTTCTTCCGGGGCGACTTCACGGGAACGGGCGGCCGGGCCGTCCGGGACGTGCGGGTGGAGCACCGGATGGCGAGCGTGGCGGACGCGTTCAACTTCGACGAGGGGACGCTCGTCGGGACGCTCGATTTCGTCAACGAGCCGGGACGGTTCCGGCTGGACCTGCGGATTTCGTTCGCGGACGGGACGGAGCGGACGGTGCGGCTGGAGTTCACGGTCGTTTCCGTGAAGATGAACGTCGCGCGCGACTACACGGAAATCGTGAAGACGATTGACCGGGAGAAACCGAACATCGTGCGGGCGTTCCTCAGCAAGACGTTCTGGGGCGCGGCGCTCGACCGGGAGGGCGAACCGGACGGAAAAAGCTGGTACGACATCCTCGTGGAGGTGTTCGACTACTACGAGGGCGCTTGCCGCCGGATTGCCGGCAACCCGCACCGGCGGTACCTGGCAACGGACGACTGGCGGCGCGCCGACCGCGTCCGGCGATGGACCCCGGTCCTTGCCGACCGCTACAACCGGCTCGGCGGAGACGCGCGGGAACGGGAGCGGTTCCGCACGGAGCGGCTCGTTGCGGAAAGCGACACGCCCGAGAACCGTTTCGTCCTGCATACGCTGAAGGAGCTGCGGCGGCGGCTGGAAGATTTCGGCAGGAGGCTGAAGGACGTTCCCGAAGTCTCCCAACCTTGGAAGGACGGGATTTCGGACCGGGCGTTGCGGTTGAAGCGCCTGGCGGAACATCCCTTCTTCCGCGGCGTGTCGCGGTTCGAGGGGTTCCGCCAGCAGAGCCTCGTGATGCAGAAAAGCGCGGGATACGCGCAAATCCTCACGGCATGGCTGAAGCTGAAGTCGGCGCTCCGGCCGGGAGGCGACGACATCGACGTCGGATACCGGCCGATCAGCACGCTCTACGAATTCTGGTGCTTCCTCAAGATGCGGGACTGCCTGAAGGAACGGTTCGGGGAGCCGGAAAAGGAAGAATGGACGGACCGGACGCCGGACGACGTGCTGGACGTGCGGGACCTTGCCGACGGCGAGACGGGCGGAGACCAGCTCTGCAAGATCGACGCAGCCTTTTCGGACGGGGCGAGAACCATTCTGCTTTCCTACCAGAAGACGTATCCGGCGCGGGACGGGGCGGACGGCGAGACATTGGCCGGACTCAATCCCCAGCGGCCGGACATCGTGCTTTCCATTTCGGAGGGCGAATCGGTTTTTACCTACCTTTTCGATGCAAAGTACCGCATCTGGGTCAAGGATGCCGACGGCCGCGAAATCGACGCGTCCCCGAGGGCGGCCATCGATGACATGCACCGCTACCGAGACGCAATCCTCTACCGGCTCGGGAAGACGGAGCTGAAGCACGAAATCATCGGCGCCTACGTCCTCTATCCGGGACGGCCGGAACCGCACCTGTGCAAGGAATACGACGAATCGATCCGGCGCGAAAACATCGGGGCGATTCCGCTGCTTCCGGGGCATCTGGAGCAGCTCGAACGGCGCTTGGGCGAAATCCTCGGAAAGCGGGACGCGCACGCCCACCTCGACGGCACCATCCCGACACGGGGAACGTCGGCGTTCGTCGACGGCATCGCGGGGGCTGCGGAAGATTTGACGCTCTACGGGACAAGCCACGGCGCGGGATCGGAAAAATCCGCATGGGTGGAAAAGCACCTGCTGTATCCCCTGCCGTGCGAAGAGGCGGAGGGAAAGGGAATCCTGACGGAGGCGGACGCCCGGCGGAAACGGATCCTGGCTTTGGCCGCGCCGCCGCGCGGGAGGAGAACCGCCGACGTGGAGGTGTTTTTCATCACGGGCGTGGAACGGGTTTCCCGCGAAGAACTCGCCGGGATGGGATATCCGAAGCCGGGACACGCGGCATACTGGCTCTTTACGCTGAAGCGGTAGGGGAGCGGCGATGGACACCGTTTCACGGGAGACGAGGAGCCGGAAGGCGCAGAGGGGATTGCCTTCTGCCAATATGTCAAAAGTTGTTTGACTATTTGACAGGAATTCTTGTTTTTCCGCTCCGCCGATGGCAGAATCGCTTTCCGTCGAACACGAAGAAGGAACCGGTGCCATTGCCATGAAAGCCTATGACGAATTGTGGGGCGTTGCCGAAGACAACTACGGCATCGTCACTTCCGCGCAAGCCAGGGAACTCGGCGTTTCGCGGCAGAATCTCGCCGCCATGGAACGTGGCGGCCTCCTGACGCGGCTTTGCCACGGCGTCTACCAAATCAAGCACCACGTCCCCGGTGCGAACGACGTTTTCGCCGCTGGCGTCGCCATGGCCGGGGAAACGGCCTATCTCCGCGGCGCTTCCGTCATTGCCATGCTCGGTCTCGCGCCCACGGATCCGGGACGGGTATTCGTCGGCGCCGGGAAACGGGTGCGGCGGCGCCTTCCGGCGGGATTCGCACTCAAGGATCGGACGCCCTGCGATGCCGTGGAATTCGACGGATTCGAAGGCATCCGCTGCCAGCCTCTCGCCGCGGCCTTGCGGACGGCAAGGGACGAAGGCGCCATCGAGGCGGACCGGATTGCCGACGCCGCGGCCAAGGCACGCGAACAAGGACTTCTCTCCGATGAAGAAAGCGCCCAATTCCAGGACTAACCTCGACAAGGCGGTGGAGCGCTTCGCCGGGACGCCCGCACGGGCCGCGGAGCTCCGCAACCTCATGGCGAACGCAATCGTCGCCCAGATGATCGGCGACGGCGTGGTCAAGGGCGGCAGCGGGCTGAAGTTCCGCTACGGCGGGAAAATGGCGCGGACGACGACGGATCTCGATTCCGCGTGGAAAACGGGACTCGACGGATTCCTGGAGATCCTCGGTGCGAGGCTGGAAGCGGGATGGAACGGGTTTTCGGGCGAGACGCGGATTCTCCGCCCGGCACCGGCCCGGGGCGTGCCGTTCGATTACGTGATGCAACCCTGCGAAGTGAAACTGAAATACCGCGGAAGGCCGTGGTACACGGTGTCGCTCGAAGTCGGCCACAACGAAATCGGCGATGCGGACGGATGCGACCCGGTCGAAGCGCCCGGCGTCCTTTCGGAATTGTTCGCATTTCTCGCGCTCCCGGTCCCCGGTCCGTTCCCCGCGATGCGGCTCGAATACCAGGTCGCGCAGAAGTTGCACGGGGCGACCGCGCCTGCCAGCAAACGGGCACACGACCTCATCGACCTGCAGTTGATCGCGGCGAACGCCGATTTGGACCTGCATCGCGTCCGGGATGTCTGCGTCAGGCTGTTCCGCTACCGCAAGTGCCAGCCGTGGCCGCCCGAAATCGCCGCAAAAGAGGGATGGCACGCCGCCTACGACGGGCAGAAGGGCGAGCTGCCGGTCCTGCCCACAGTCGAAGAAGCCGTTGCATGGACCCAACGGCTGATAGAGCGCATCGACGCCGCGAGGTGAACGATGGACACGGTGAGCCGGGAGACGAGGAGCCGGATGATGGCGGCGATCCATTCGCGGGATACGAAGCCGGAAATCCTCGTGCGGAAATTCCTGCACGCGAGGGGCTGGCGGTTCCGCGTGTGCGACCGGCGCTTCACGGGGCGGCCGGACATCGTGGTGCCGCGGGCGCGGACGTTGATCGAGGTGCGCGGTTGCTTCTGGCACCGGCACGGCTGGGAGTGGGACGGGCGGAAGCTCGTGTGGACGGCCTTCTGCCCGGGGGCGACGACGCCGAAATCGAACCGGGCGTTCTGGAACGCGAAATTCCGGGCGAACGTGCGGCGGGATGCGGCGCACGAGGCGCTTTGGCGGGAAGCGGGGTGGAACGTGGTGGTGCTGTGGACGTGCGGGCTGGAAGGCAAGGGGCGGGAAGCGACGCTGGAGTGGCTGGAGGCCCGCCTGCGGCGGTTCGAGGGGCAAAACGGGAATTGAACGGCGGGCCGTCCGGCGGCCGGCCCCTGCCAAAGGGCGGCGGGGGACAAAAAAGGCGCGCCGGGGGGGCGCGCCGTCGGGGGGAGGGGGGCACGGCCCGGCGAGGGCTTGGGGCGGGGCAGGGGTGCCTTCGGCTTCGACGAGGCGTTCGCGGGCTTTCTGGCGGTCGAGCATCTTCTCGCGGGAGCGGCGGAGCTGCTTGTCCGCGCGCAGGACGGCGGCGTCGATGGCGGCGTACATGTTTTCATCGGAGACGTCGACGGCCTCGATGTGCATCTTGTCGCGGCCCTGGACGGTGATGGACGCGGTGTTGCGGAATTTCTCGACGGCAAGCACGACATGGCAGCTTTCCACGCGGGGGTAGTTGTCCAAGACGGGGCCGAGCTTGTCTTCGATGCGTCCGCGCAATGCGTCGCTCACTTCGATGTTGCGTCCTGCGATTTGAATATCCATTTGGATTCTCCTGCTTGTTTTTTGTTCGATGGCCGGCGGGCGGGGGCCCGGGGGCCGACACTGCTACATGGCGAACTCCCGTCCGAGGTAGAGCTTGCGGGTTTCGGGGTCGTTGACGAGGAAGTCGCGGGTTCCCTCGCAGAGGACTTCTCCGGAATAGATGACGTAGGCGCGGTCGACGACGGAGAGGGTTTCGCGGACGTTGTGGTCGGTGATGAGGATGCCGAGGCCGCGCTGCTTGAGTTCGCGGATGATCTGCTGGACGTCGGCGACGGCGAGGGGGTCGACGCCGGCGAAGGGTTCGTCGAGGAGGATGAGGGAGGGGTTGGTGACGAGGGCGCGGGTGATTTCGAGGCGGCGGCGCTCGCCGCCGGAAAGGGTGAAGGCCTTCTGGCGGGCGAGGTAGGCGATTTTCAGTTCTTCGAGGAGGTATTCGAGGCGGCGGAGGCGTTCGCGGCGGGAGAGGGGGAGGGTTTCGAGGACGGCCATGACGTTTTCCTCGACGGTGAGGGAGCGGAAGATGCTGGGCTCCTGGCTGAGGTAGCCGAGGCCGAGGCGGGCGCGGCGGAACATGGGGAGGCGGGTGACGCAGCGGCCCTGGAAGTAGACGTCGCCGGCGGTGGGGCGGACGAGGCCGGTGATCATGTAGAAGGTGGTGGTCTTGCCGGCGCCGTTGGGGCCGAGGAGGCCGACGATTTCGCCGGGTTTGACGCGGATGTTCACGCCCTTGACCACGCGGCGGCTGCGGTATTCCTTGACGAGGCCCCGGGTTTCGACGAGGTACTCACTGGTGTTTGCGCCTGGATCCATGACCATATCGGGAAGCGTCCTGTTGCTTGAGACGGTTCCATCCTACGCAAGCCGGAGGCGTCGCGCAAGCTTGCAGATGGGAAAAACGCGCGGCGGGCGGGGATGCGGCGGCGGGCCGCGGGCCGCTACTTTTCGACGACGTCTTCTTCGACTTCCTTGCCGGCGTTTTCGTCGCGGCCGAGGACCTTGTTGGCGCCTTTCCTGATGCGGCGCCAGACGACGCTGAAGACGACGCCGAGGGCGATGGCGACGCCTGCGACGGCCTGGACGGTGTAGGACATGACGGAAGGGTCGATGTAGGCGAGGGGCATGGTCATTTGCCTTTCTGTTTTTTGCGGTTGATGAGGGTTTGGAGGATGTAGCGCCCGGCGGCTCCGCCGGCGTTGCCGGGGTTGAAGAAATTATCGCGGAGGGTCTTTTCGATCCGGTCGGCGAATCGGGCGGGGCGGGCGAGGAAGTCCTCGAGGATGGCGGGGACGCGGGAGAGGTCGGCGGGGTCGACGGAGACGCCGACCCGGTCGCGGAAGGTGATGTTGACGGGGGGAAGGCCGATTTTTTCCCATTCGGGGTTGACGACCTTCATGGGGGTGTTGACGAAGAGGACGGGGCGGCGGGTGGTGAAGGCGTATTCGTAGGCGATGCCGGACCAGTCGGTGACGAGGAGGTCGGCGTCGCGGACGGGGAAGGGGGCGGCGAAGTCCATTTCGACGACGACGTCGGGGACGTTGGCGTATTTGGCGGCGATGGCCTGCATTTTTGCGGGGGAGCGGCGGGTGTACTGGGGGTGGGGGCGGAGGTGGATTTCGCGGCCGGGGGCGC
>Ga0310786_10001846_pt1 | contig 33666 bp, 54 predicted proteins | sample AusTroGonzalo_MG_FD_203881 | JGI IMG/M metagenome (GOLD analysis project Ga0310786, IMG submission 203881) | Bovine rumen microbial communities from tropical cattle in Woodstock, Queensland, Australia - Gonzalo_03 (v2) (version 2) | ecosystem: Host-associated > Mammals > Digestive system >... | reverse complement strand
AGTGCCGTTTTAGACAGATGCGTTTTTCCACAAAGCCGCTGCGATGCGGCTGTTCTGTTTTCCACGGTTCAAAAGGAGGTCTGGACGTGGCTGACCTGGTAAAAGCCGCCCAAAGCGGCAACAGGCGCGAAACACTCGAAGCATTGCGCGACAAGATTGCTGCGAGCATCGCCGACTGCGAGAGCGGACGCGATGTCGCAGCTCTCTCGAAGCGGCTCATGGAGGTCATGGGAGAGCTTGACGCGCTTCCCAAGCCGAAGAAGGAGTCGCCGCTGGCGAAGGCGAAGCGCGGTGCGTAGGCTAGGCGGTCAGGAGCCGACCTTCCAGCGCGTCGGAACTTACGCCTACACTCGCGGCCCTGAAGCCGTCGAGATGTTCGAGGCTTACGGCAGGAACTACTACGACTCGCAGAAGTACGAGATGGAGCTGTTCTTCGCCAGGAACGACGACGACTCGTTCGCCGCGATGTCCATCGGCATAAACAAGCCGAGGCAGAACGGCAAGAGCTTCGCGCTGCGAGACTACTGCATCTGGATGGCTGCGGTGGAGGGCAAGAGCGTCCTGTACACGGCCCATCACGGGCGCACGGTCCGCAAGATGTTCAAGGAGATGTGCGACTTCATCGAGGCGCACGACGACTTCAAGGAAGAGCTTGACTACATCTACAGAGCGGGCGGCTACGAGGGTATCTACTTCAAGAACGGCGCGTGCGTCGAGTACCAGACGAGAACCGACGCCGGAGGTCGAGGTGGCACCTATCGAATTATCTGTCTTGACGAGGCTCAGGAACTCACTGCGGCGCAGCAAGACGCGGTTCTTCCTACGGCATCCGCAGCTGGCGAGATTGACGAGGGCGAAGCAGACCCGCAGATGATATACATCGGCACGACTCCGGGGCCTGACAGCCACGGCACCGTGTTCCGAGAGCTTCACGACCGCGCCCACGAAGGCGACACCACGATATGGTGGCTCGAATGGGCCGCTGTCGGCAATTCGCTCGAACAGGTGGACGTAGGCTCAGTAGACCTCTGGTACGCATGCAATCCCGCCATGGGACGGCGCATGTCCGAGCGCGTCGTGCAGAACGAGCACGACACGATGAGCCGCGACGGTTTCGCGCGCGAACGGCTCGGATGGTGGTCGCCGACCGCTGGCAAGGCCAGGACGGTCATAGACGAGAAGGCATGGGACGCTATGGCGGTAAGCGGCTCGCCAGACAGCAAGGACAGGGCGTTCGCCGTCAAGTTCAGCCCGGACGGGGCCGAGTCCGTCCTTGCCGTCGCGGTTAAAGACGGAGACAAGGTGCACGTCGAGGTGGTCGAGCGCATGACCATGGCCGTTGGTACGGGATGGCTCGCTGACTTCGCAACCGAGCGCAAATCGACGGCCCGCTGCTTCGTGGTCGATGGCAAGGCTGGCGCTGGCAACCTCGTCGAGAAGCTTGGCAAGATGCCAGCTGGCTACATCGTCACTCCCAGCGCGGCGCAGGTCGTGTCCGCATGCACGGCGATGGTCGATGCGGTGGCGGAGAAGCGCGTGAGCTGGTACGAAGAACAGAATGACCTGCGCGACAGCGCAGTCACATCCGTCCGTAGGCCGATAGGCACGGGCGGCGGTTGGGGATTCGGAGGCGAGAATCCCGTACCCATAGAGGCGTGTTCGCTCGCCCTTTGGGGTGTTCTCAACTCAAAACGAGACCCTGAGAGAAAGATGAGAATCGGATGATTTACGGATTCGACGGCATCGTCACGGCTGACGGACTGCCCGCGAGGGAACGGGCCATCGCGGCGGAACTTGTTGAAATCCACGAGGCGCACCTTTCCGCGAACGCGCTCAAAGGCCGCTACTACGACCAGCGGATAACCGCTGGCGAGTGCAACCTTGGCATCGCGCTGCCGACCGACCTCATGGGACTTGAAATGGCGTGCTGTTGGCCTGAGAAGGCCGTTACCGCGCTCGCAGATCGCTCGCGTTTCGACGGCTTCGTCAGTGCGTCGGGAGAGAGCGTGCCGGAGCTTGACGACCTCGTTCGCGACAACAAGCTCGTCGCGCAGTACACGATGGCGGCAATCGACGAACTGAAGCACGGCGGCGTGCTCATCACGCTCGCCAAGAACGACCTCATCGGATGCTCCATCCGCGTGCACACGTTCGAGACGAGCGCGGCGCGCTGGAACGGCGCACTGCAGCGTATAGACGCTGCTGTTGCCATCATCGACTCGAAGAAGTTCCCAGGCGACCTGTCGTACAGGCCGACCGTCGTGAACCTCTACACCGAGGACGCGACGTGGGTCTTAACGCGTCCAGCCGATGGCACGCAGTGGACGGCCAAAAGGGCCGAGAACGGCCTGGGACGCTGTATGGCCACGGTCATGCGCAACCAGCCCAGCAACTCGCAGCCGCTTGGCACGTCCCGAATTTCGCGAGCCGTCCGCGCACTGACACAGGGTTACATACGCACCATGACGCTCGCGACTGTCGGCTTGGAGTTCAGCACAAGCCCGCAGAAGTACCTCATGGGCGTCTCGGACGCGCAGTACGACGCGCTCATCGACCAGAAGTTTCTGAAGTACTGCGATTCCATCCTCCTCGGCACGGTAGACCCTGAGACCGGGGAGAAGCCGACGTACGGCCAGCTGGCACAGGGCACGCTGCAGCCGCACGTGGACATGCTGCGCATGCTGTCCACGCAGTTCGCAGCAGCTACGAGCCTCAGCGTGACCGACACGGGCGTCGTGAACGACGCGAATCCGACGAGCGCGGACGCGGTTGCGGCTTTCAACGCGACGCTAATCCGCAGGGCCGAGGACATGAACGATCTGAACGGCAGCGACCTGCGTGACGTTGCGCTCATGGCCCTGGCTGTGAAGCGGAACAAGTCGCTCTCGCAGCTGCAGGACGAAGACCGCGACATCATGGCGCACTTCCTTCCGCCCTCGATGCCGAGCCTCGCGGCCACGGCTGACGCGGCGACGAAGATCGCGGCTGTCACGCCCGAATTCGCCAACACGGACGTGTTCTGGGAGATGCAGGGCTTCGACAAGCCGACCATCGCGCGCATCCAGGCTCAGACACGCAGGGCTACAGCCCGTATGTTCTTGAGCCAGAACCAGCCGAGGACGGTGAGCGATGAGAATAACGCAGCAAGAACTCAACCTTTACCGTAACGAGGTAAATGCACAGGCCGACATGGCGGCAAGGTACGTAAAGAAAGCCATGGACGCGTATTTCGACCTATATCCGAACTGGGACACAGCGTCTGCGAGAAGCATCACGATCGAGATGATGAAAACCGCGCTTCCGAACTTCATCGATTCGGCTGCTACGCTTTCCGCAGACTTTTTCGATGAGATTGCCGAGTCGCTTGGCGTGAAGGCCGAATCGAAGCTGTACGACACCATGGATTACTCGGTGATAGACGATAAGGTGCGATATTTCGCCAAGTTCCTGAACAATGGCGATATTGACGCGTTCAAGGAAAACGTCACTGACGTTACTGGGTATTTCGTCAAGCGGTCTGCGTTCGAGAACATGTACAAGAACTGCATCGGGAACAAGATGTTTTACGCCCGCGTCCCTACTGGCCTAGAGACCTGCGCGTTCTGCTTCATGCTCGCGTCGCGCGGATTCGTATATGAGAGCGAGAATAGCGCGGAGATAGCTCGTAGGACAGGCGACAAGTACCACACGAACTGCGATTGCATCATCGTTCCGGGAGCAAAAGGCAAAGACGGTGATCCGCGCGTGGTAATCGACGGGTACAACCCGAAAGCCATGTATGAAAGCTGGTGCAAGTGCGCAGATGCCGTAGGAGTCGATCACGGCGACGGCGTTGACAAATGGACAGACGAAGAGCGCAATGCCGTCATGAAAGAAGTAGAAACACGAGACTGGCATTGGCTCTACACAGGAGAATTGCCAGAAATAACGTACTCAAACGCTGAACTTAAACGATACAAAGAGGAAAAGTACCCTCACGAAATCGAAACAGCCAAAAAGCTCAGGGAGTACGGCATTAAATGCGATTTCGTACGTGACGACATACCCGAAGTGGTAAAAGGCAAGAAAACAGGAAATACGATAAGTTATGCCGATTTCGGTTCTGGATACGAGCTGAAAAGAACAAAAGAAGCATCGAGCTACAACACGATAAACGGATACCTTAAGAACACGAGCAAGAAGAAAAACGCGAAGTATGTCGTGTTCGACAACATGGGCAACGAGAGCATGAGCGATGCGCAGCTCATAGAGTGGGTCAACCAGAGCAAGACGTTTTCGCGTGGTCGTGTGTACATTATCGACCACGATGGAGAGTATCGGTTCATAAGATAAGCGCCCCCGCTTCACCTTAGGGTGATGCCGGTGGCGCCTGCCTAATTATAGCAAAAACACGCGTAGAAAACAACGAGGGAGCACCTGATGAAGCACGCCGTCTTCTGCGCGACGCGCAACCTCTACAGTGACATGGAGGCGGCTGCGAAGTCACTTGTCGCAAACAGCGACGTTGACAAGGTTCACTTCCTCATCGAGGACGTGGAGTTCCCGCGACCGTTGCCTGACATCATCGAATGTCACGACGTGAGCGGACAGACGTACTTCTTCAGAGACGGGCCGAACGCCATGACCAGCTGGACGTGGATGGTGCTCATGCGCGCCGCCCTATGCCATGTGCTCGAAGGCGTTGACGTGGTGCTTTCGATGGACTGCGACGCCTTCTGCGTCCGCGACGCTTCGGGCATCTGGGACGTTGATTTGGACGGCAAGTACTTCGCCGGCGTCACCGAACGGGCTAAGAGCAAGCCCGGGAAGCAGTACGTCAACTTCGGCGTTGTGCTGTTCAACCTGAAGGAGCTGCGCGATGGAAAGGCCGACGAGGTTATTTCCGCGCTGAACGCCAGGAGGTTCACGTACCCGGAGCAGGACGCGATGAACCAGTTTTGCAACGGGCGCATATTGGAGCTGCCTTCCGAGTACTGCGCGATGGGGTTCAACGCCCGCGTGGACAACCCACGCATCGTGCATTACGCGGGCGTCAGGCGCGACAGATGGCAGAAGAACCCGGAGGCGAGGCTTTACTTCGAGATGTCATGGGACGAGGCGATGGAATTGCACGAAACAGCCGCATACACGGGAAGGCCGATACTCTTCACGTCAGATCACAAGTTGGAACGCGCCGAGAACCTGCGCGCTGTATGGGGCGCTTGCAAGTTACCGAAGGAGTTCAGGCAAGGCTCGGCGTGCATGTCGGAGGCCGCGCGCCAAGGCTACGCGGCTGTAGTGTGCGACACGCTGCCGCGATACATGCCAGACAAGGGCGACTGCAAGAGCATCGTCATACACCACGGCATCATCGGAAAGAAGTACGCGCTGAACGAGCCGCGGAAAGGCATAGACACCGAGGCGTTCAAGCAGATAGACGCGACTATCAGCGCGTCCACGCACCTCGTGGACATCATCGCAGGGCAGTTCGGCATATCGACCGAGAAGGTGCACGCGACGGGTTTCCCGCGCACCGATCAATACTTCGGCGCGAAGAAGGGCGACGGCGAGACGTTCCTGGCGCGCTACAGGCGCGCCTACCTGTTCGTCCCAACTTACAGGGGCGAGGCGGACGGTGGACACGTCCCGCGCATCGACTGGGCGAAGATGGACGCGATGCTCGAAGGCGACGAGATAATCGTCGTGAAGCGGCATTACTTCCAGCCAGAGCCTATAGTCACGCAGGACGTAGACCGCATCGTGGAGGTGCCGCCATCAGAGGCGAGCGTGCCGTACCTCATCGACTGCGATGTGGTTGTGACCGACTACAGCAGCATCATGCAGGACGGCTACCTGCTAGGCAAGCCGAGCGTGTTGGCCATAGACGACATGGACGAGTACCTGTCAACCCGTGGCATGGACTTGGACTTCCCTGACGATTACGGCTCGCGCACCATCGCGGCGGAGGGTCACGAGGCCGAGCTGATGGCGATGCTCAGAGAAGCAGCCGAGAACGGCATGGGGGAAGTCGAGCGCCGTCACGTTGAGATTGCTGCCGACATGTGCGACGGACACTCGGCAGAGCGCGTCTGCGAGCTAATCGAGAGCCTGCTGTAAGCACGAAAAACGCCCGTTTAACGAATGATGAACCAAGCGCCTGCGGGCGCTTTTTTCATGCCCACGTGGTGGCTGACCACGGAATGACGACCGCCAAAGGCGGGGAAGGGGGCCAAAGATGCCCGAAGACACCATCCAGGTGGAAGAGAACGCCACGCAGGGCGCGCCTGCGGTGCGCACCTTCACGCAAGCGGAAATGGACGCCATTATCGGCGACCGCTTGAAGAGGGAGCGCCAGAAGTACGCCGACTACGACGAGCTGCAAGCCAAGGCCAAGGCATACGACGAGGCCGCAGAGGCTGGTAAGAGCGAGCTGCAGAAGGCGGTAGAGGAAAGGGACAGGCTCAGAGCCGAAGTCGAGCAGTTCAAAGCCGACAAGGAGAGGGCGGACGCAATCGCCAAGGCCGCAGCGGAGCACAAGGTGGACGCCTCGCTGCTCGCGCGGATGGCGGGCGATGTCGAGGAGAACGCGAAGTTTCTCGTCGCGCAGGCCGCGAACGCTCCGAAGTACGGCGAAGTGCACGACGGAGGGGAGCCGAACGTCCCAGCGCCTCAGAAGACAGAGATACCTTCAATTATTTAGGAGAGTGACAAATGGCACGCACCGACTCCCTCGCAATCCTCCTCGAAAATTCGAGCCAGGACAAACTCGCCGAACAGTACGGCGCAGTTATCGCGAACATCCAGAAGAACCTCATCAGCTCCCAGCTGAAGAACACCGAGCTGTCCGGCACTCCGGGCGCAGGCTCCTATGAGGCCAAGCGTTTCACCAACACGGCCTCCAAGACGTACGGCACCGCTCGCGGCAACCACGCCGCCGACAAGGTCGTCGCCCGTCCCGTCACTATCAACGTCAACGTTGACAAGGAGATTGTCAACGAGGTCGAGCAGAAGGACGTCACGCTGTACGGCGTGGCCGACCTGGTTGCCCGCAAGGCCGCGAGCAACGAGAAGACCATGGCCCGCGACTTGGAGAAGGCGTTCTTCGCCCAGGCCGTGTCCGAAGGCACCGCCCACACGCTGACCGCCGCCACCATCGAGGCCAAGGCCGAAGAGCTAATCCAGCTCGTCGAGACCGTACAGAACAGCTTCGTCGATGGCGTCGAGCGCGACATGATCGCCCTTGTCCTCACGCCCGCGCTGTACGGCCAGCTGCGCACCTACTTCGACAAGGTGCAGGACGGCGGAGCGAACGGCGAGGCGTTCGGCATGTTCCACGGCGTCAAGGTCTTCAGCTCCATCTACATGCCGTCCGGCATCGACGCCATCGTCATGGCCGAGGGCGCAATCGCCCAGCCCGTGCTGCCGAGCATCCTGCCCGCCACCAAGATCGAGCTGTCCAACGCCCTCGCGTTCGGCATCTTCTACAGCTACGGCACCAAGGCCGTCGCTCCCGACTTGGTGTTCTACGTCGGCGCGGCCAGCTCGTCCGGCACGCCGGGTGCATAACCATGAAAGCCGAGGTAATCAGGGAGTTCTTCGACCTTGAGAAAGGCGACAGGGCTACTCCTGATAACACGTACCGCGTAGGCGACACCTTCGAGGGAACTGCCGCGCGGATCAACGGCCTCGTTGAAAGGGGCTTCGTCAGAAAACTGCCGACGCGCAAGCGCGCGGCCAAGAAATAGGAGGCTTACCATGGCGTATGCGCAAGTCAGCGACCTCATTTGCGAGGTCAACGACCAGACAGCCGCCGCCGCGCTCATCGACCGCGCGTCGCGCATCATCGACGTGGCATGCGGTAGCAAGACGCCCGACGCCAACATCGCGAAGGACGTGTGCTGCGCCATGGTTGAGCGCGTCCTTGCCGCATACGACGCCGACCTCATCGGCATCAAGCAGGCGAGCGAGACGGCTGGCCCTTACACATGGTCAGGTACGTATAGCAATCCTGGCGGCGACCTCTACATCACGAAGTCAGAGAAGAGGAGCCTTGGCATCGGCCTTGGATCCATCGGCTTCGCGAGGCCGTCGTACGGGCGCTTGGAGGACGAAGATGGGCAGGATTAAGGGCGATACCGTCAGCGTGTCACTACTGAAGCGCGGTGAACGCGACTCGTTCGGCAACGCCACGAAAGGCTGGGAGAAAGCCCAAGACGTGTCAAACGTCCTCATCGTCCCTGGCAAGTGCGAGGAGCTTGACGCGACGCGCCCTGAGGGCGTGAGAGTCGCGCTGACGCTGCATTTCCCAAAGACTTGGACATCGGACCTGCGCGGCGCGAAGGTGACCCTGACCGGGCGCTGGGCGGGCACGTACAACGTCATCGGCGAGCCTGAGCCGTACATGGACGGGAACACGCCGAACGACTGGGACATGCCAGTGGAAGTGGAGGCCGTCGATGGGTAGCGTCGAATACAGGCCAGTGCCTGGCTCCAAGACGAAGATACTCAACGGCCCAGGCGTCCTCGCGCTCGTCGATTCAAAGGCCGAGGCAATCAGGTCGCGCGCTGCGAACATGTACGGGGCATACGGGTACGGCAGGAAACCAGCCCGGACGGGCTACGGCTCGGCGCACTCCGTCGTGTTCACGGCAAGCCGATACGCGAAATGGGAGAACGCGCGCAAGAACACGCTCTCCAAGGCCATGCGCTCGGTCAAGTAACCACATAGGACAACCGAACAGGAGGCGATGCCATGTACTGGTCGTCGCTTGCCGCTGTGCGCTCGTGGGCGGAAACGCTTCTTGGCGTGCACGTCGGCACATACCCGCCAGCCGAGCCGAAGGACGACTTCGGCGTCATCCAGCGCGTCGGCGGCGAGGTTGACTACCCGCATGACTCGCCAGCGTTCGCGCTCCAGGTGTGGGCTGATTCAGAGCCGGACGCGGAGGAGGCGTGCGTCGCCCTCGCGCGCTCGTTGCCGACGCTGCTGAACGCAGACGAGCGGATAAACGGCGTAGGCAAGCCGTCGCTCATGTCCCTCGGAAGGGACGAGAACGGCAAGTTCATCTGGCAGCTCGAATTCGAGACCAACTGCAACATCTATTACGAATAGGAGGCCATTCATGGCTATTGACGCAAAGAAAGTGCTGGTCGGCGCACCTTATCAGCCGTCCACCACGGGCGCTGTGAACCGCGCTCCGCTCGGCACGGCCCTGCCGACCGATGCGTCCACCGCTCTCAGCGGCTCGTATACCTCGGCTGGTTACGTGTCCGAGGACGGCGCGACGCTGACGCAGGACTACACGACCAACGACATCAAGGACTGGTCGCGCACCACCGTCCGCACGCTGCTGGACGAGTTCACGGGCGAAATCACCTTCACGTTCATCCAGACAGGATACGAGGAGCTGTGCGCCATCTTTGGCAGCGACCACGTGTCCCAGAGCGGCGACCTCATCACGGTCTCGCTCGGCGCGCACCTCGCCCCTGCTGGCGTGTTCGTCCTGAACATGAAGGATGGCGACACGCGAATCCGCGTCATCGCCCCGAACGCGCAGCCCGTTCCCGAGGGCGATTTGACCTTCGTGGCGAACGAGCCTATTTCCTGGGGCTGCAAGCTCAGCTGCAACGCCGACGCTGACGGCGAGTGCATCTACATCAAGGTCGAGGATACGACCCCCAGCAGCTCCGGAGTGCCGGGGGTGTAACATGGGCAAATACGTGAAACTCGGCGGGGCCGTCAAGTGCCTGACCGCCGAAGTGGGCGGGAAGAAGCACCAAATCCCGCTGGCGGATTACATGACCATGCCCGACGCCAGGGAAATGCTGCGGATCAGGCGGATGCCCGCCAAGGAGCGCGACGGCGCGTACACGGAGTTCTTCTTGGGCTACTTCGAGAAGTACATCGGCAAGGAGGCGTTCGAGACGCTTTCCATGGCCGATTTCGAAGTGCTCATGGAGGCGTGGAACGACGCCAACGACGCAGAAGGCTCGGCTGATACGGGGGAATAGCGAGCCTTGCCGAAGTTATAGAAGAGCACGGCAAGGCGCTGAACTACGACCTCATGACCAATACGCGGTGGACGTTGGCAGATGTCGGCCAGGCGATGCCCTGGTCGGCGCTGCTGGCGTTCGTCGAGTACATCCCGCCAGACTCCGCCCTAGCGCGCTCACGCGGCGACGACGCCACGTGGACGCGCGACCAGATGCTGCTTGCCCTAATAGCCGACGAGCTTGCGGCGGCCAACTGGATCGCCGTCTGCAGAAGCCAGAAGAAGAAGAGCAAGTGGCCGAAGAAGCCGAAGCCGATACCTCGCCCAGGCGTCGAGAAGGACGCGGGCGCAAAGCGAATCGGCTCCGAGCCGATACCGATATCAGAATTCGAGAAATGGTATTACGGAGGTGACGCCAATGGCGAGCACTAACGTCGGCAACGCCTACGTGACAGTCTCCGCCAGGTTCGACAAGTCATGGTCTAGCGGCGTCCTCACGAAGGCGAACGCCGTGGGCGACCTCATCTCCAAGGGGATCTCCAAGGCGATGGGAGCCGTCAGCTCGTCATTGGACGCGGCAATCTCGCGCGTTGACACCATGAACAACTTCCCGCGCATCATGGAGAACATGGGCATCGCGGGAGAAGCGGCGAGCGCGTCTATCAAGCGACTGTCCGATGGCATTGACGGTTTGCCGACGGCCTTGGACACCGCCGTCCTGGGCGTCGAGCGTTTCACCGCGAAAAACGGCGACATCGACAAGTCAACCGACTATTTCCTGGCCCTCAACAACGCCATTCTGGCTGGCGGCGCGTCCTCTGAGCTACAGTCCGCAGCTGTCGAGCAGCTTGCCCAGTCGTACTCCAAGGGCAAGATGGACATGATGGAATGGCGCAGCATCCAGCAAGCCATGCCAGCCCAGCTGAACCAAATCGCCAAGGCAATGGGGAAGACCACAGACGAACTCGGCGAGGGTCTTCGCAGCGGCGAGGTTTCCATGGACGAGTTCATGGACGCCATAGTGCGCCTGAACAAAGACGGAGGCGAGGGGCTCGCGTCGTTCGAGGAGCAGGCCAGAACCGCAACAGGCGGCATAGGCACGGCGCTGACGAACGTCCAGAACCGCATAAACAAGGCCGTCGCGAGCATCATCGACGCGGTGGGCCAGACGAACATATCTGGAGCCATCAATGCCTTCTCGGCATCGTTCAAGGACTTCGCTAAGCCCGTCATAACGATGATCGAGAGCTTCAAGTCGTCATTCGACTTCTCGGGCTTCATGGCAAACATGTCGGGCTTCATGGCGACGCTGCAGCCGTTCGGCAAGGTGTTCGATAACATCGCGAAGGCTGTTGGAACAACGGCAGCGCATCTTGTCGAGCTGTTCGGCAACGTCATGACCGTGGGCGCTCCGGCGTTCGAATTACTTGGCGGAATCATCAGCGGCGCATTCATGGGCGCGTTGAACGTGCTTGACACGGTCGCGTCTGGCCTGAACGCGCTGTTCGGCGAATTCGACCTCATGGAACTCGGATGGGAGCGCCAGACAGCAGCCATCGGGGCGACTGGCAAGGAACTCGACATCTACGTCCAGACCATCGAGGAGCTTGCTGGCCAGGACGAGCTGACAGCCGTCGAGCAGGAGAAGCTGAAGCAGGCCGTAGAAGGCTACAACCGCATCACTGGCGACTCGGTGGAAATCACCAACGCCGCCAGAGGTGAGCTGTCCAAGTCTACGGAGGACATCAAGAATAACGCCCAGGCATGGCTCGACAACGCATATGCCCAAGCGTACCAGCAGCAGGTTTCCGACATCATCGCCGACACCATCAAGAAGCAGCAGGAGCTGGCAACCGCCACAGACGAGCTCACGCTTGCCGAGCAGCAGCTCGACGCTGCCCGCAATAATCCCGCACTCGCGAGCCAGACCGAGTACATGGGCAAGCTCGAAGAGAACGTCAGCAACGCCAGGGCGAAGGTCATCGGTCTCACGCAGGGCATCGATGAGAACAACCAGAAGCTCGAAGAAGCGCAGGGCAAGGCAACTGCGGCGGACACGAGCCTCGTGAGCTACATCGACTCGAACATCAAGTTAAAGAACGTCCTCAAGGACGCAGGGTCGAACTCGACGAAGTTCGCCAACCTGCTGGCTTCGCTCGGCAAGTCCGAGAAGGACTTGGCGAACATGTCGCCAAACGTCGTGAACGGGCTAGCGAACATCTCCAAGATGGGCGGCTCGATGGGCGAGAACGTCGGAAAGGCGTTCAACAACATGATGGACTTCGGCGAGAAGAGCGCGAAGGGAATCATGAGCGCCTTCTCTCCAGTGCCGGGAGACGTCACGAACAAGTTCAGCTCGGCGCGTGCAGGAGCCACGACTAACCTCAACGCGACGGAGGCGAAGGCAAAATCGACGGCCACGAACTCCGGAAACGCGTTCAACCCGCTGCCTTCGAAGCTCAACACATTGTTCACAACGGCTAAGAACAACGCGTCAACCGCGCTGAACTCCGTCGTCAGCAAGGCGAACTCGTCTTCAACGTCAACCGGGAACGCATTCAACAGCGTCCCTGGCAAGATCGGCGCAAACATGGAAGAGGCGCGGAGGAACGCATCGAGCAGCCTCAACGGCATATCATCGAGCTCAGCAAGTTCGGCAAGCAACTCGGTTCCTCCATGGCACGGACTTGGAGACAGGATCAAGAGCGCGATCGGCAACGTCAGTTTCCCTCAGCCTCATGTCTCGTTCACATGGCAGAACATCGCGGGCATTTCGGTGCCGTTCCCTCATGTCGACTGGTACAAGCTAGGCGGCTTCGTCGACGGAGCGACGTTAATCGGAGCTGGCGAGGCTGGCGCAGAGGCAATCCTGCCGCAGTCTGGCGGCTTGATGGACTCGTTCTCGGAGAACCTGACGCAGCACGTCAACACCGCCGACCTCATTGCCTGGCTTGAAGACAACCTAGCGCCAATCATCGAGACATCCGCACCGACATCGACTCCTCGCGAGCTGCGCAGGATTAACAGGAAGGTGGCCGCTTATGCCTAGGATCTACTACCACCCGGGGCAGGGCGGCGACGCCATCTCGCTTGATGGCCCGCTTTCGTACGTCGGCGCAGGCAGCGGCCTGCGCTCGCGTAATTGGAACAGGGCAATCACCAACAAGGCCGTCCGTGGCCTTTCTCTGGGTGTGCGCGAGGTCAAGGTCGAGGTCATGGCTTACGACCAGGCCGCAGACGACCTCCGCAGGGCAGCAGACGCCGACAATTCGGCGAAGACGCCAGGCACGCTCACGGTTGACGGCGAGTGGAACATGAGGTGCTTCATCGTCGCGAGCGAGCTATCCGAGGCTTATTACGAGGCAGTGCGCCTCAAGCTGACGCTGGCGCTTGTCGACCCGTGCTGGTGGCGCGAGAAGAGCCGGCACTTCGTCACGGGCTTGGACGCCGGCGGCATCGACCACCCGTACGACTACCCGCACGACCTGTCCTTCGCGGTCGGGTCGGGCACTCTCGACGTTGACTCGCCGCAGGGCGCTCCGTGCTCCATCACGTTCTACGGGCCGTGCACCAATCCCTATGTGGTGATAGGCGGCAACCGCTACGAGGTGGACGTGTCGGTGAACAGCGGCTACACCGTGGTCATCGACGCGCTAGGCTCGCGCCCCACGGTCGAGAGAATCGACAACCAGGGCAACCGCGAGAGCGTGTTCTCCTACGCCGAGAGGGACGGCGGACTCGGAGGCGGCAGCTACGCCTTCCAGCCGTTGCCGCACGGCGTGTCCACGGTCGAGTGGTCTGGCGCGTTCGCGTTCGACGTGACGTGGCGCGAGCTTGATACGGAGCCACCATGGGCGCGGTAGGCATATTCGGCGAACTGGCCGTATGGACTAACGCCGAATATAAGGAAATAGCTGGCGAGCACGACTTCTACCTGGACATGGAGTTCGGCACAGACACGGACGACGAGGGCAACAACACGTTCTCGGTGCAGCTGCCCGAGGACGTGCGGCTCTCCCAGGACGGCGCGTTCTTCGTTGACGGCACGGAGTACGGCGGGCTGATTCAGCGCCGCGTCTCCGACACCGCGCAGGACGTGCTGCAGTGGGAGGGGCGCACCTGGCAGGGCGTCCTCGCCGACAGGATCGTGCAGCCCGCAGCTGGGAACGACTACTTCACGCTGTCGGGAACAGACGAGCAGTGCATCACGGCCCTAATATCGCACCTGGGTCTGTCCAGCCTCTTCGACGTGGGAGACACGACGGGGACGTCCATCAGCTTCCAGTTCCCGCGCTACTGCGACGGCTTCGTCGGGCTGTGCAAGATGCTCGCGAGCGCGAGCCTCAAGCCCACGTTCTCGGTTTCGAGGACGGGCGGCACCGTTTCGGTGCTGGTGGGAGCTTCCGCGCAGCTGACGCTCGGCGAGGCCGCTGACGGCGAGGTGGCCGACGTGCAGATGTCTGCGGAGTTCACGCCCTACAACCACGTGATAGCACTGGGGCAGGGCGAGCTTCGCGACCGCGAGGTCGTCCACAGGTACGCAGACGTATACGGAAACATATCCGGCACGCAGACCATCACGGGACTGCGGGAGCGCGTCCTGGTGTACGACAACCCCTCTGCGGAAAGCTCCGACCTCATCGAGGGTGCCGAGGAGCGCCTGCGCGAATGCCAGGGCCAGGGCACCGTCGAGGTGCTTTTGGAGGACGGCTTCGAGGCCGACATCTGCGACATGGTGGCGGCATACGACCAGAGGATAAACGCGAGCGTGACCGCGCTCGTCACGAAGAAGGTAATACAGATCGAGAACGGCGAGCTATCAGTCGCCTGCGAGGCAGGCGGGCAGCTGTAGAAAGGAGCCAGGAATGGCCAAGACAGACGGCTTCAGCGAGTACGCCTGCGACGTGCAAGTCTGCACGAAGCACGACTACGCGCAGCCCGAGACCGACAAGGCGGACGACTACGCGGTTCGCACTCGCATCGACAACAACGGCGTCACGCGCGAGATCATGGTGTGCACCGAGCACTGCGCCGTCTACTCGCAGCTGGTGGACGCGTGCGAGGCCGCGTATGTCGCGTTCGAGAAGGACGGCGAGTACCACCTCGCGACGCAGGAGGAAGTGGACGAGCTGCAGGCGCAGGTCGAGGAACTGACCGCCGCATACGAGGCGATGAAGAAAGACCGCAACGCGTGGCACAAGGCGTACGACGAGCTGAACGAGGAGTTCGAGGAGTACAAGCGCACGCACCCCGACCCGAGCGACGGAGGCGATGAATAATGGAGTTCGTGACTGGCAAGGCTGGCACAAACCACATCAGCGGAGCCGACAAGGCCGCGATGTTCCGTGGGTTGCTCGTCAGCGAAGACGTTGTTCTCGAAGACGGCGACCAGCTGTCCTGCACGCTGCTCGATGCGAACACGGTCGAGCTTGGGACTGGCTCGTTCATGTTCCAAGGCCATCACGTCCGCGTGGAGACTGCTGAGCAAATCACCATCACAAGCGGCTCTCCGGGCTACAAGCGCATCACCGCCATCATAGCCAGGTACTCGCTCGGCGACGGCAACATCCAGAGCATCTACTCGGCAGCAGTGGATGGCACGGCTGTCGCTGGCACTCCGAGCGCGCCGACGCTCGTCACCGGCAGCATCGACGGCGGCGACGTGCTCGTGGAGATCGCGCTGTGGTACATCGAGTTTGACGGCATCACGCCCGGCACTCCGTACCGCGCAATCCCGACCATCGAGAACCTGCAGCATCAAGTAGCCGCACGAGGGTGTTACGCCACCTCGTCCACTGCTGCCGCCACTGCCGCGAAGGTGGCCGACTATCCTGGCTTCGTGCTCACCACTGGCGCGACCGTGTACGTCCGCTTCGCCAACGCGAACAGCGCCGCATCGGCGACGCTCAACGTGAACAGCACGGGTGCGAAGCCCATCTACAACAACAACTCCACCACGGCGGCTAATCTGTCGTGGGTCGCTGGCGAGACGGTTCCGTTCGTGTACGACGGCAGCGCATGGCGCATGGTGAATTCTGCTGGCCTGGTGGCGCTCCGGGAATCGGTATCTAAAAACGCTCTCAGCTGGTACACGGACATAAGCGGCTACACGGATTCCGAATTCACCGTTCCTGCTGACGGCTTCGTTGAAGTTGCCAACACCAGCACGAAAACAGGCGCAGCTCTCATCATGGGCAGCAACGCGTCAAGCCGTGCGATATTCCACGGCAACGGCACGTCAGGACGGCACGCCATGTTTGTCAAGAAGGGAATGCGCGTCAAGATTCAGGGAACCGTCGATTTGGTGTGGTACTACGAATTGCAGTGATTACGGCCTGAGCGTGAACAAGGCTGACCCGTTCTTGTAGACGGTTATCCTGTCATCGAATATGTTTATATACTTCTCGGTTCCGTTCTGCGTCCACGCAAGTGATACCACGCTGCCCGATTGCCCGAACGTGACGGTTTCAGGCGTATACGGAGAATCAGCCATCTTGAAGCGAGATACCGATTACCGCATTACGATGCTGGCCTGTGCCATCCGCGTATTGCCACTGTGTTGTTTCCGTTACCAGAGCATCTACCCCAAAGATACAAAGTCGTTTGCGCGGGGAAGTAGCCAGCAATAGTCGCGCGCGAGCCTTCGTTCCTTGCAACACTGATATACGGTGCCCAAGTACCGCTAGATATTGCCAACGCTGTTTCTTCTGCTGGGACAGTCGAATAATTAATCATGCCATGAACCGCCGCATAAGAATCAGCCGGAATGGTGAAACTTATCCCGAGGTACTTGAACGTCGTACTGCAAGCGGCTGTGGATGAAACGTCTATCTTCGTGAAGAATTGAGATACCGATTACTATGCGGCATCCAACAACAACCTTCCGAGCGATTTCTGCGCGTCACGCATCAGCGCGGCATTGCTCACAAGGTAATGCTCGTATGCGGTCGAAATGCCAGTATGCCCGAGCATGAGCGCAACCGTCTCTATAGGCGTGCCCGCTTGCAGGGACAGCGTGCCGAAGGTGTGCCGCAGGTGCTGCGCGCACATCCTTACGCCCCTCCTGGCGAACCAGGAGCGCACGTGCCGCCTGTATTGGCTCGGTGTGGACTGGCACAGCCTGTCGGAGCGTTTCGCGCCTGACAGCCGCCTACACTCCCGCAGGCGCTCGACGGCGTAGCGGGGGAGCACCACCGTGCGCGTGGACTTCTCGGTCTTCGTGGGCGACTCGTACACCTGGCCGAACGCTTCGTGGAGCCCTTTCGTGACAGACACCTCGCCCGTCGACAGGTTCACGTCGGCCCATGTGAGCGCGATGGCCTCGCACGGGCGCAGGCCGCACGAGAGCTGAACGAGGGCGCACGGCTCGAAGTCCTGGCCGCGCATGTCGCGTATGGCCTCTTTGGCCTGCTTGGCCGTGAGGGCGCGCGGTGCCTTCCTGGGAGCGGTGGGAAGCTCGACGGATTGCGTCTCGTCGTAGATGCGCACGCGGTGCTTGCGCAGGTGCCAGCGGTGAATCTGGCGGAACGTGCCGAACGCCTTGCGGGCTGCTCCGGGCTTCTCGAAGGCGTCCACCCACTCCTGCAGCTCGTCGGAGGTGATGGACTCCATCTCGCGTCCCGCCCACTTCGGCATCAGGTGGCACTTGATCGCGGACATGTAGCCCTCCATGGTGTTCGGCCTGACGGCCTTGCGCCCGTTCTGCTTGTCCTCGACGTACTCGTAAACGGCTTGCTCGAACAACATGATCCATTCCCTTCTCTAGGAGTTCTGTCCGGGAGAAATCCCAGACGCTTTTACTGCCCAGACGCAATAAGAACGCCTGGGATTTCCAACTAGCAAAACACGCGAATAGAACGGAGTAAATGGTGGACGCGACCATCGTGGTGGCCATTATCGGCGCAATCGAGGGCATCGGCGTGGCGATAATCGCCGGCATGTTCGCCCGCTTCAACAAGCGCAACGAGGAATACAGGGCGAAGCGCGAGGAACGCGACAAGAAACGCGAGGAACGCGACGCGAACATGTACGACCTGCTATTCGCGACGGCGAACGGCACGGAGGTGCTTCTTGAGGCGGCTCATGGCGACAAGCTCAACGGCAACGTGGAGAAGGCGCTTACAAGCATACGCAACGCGAAGAGCAACTGCAACCACATAGCGAACCAGAACATGGCGAGGCTCTAGGAGGTAGGCATGAACAAGGACAACTTCAAGCTGTGGGCGAAGGCCGCGCTGATCCGCGCGGTGCGCACCATCGCGCAGGCGGCAATCGCCACCATCGGAGCGAGCGCGGTCATGTCGGACGTGGACTGGGCGTTCGTGTGCAGCGCGTCGCTGCTCGCCGGCATCCTGTCCATCTTGACGAGCATCGTGACTGGCTTGCCGGAAGTTCCAGAGGAAAGCGAGGGATAGCATGGGACGCAAAGATTTGTTTCTCCAGGCGCTAATAAACTACTGCCTGGACGACTCGCACGGGTACTCGCAGACGAACGACCGATTCGGCCATCCCGATTTCGACTGCTCTGGCCTGATGTACCAGTGCGGCTACGACGCAGGATACGACCTACCTAGGAGCGGCACGCGCTACACTGGCACCATCCTCGACCACTTCACGAGGGCAGGGTGGACGGCCCAGCCGTTCGACGGCAACGTTTGGGACTTGGAGCCGTGCGACATCATCCTGAACGTGGGCAACCATGTCGAGGCGTGCGTCGAGCCTGGGAAGTTCGGCGGCGCTCACATTGACGAGCACGGCAACATCTCTGGCGGGCAACCTGGCGACCAGACGGGCAACGAGGTGTCCATCTGCGGAGCGTACATCTACGAGGACGGATGGGACTGGGTTCTCACGCCGCCACCCGATGGAGACGAGCCTGAGCCGCAGCCGCAGCCCGAAGGCGTCCACTACCGCGCGTCAACCGACCCTGACGGCGAGGAATGGCTCGACGAGATGGTTGGCACCCACGACACTGGCGGCTCCAACGATACGTGGGCTGGCGAGTTAGGACGCGAGATGTACTACATCTCCGCCAACTGCAAGCTCCGCGTCATGACGGAGGACAGCTTCCCAGAATGGCTCGAATGGGTGGACAAGTACGACATCCACGACCTCGACAACGGATGCGCGGGCGACGGCTCGAAGATACTGCTCGTCCAGGCTGACGGCCACGAGGTCAAGTCGCACCGCAAGGGCGAGTGGAACGGCGTCGTTGACGGCGTGACAATCGCATGATGCGCGACCCTCTCGTGGCGGCCACGATTGCGCTGGGCGTGCTGATAACCGCGCTTCTCGTGGCCGCGCTGTACCTGGGCAACTCGAAGCCCGAGGCGCACGCGCAGCAGCACAACCCGTACTGGCCGTTCACCGTCGAGCTGCAGGTGCGCGACAAGTAGCGTGTCACCGCCCGTTTACAGCGCGACGATCATGATGTGAGACAATCGGCACGTCGCCTACTCTGGGCGGCTGACCTGACGCCCCGTGGCTTCGGCTGCGGGGCGCTTTTCTCGTTTCTACGGTACAATCATATGGTCATTGACAATCGAACGCACCGAAAACGCACCAGGAGGCATTCGGCGAGCGTCTGAACTGGGAAAACGGAAAGCCAGATTTTCTAGCATATTAGCGCGCCACTGTCCCACCTGGTGAAACTATTTCCCACCATATCCAACACTGGAAATTCATAATCGCAGGACAATTCCCATTTCGTCCAACAAAGCGTAACTCTGTCTTTCAATCGAACGCACCAGAAACGCACCACTACGCCCACGCCATCTCGACCGCGCGGGCTACCGAATCGGCGTCCTCGTGGACGTATATCCTCGCGGGCGCGATGGACGACCATCCCGCGTACCTCTGCAAGTCGAACACCGACATGTGCCGCGCCATCATCGACAGGTTGGAGTGGCGCAGCTGATGTAACGTCATGCCAGGGCACCCGAGCGCGTCCCTGTGGCCTACCCACCATCCCTCAAGCGATTTCACGGTTAGTAGCCTGCCCCAGCTGTTGCAGCACAGGTACTCCGAGTCGTAGCCGAGCGCCGACTTCACGCCGCGCCACAGCGCGACCCTCTCCGCGAGCCTGGGAGGGACTGGGAGCCTGCGCCTGCCCGCGTCGCTCTTCGGCGGGCCGACCGTTCCGTCCGCCATCCGCACGGTCGAGTCCACTTCAGCGAACTGTCCGAACTGATCGTCCCTCATGGCGCACGCCTCGCCGCATCTGAGGCCGAGGCACGCCATCAGGTACAGGGCTGTCGTCTTGCCGTCCACGGGTAGTTCGTCGACGCGGTTGAGGAAAAGCTGCATCTCGTCGGGTGACAGCGCCTCGCGCTCGACGGCCCGCAGCTTCGGCCTCCTCACGGAGTCCATGGGGTTGCGCGCGAGCTTGCCGTCATCCACGGCCTGCCCGAGAACCGCGCCGAGCACCTGGTGCAGCTTCGCAACGGTCGTCTGCCTGTACTCGCTGCCCTTGACTGGGTTCTGCTTGAGCCACAGCAGCGCGTCGCGGCAATTCTGCGGCGTGATCTCGTCCATCCTCATGCCCGACAGCTCCGTGCGGTTCAGCAGGCGGACGAACGTGGCCTCGCTCGCGACCGTGTTGGGGGAGAACATGCCAGACTCGGCGCGCCAGAGCCGCCAGGAGTCCGCGTAAGCCCCGAACGTGTCGGAGTTGGGCACGAACCCCTCAAGCTCGGACACGAAGGCCCTCTGGCGCTCCTGCGCCTGCGAGTACGTGCCGTGGAACCGCTGGGACTTGCGCCCGATCTCGGTTGTCGCCCAGATGCGCCAGTCCCTGCACTCGGACTTGGGCTTCGGCGAGCCGTCGGCGCGCAGCTTGTCTAGCTGCTGGATGGTCGAGCCCGTGACCTTCATGTTAGAATCACCTCGCAGACGTTTCCTTCCGATTCGTGCTGTATAGCCCCCGTGGACAGTTTGCCGCTGCGCGGGGGCGAATCTTATTTAAGTAATTCGGGATGATCGTCGAGCATTTTTCTTGTCTCATCGAAAAGGCTCACTTCGTAAATCATATTCCCATGCGCATCGTAGTATCTCGACTCGTAGTCTGCCCACTCATACATATCCGAGTATCTGAAGTTACTTTCTGTCATAAACTTCGACCCGTTGCGATATATGTCCTCTATATGCTTCTTGGCGAACGGATCAGCCTTTTTAAAGTCGTCGACCATCTTCTTTTTCTTCAAATCTGCTTGTTCGGCTGCTTTTCGCTCGGCTGCTTCTCGCGCTTTCCTCTTCTCGTACTCATCGCGGTCGCGGCGCATCTTCTCGGCATGCTCGGCTTTCTCCATCTCGATGCGAGCAGCGGTTTTTGCAGCGTCGTCTGACCATTTGTACTTCAACGTCCGCAACGCCCACCCGATCGCGAACGAAGCGGAGAACACTGCGGCCGTCCACAAGCCGAGGGGGTAGGGGTACTGAGTCCACGCGGCAACGAAATCGCCGGCGACGAAGCCGATGACGGCCATCAGCGCGGCGGAAACGACGCCGAGCACGATGCTGACGATGTAGCTTACGACGCCTGATACGACTTTGTCCTTCATGTCGGACATGCTAGTCTTCTATACTCTCGTTGATTTCACGAAGCGCAGCAGTTATGTCTTCATTCGACACATCGTCATCATGGACATCATGCCATTCTCCACTGTCTTCTGACCTAGGAACCTCTTCAAGGAACATCATGGCGGTCTTCATGATCATATGGCGACCGAAATCTGTCGTTCCGCGATAGGCGTCCAATAATTCTTGTTCATCGGAAGAGAGGTTTTCATGTAAGCATTCAGGTGGAATATCGCTTAATAATTCATCTGCCGTCTTTCCAAACACACGTGCAATTCTCACAAATGCACCTGCGCCAATGTTTTCAACTTTAGAAACACCCTTTGCAATATCGTAGGCGGTTCCGTATTTCAATCCTGCTTTATCGGCAAATGCCTGGACACTCATACCGCTTTCATCAAACAGTTCAGATATGACAGTGCTCATGATTACTCCTTGGTTTTGGCCAGACAAAGCATATTAAACCACAGAATTTTGGCAAACCGAAAATATTTTCCGATATTCTCTTGCAAAATTTTGGGCAACCGATATTATGTGCTTTAGAGTTTTGGCCACCCAAGATTTTGAGTGCGATTAGGAGGTGAAAATATGGGTTATCCAAACCTCGAAGCGGAAATGGCGCGTCAAGGCATCACTGGTAAAGAGCTTGCAAGCTATCTAAATATCGGGACGAATACGATTTCATCTTGGCTTAACGGAGCAAATGCATCGTTTCCGATTCTAAAAGCTCGCGATGTTCGCGATCACTTCTTCCCGAATCAGTCACTTGATTATCTGTTCGCGGAAGACCCGATTCCTACAAAAGAGGTGATCTAGATGATCCAGTGGTTCTTCCTCGTGTTCATGTGCGTGCTCGGTTTCATCGTCGGGTACGTGGCGCGGGGCATCTAAGAGCAGGGAGGAGGACAAGTGGACGAGAGGATGGCGTGCTTGTGGTCTGTCAACAAGTTCGCCAAATGGAAGTACGAGACGGACGAGCCAACGAAGGCGAACGTGAACGTCGTGACGCGCCAGTGCCGCGACGGCGTTCTCCCGGCGGTGAAGGTTGGAGGCTCATGGCGAATCGACGTGAGCCAGATAGTGAAGGAGGTTGGGAAGTGATTGAGAAAAAAGCGGCGCGCGGTAGCTGCAACTACACACGCGCCAGAGGTTCGGTGCGAACCAATTCGATTATAGCAGATGCGGAGGCGTTCAGGCTCGTCACGTGGACGCTCCTGTTCGTAGCGTCGTGCATGGCCGTTCCGACGATCATGGCGGTATTGAAGGGTTCGGGGGTTTGGTGATGGCAAAGGAATTGCGCAAGACGAAGCTGCCGGACGAAATCGCCGAGATGATAAGGGACATCGAGTACGTGCTCGAAGATAACGGGTACGTCGGGTTCTTCAGCATCACAGGCGGCGGGGCGCACGTCGACTACTTCAATTACGGCGGCACGTTCAACGTCCAAGAAGGCAACCAGTGGTTTGTCAGGAAGGACGTGGAGTAGATGGCTACTGTTATCGGAATCATGGGAGAGAGCGGGAGCGGCAAGACTACGTCGCTGATGAACCTCGACCCGGCGTCCACCTTCATCATCGACTGCGACGGCAAGGGGTTGTCGTGGCGCGGGTGGATGCGCCAGTACAACGAGGAATCGAAGAACTACGTGCGCACAGACGACCAGAACAGGGTCATGGCGTACCTCGCGTCCATCAACAGCGGCGCGCCGCACATAAAGGTCGTCGTAGTTGACACGCTCAACGGGATCATGGTCGCGGACGAGGGCCGCAGGCGGCAGGAGAAGGGCTACGACAAGTGGTCTGACCTAGCCTGGGCTGTATGGGACATCATCTGCTACGCGCTTACGATGCGCGACGACATGACCGTCGTGTTCACGGCTCATGTCCAGACCGAGCGAGACGACAACGGGTATTCGCACTCGCGCATCAAGACGAGCGGACGAAAGCTGGACAAGCTGCAGATCGAGACGAAGCTTCAGGCGCTGCTGTTCGCGAAACGCGACGGCGACGGGAACTATGTCTTCGGAGTCCACTCGGACAACTCGACGGCGAAGACGCCTCCGGGGCTGTACGAAACAGAAACGGTTCCGAACGACATAGCGAAGGTAATCGACGACCTGCGCGACTACTACGGTCAGGAGCCGATTGGCGGCGCGTCATGAGCAGATACGACAACCACAAGGACATGTGCGTCGACCTGAAGCTGGACAACGACGAACTGCGCGAGAAGCTGGCGAAGACGAACGAGAGCCTTGGGGAGGCGCTTCGCGAGAACAGGAAGCTTTTCGCGAAGAACCTGTACTTGGAGAACTCGTTCCGCCTGTCGCGCGTCCACACGAACCCGCTCATAGACAAATACGACGAGGACGGCATCATCGAGAGCCATTGCGACGAGTGCGAATACGACTTGGAGCGCGAGTGGACGTTCTGCCCGTGTTGCGGCAATTGGCTCGACTGGGACTTCGCGCGCGTGCCAGAGCCCAACTGGGACATGATGCGCGACGCGATGCTGGATAGGTGATCGCGATGACGCTATGCAAATTCAGGCCGAAGCGCACATACGACGCGCAGTTCATCATCGACAAGTTCGACGCGCAGGGGCTCGTCAAGAGGCTCCACGAGAAAGTGGCGGAACTCGGCGAGAACGGCGAGCTGTCCACCATGTACTACGTGGGCGCGCTGACCATCCTGCAGGTTCTGTTCAAGTACGCGGAAGTGGACGGGATGGTGGACTACCCGACGGACTTACTGGGGCTTTTTGAGAGGGCCCTGGGCGATAACGACAAGGAATAAGGAGGGCGAAATGCCGAAAATCAACCACGAAGAATACGACGCTGTAGAAGCAATGACTGGTGGCGGAGAGTTCAAGCGCATGCCGGCTGGCGGGTACGTCTGCGTTATCCAGGCAGTGCGCACCGAGATCACCGACTACGGGCGCAAGGTGAGCCTGCCAGACGAGCGCCAGTACGTGAAGCTGATATACGACATCGCGGAAGGCGATTTCGCAGGCAAGTTTTCAGACGAATACTGGTCAGGCGAAGACAAGGACTGGGGGCACCAGTTCTACCTGTCGTGGAAGAACTGGGGCGCCTTGAAGAACTCGCTCCACTGCCTCGACGAGAGCAACCCTGGCTTCGATTCGGAGGCGGCGTTCGAAGCTGACAACTGGTCGCTGTTCATCGGGAAGCAGTTCGGCATCGTGCTCGGCGAGGAAGAGTACCTCGCGAACGACGGCACGGTGAAGACGCGCTTCGGCTTCGGACGGATCAAGAGCGTCCAGGACATCCACGACGGCAAGTTCCGCGTGCCTGAGCTTAAGAGGCTCGAAGGAGCGCCCGCGCCAGCATCCACGAAGGCGGCGGAACTGTACGACGATGTGCCGTTCAAGTAAGGCGCGGCTATGGACGCAAAGGTGATACTGTGCGACACCCGCCAGCACAAGGGCAAGCACGAGAACAAGATGAAGTGGTGGGCGCGTCACGGCGTCGCCACCAGCGTCCAAAAGCTCGACTTCGGCGATTACATGGTTGACGGGTCGAACATCTCGATCGACACGAAACGCTCGATGGCTGAGGTGGCGGGAAACTGCACGCGCGATCACGAGAGGTTCGCACGCGAGATGCGGCGCGCTGCTGATAAAGGCTACAGGCTCGTGATACTCGTCGAGGCTGGCAACCAGTACCAGTGCGTAGGCGATGTCCGCAGGTGGACGAACAATCACTGCAAGGCGTGTTTTCACATGCGCGAGAAACACTGCAACCCGAAGGATACGCGCGGCAAGTGCATCAAGCACGGAACGCGAAAACCGGTCCAGGGGCCGCAGCTGTCAAAGATCATGGCAACGATGGAGAAGGAATACGGTGCGCGTTTCGAGTTCTGCAACTCGATGCAATCGGCGCGCCGCATATGCGACTTATTGGGGGTGAGCTATGAACAAGATGCAGGAGGCGGCGCGTAAGCTACACGCGCTAGGGTTCAAGACTCTCCCGATAAAGCCAGGGACGAAGGAACCCGCCACGAAGCACGGCGTGAAGGACGCGACCGACGACAACGCGACGACGGACGCGTACTACGCGCTGAACCCGAAGCACGGCATCGGAGTCAGCGGCGACGGCTTCGTGATTTTCGACTTCGACGTGAAGGAAGGGCTTGACGGGCGCGACGCCCTCATCGGCTGGGACTTGCCCGACACGCTCTGCCAGACGACGCCGAGCGGCGGCTACCACATGATCTACCGATGCGCGGACGAGATTCGTCCGTCGGTCAATCCCAACATAGCGGTGGATGTGCGTGGATGGCACAGCTACATCGTATGCGACCCGACGCCGGGGTACTGCTTCGAGGATGACTGCGAGATAGCGGACGCCGACAGCACGGTAATGGCGTTCCTAGAGCACGTCCGACCGTCGTCCACGAGGCGCGATAAGGGGACGCGTGGTCTAGGACGGCCGAAGCATGCCGAAACGGTCGTAGAGGGCGGGAGGAACGACTACCTTTTCAGGAGAGGCCGTTCCCTCCGCTCAGACGAAGACATGTCAGACGACGAGATACGCGCGTACCTTCACGGGCTCAACAAGGTGAACTGCAAGCCGCCGCTACCCGACGCTGAAGTGGACAAGCTCGCCGACTCGGTTCTGTCCGTTGCGCCAGGATATTCAGAGGAAGTGAAGGCTCAGGCTAAAAAGACCGCGAACCACGTGACCGTGGCGCGCATCATGCTCGACAAGTACAGCGCATGTTACCTCGACGGCGCTCCGGCTATATTCGACGGCTTGTCATACCGCGTCGGCTGGGGCGAGGTCGAACGCGCGATCCTACGCGAGTGGCCCAACTCGAAAGACCGCGACCGCAAGGAGGTCGTGAAGTACCTCGACCTGATAATGCCGCGCGAGACGCAAAGCCCGCCGAACTACATCGGCTTCAAAAACGGCGTGCTCGACATCGAGACGATGGAGCTGCTGTCGTTCTCGCCGGAGTTCCGCATCCCGAACGTGATACCGCATGACTGGAACCCGAAGGCGCAGAGCGACGTGCTCGACGGAATGTTCAGGCGCGTCGCGTGCAACGACCCGTTCATCGAGTCAAACCTGTGCGAGTTCCTGGGATTGTGCATGTACCGAAGCGGCAAGTACGCGTTCGCGGCTGTCCTGCTAGGGCAGCAGAGCAAGACTGCGAGCAACGGCAAGTCTACCTACATCGACATGATCCGCAACGTGCTAGGCGAGCAGAATTACTCGTCACTCAGCCTGCGCTCGCTCGGCGACCGCTTCAACCAACAGTACCTTTCCGGCAAGCTGGCGAACCTCGGCGACGACATATCGAGCGAGTTCACGGATGGCAGCAGCCTGGAAGTATTCAAGAAGGCCGTGTCAGGCTCGAAGATTAGCACCGACGTGAAGAACAGCAAGGGCTACGAGTTCACGCCGTACTGCACGATGGTCTTCTCGGCGAACAGGTTCCCGAAGATGGAGAAGCTGGACGACGGAACGCTCCGCAGGCTGTTCCCTATACGCTTCAACGCCTACTTCACGAAGGAAGACCCTGACTTCGACCCAGACATCGGGGAGAAGCTGAAATCAGAGGATTGCATCGAGGCTGCAATCGTCCGCGGAATCTGGGGACTGCGGCGCGTCATCGAACACCGCGGGCCGACGGACAACGACGAGAGCAAGCGCATGTTGAAGGACATCGAGACGGACAACTCGTCCATCCTTCAGTGGATTGAGGACGAGTTCGTGTCGAGAAGCTGGCTATTCGAGCGCGAGACGAAAGACGCGTACCAGACGTACGCGAAATGGTGCTCCGAGAGTGGCGTGAGGAAACCGTACGGCAAGAACCAGTTCTCAGCTGACATCTGCTCGAAATTCGGCTTCAAGGTGAAGGTCACGAGGCGCGAAACACGGCAAGTCCGTATATTCGCGGACGCATGACGGAAGGTCGGCGCATAGCCATGAAAACGGCAGCTACGCACAAAGCTACGCACCTCGAAAAGCTACGCACGTGCGTAGCTGCAGCTACGCGAAAGCTACTCGAAAGCTACGCGGAAATTTTAACGAAAAACGGTATTGAACAGGAGAAGCTACGCAGCTACGCGAAACAGGCCAACTCTTTTTAAAAGGAAATAGAAAAAAAAGAGGCTTACATCGCGTAACACGCGCGCGAGCGTAGCTGGCAGAGAAGAGGTCGAAATGGGAGATACGGAGTGCATGTTCACGGGAGGAACCTGCGACGGCGGGATGATCTACGAAGACGGCACTGTTGGGTGCGGTTTTAAGGAATCACCCGACGCGGAGTGCTCGTGGATTGTGGACGTACCGGAAGGGACAAGCCCGCGCGACTTCTACAACCAATCAATCATGGAGGCATTGAGATGAAACGAACCATACACGCACTAGCGATCGCGCTCATGGCGCTCATCACAGCGAGCGCGGCGGTGCTCGGATGCACCACAGCCACAGCGCAGCAACTCGACGAGCGGAGCTACGAGTTCCGCGACATCAGCGACTACTTCGCGCCCAGGGTGCCGAGCGGGGCAACGCGCATCCTGGCGGAGCAGGAGCAGAAGGCCGCGCAGGAGGCGCAGGAGGCCGCACAGCAGGCGGAAGCAGAGCAAGCTGCCTACGAGCACTACGAGTCGTACTACGAGCCTTACGCGCCGTCGTACACGGGCGACGGCTTCGCCCAGGATGGCGTGCGCGAGTACAACGGGCGCACCGAGACGTGGTATTCGAGCAACCAGGCTTACCACTACCGCACGTCGGAGTGGACTGTGGACGGCGAGGGCTACTACCGAGACGACGCCGGGCACTACGTGGTCGCAGCTTCGGACATGCCAGAGGGCACGGTCTTCGAGGGCAGCAAGGGCGAGTGCATCGTCCTGGACAGCGGCGCGGAAGCTGGCGTGACGGACTACTACACGGCGTTTTAAGGGGGGGAGAGATGAACCAATGCGAGAAGGTCATGCTCGACAAGATGGTGATGCTCAACAACGTGCACAACTCTGCAACTTCAAGCGAAACCATGGGAGAGTGCACAAGGGACATACATCTCCTTCTTGACTGCATCAGCGAGTGGCGCAACCAGACCTCAATACCCGTCGAGGACGGTTGCGGAGCGATGGTGGTGAAGGAATGAGCGAGTACGTGTTTCGTTACAGGTTCTACGACGGCATCGATGATGAAGAGCTGATGGACGACGGCAGGACGAGCGTGAGGGATTACTTCGCGTGTAACGCGGTTGACCATTACGGCACAATCCACGAGGAAATCGTGCGTTGCAGGGATTGCAAGCACTTCACGCCGCAGGGAACGCACAATTTCGAGAACGGGAAAACAAACGCCGACTACTGCGAGCACGTGCGTGGATGGCGCTTGCAGATAACGCCTGACGGTTTCTGCGCCTGGGGAGAGCGGAGGGAATCATGAGGGTCGCATGGTTCAGCGCGGGAGTGAGCAGCTTCGTCGCATCATACATAGCGAAGCCAGACCGCATCATCTACATCGACGTAGCGAACCAGCATCCTGACTCGTTCCGCTTCCTCATGGACTGCCAGAAGCATTTGGACGCGCCAATCGAGATACTGCGCGACACGAAATGGAGCGGATGCGTCGATAACGTCATCACATCAGAGCGTTACATAAACGGGCCAGGCGGCGCTCCGTGCACGAAGCTGCTGAAGAAGCGCGTGCGCCAGGAATGGGAGCGCGAGAACCTTACGGAGGACACTGTCTACGTATTCGGATACGACTCGGAAGAGAAGGCCAGGGCCGAGCGTTTGGTCGAGCACACAGTCGAGGCCGAGTGCGAGTTCCCGCTAATCGAGAACCACATCACGAAGAGCGAGGCGCACGGCATATGCGAGCGCCTGGGAATCAAGCGGCCTGCGATGTACGACCTGGGATATCCGAACAACAACTGCATCGGATGCGTCAAGGGCGGCAAGGGCTACTGGAACCGCATACGCGAGGACTTCCCGCATGTATTCAACAGGCGGGCGAAGCAGGAGCGCGAGATAGGCCACAGCTGCATCAAGGGAGTTTTCCTGGACGAGCTGAAGGAAGGCGAGGGAAGGATGGGCGAGGTGTTCCCAGAGTGTTCGTTCATGTGCCTCGGATACGACGGAACGGAGGAAGCATGAGCGAGTTGAAACCGTGCCCGTTCTGCGGCGGTGAAGCGGAATACGGCTTAACGTTCGCAGGTGAGGAAGTCTACTGCAAGAAATGTCACGCTGCGATGCCGCGTATAAGCACGAAAGAACAAGCAATCGAAGCATGGAACACGCGCGCTGAGCGGGAGTGTCGCGGCATTCCGAAGTACAGCATGAACGATGAATGGTACGGCGACGAATGCTCTGTTTGCGGAACCGTGCTGGAAGACTATGCGAGCTACTGTTGGAACTGCGGCGCACGTGTGAAAGGCGGTGCGGAATGAACGACTTGGAAAAGGCACTCTCTTTCATGCGTATTTGGATAAGCGAAGACGCGCATTTGGGCGAGAGTGAAATAAGCAGCGTGTTCGAGCGTGAAGAGGGATTGCGTAATTTAGATGCAATCGAAAACGCGATAAAGCGTCACGAATGCCACGACGTGTGGGCTGATGATCCGTTCGCTGCGTTTCGTTGCTCTAACTGCAACGCGACGCATGTTGCGCATGACAAGAGGGTTATCCATTACTGCTACTGCTGCGGTAGCCGTGTTGTGAAAGGCGGTGCGGAATGACGCTGGAATCAATCGAGAAGCTGCGCGAGTTGGCTGCTGACATAAACGCCAACGAGATAGTCGACCACATGCAGCTGTATCCGAGCTGCGTGTTCGACGGCCATTGGCTCGATGCGTGGCACAGGGAGTTCGACAAGCTGCTAGAAGCCATCCAAGCGGAAGTGGACGAGAAGTACATGCTCCTGCCCGTTGACGCGGAAGGAGGGCCGATTCACCCTGGCGACCAGATGACCGATTACTCGAAGAGAGCTGATAGTCTTGGCGATGCTAGATGGGATGTGGTTTCGGTCAACGAGCGTGCGTTCTTCGACATGAGCGGTAATGCGCATATTCCGATTGAATGTCACCACCTCAATCCCCGCACCGTCGAGGACGTGCTGCATGACTTCGGAAACGATTATGCGGCGTTTCTCAGCGGCATCTACCCGTTCGAGAACGCAAGGCAATGTGAGGTAATCGCCAAGTACGCCTCCGAGCTGAGGATGCGTGATGCGGAATGACGCTGGAATCACTAGAGAAGCTGCATTGCATATACGGAAGCAAATGCTCTGACGAATGCTATAGATGCGATATTCCGAACATGATTGGAGAAATTGCCGATGCCATCCAAGCGGAAGTGGACGAGAAGTACATGGAGTTGCCCGTGGACGCGGACGGCGTACCTTGGCATATCGGCGATATTACAGAAAACGGCAATGTCGTAAATGGAATATCTTTCGATAGTAATGGCGCTCATTTCGTATCAACCCTTAACGATATAGACCCAGGAATACACACGCACTACAAGCAGCGCACCGTCGAGGACGTGCTGAACGACTTCTTCCAAGAGTCCAGGAACTTCAACCTCAAACGCGACGGCGAGCTGAAAGACGCCATCGGGAAGTACGCCTTCGAGCTGAGGATGCGTGATGCGGAATGAGCGACATCGTATGGGCGATCCGCAAGGCGAAGAACACGTCCCCGAACATCGCGTGGAGCGTCTGCGACGGCTGCGAGAAGCTCCACGTGAAGGACTGGGAGATGAAGACGTGCGGACAGCCCCGCATCCTGGACGGAGTGAGGCGGCACCCGTACTACTGCGACGCGCTGAGACGCGATTTGTCGAAGCAGGAATGCTACACGGTGGAATGCCCGGAGGGGAGGAAGGCGAAAAGATGACCAAGACGAAAGCGCAGCTCAGAGCGGAAGCGGTGGAGCGGTTGAAGATGATACCGCCTATGAGCGTGCATCCGAGGATGCTGATTGACGCGATTTGCGGCCATCAGACGGCATGGAAAACGGTTCAGGATGTCAGCAACGAGCTAATCGACCTGCTCACCGACGATTGCGACCAGCCATGCTACACGTGCTCGCGGCTCGCGGAGCTGATAGCGGAGAACGGCGCGCTGAAAGCCGAGAACGCGAAGTTGATGGTGCGGCATCGTGAAGACCAGGATGCAGTTGCCGAGATCACGAAGAAATACTGGCTCTTGGACGGGAAGCTGAAAGACGCGCAACGTGAGAACGAGAAGCTGTCAGACAGAGAGTTCTACCTTCGCTGCTGCGTGGTGGACATGGAAGGGAACGTGGTGTCATGACGATTTCATATGCAAGCGCCGAACTCGGTGGCGGCCAGGTGAATTTCATCGAGTCGCCGAACCGCGTGCCAGAGGCGCGCAACAAGATGACGAAAGCAGACTACGAGCGTTTACTGCTCGCGAACGAGCAGGAGCTGTGGTCGCTAACCGAGAGGCACGACAAGCTCGTCCATTGCGTGCAGGAGAAGCTGTGGCCGCGCGCCTGCATGTCGATGGCGGCTGACTTGCGCGCCGAGTTCGCAGACGAGCTGTACGACTACGGATGCGAGGTGGAAGCATGAGCACGGCATATATCTGCGATAAGTGCGGACGCATTATCCCGTCTGATGGTGGAGAAATTAGAGGTATCTGGACAATAAACCCTGCTCTATTCAGCGAGCATCATAATCCTACGCTGCACTTATGCTCAGAATGTTTTGAAAAATTCGAGCGCGAGTATATGGAGAACAAAAACAATTACGGATGCGAGGTCGAGGAGTGATGGGCGAGCAGCTGTCGCTCTTCGCGATCATCGAGCCGAAGCCGAAGAGCCCTACATGGGACGACGTGCAGAAGGGCGCTGCTTCGTGGGTCGCGCACGACATGTACAGCGAGCCGTGCAGGCAATCGTGCATGTGGTCTGACAGCGTGTTCACGTTGATGGGCGAGGTGTCGTGCTACCTGTTCAGGAAGCCGATACGCGGCGGCATGTGCCCGAGCACCGGGCGAATCGAGTGGAACTGATGCGAGGTGGCATGATGGACGAGGAACTGCAACGCTACCGCATCGAGCAGGCCGAGGCGTGGCTGTCGAGGGTGAGGAAGCTCGTGGGATACGAGCGCGCCATGAGGGAAGCGGCCGACACGCAGTACGAGATGGCGGACGGCCTGCGCGGGATGGACTACTCGCGTGTGCAGGTGTCGGTGTCCGCGACTCCCGACGCGATCCCGAACGCGGTGATAGCGCACGACGAGGCTGGCGACTCGCTGGCGTCCATAGCCGACAGCGCGCGGGAGCGGATAACGCAGGCGGCGATGGCGCTCAACGAGATGCAAGACCCGACCGAGGCGGCTGCGCTCACGCTGTACTACATCGCCTGCAGGAAGTGGGAGGAGGTGTGCGTCGAGCTGTCGTACAGCTGGGACGGAATGATGACGATGAGAAGGCGCGCCCTGCTTCACGCATACGACGTGATGCCTCACAGCGAGCGCGACCCGATGGAGCCTGCAATCTGAGCGACTACACACCCAAACACACCAAGAGTTCAGCTACCATGTAGGATGCGAAAAGTAACGAGATGAGGAGCCGTCCACTTCGGGCGGCTCTTCCTTTTGCCCACACGCAGGCACGGCAGGCGCGGCGGGTGGACTACTCCTTCCCCCAAAAGCCCGAACGACTCAGATCGTCCGCGCCTGCACGTTGCACGGAGGGTGACATGGCTAAGCGAAACCCGCGACGCGCCAACGGGACGCTCAGGACGAAGCAGCGCAACAGGCTCAAGGCTATTGGCGCGCCCTGCGGGATATGCAACGGAGCCAGGGGGCCCATCAGGTACGACCAGCCCAGCGATTACCGACACCCCCTCTCGTTCGTGGTTGACGAGATAGTGCCAGTATCGCGGTGGATTGAAGCGGGATACAGCTCGCCTGAGGCTTGCGCACTCGACCCGAACAACCAGCAAGCGGCTCACTGGTGCTGCAACGCTGAGAAGAGCGACGGACGCAGGAGGCACGGCACGGCACCACGCGGCGAAGCGAGAAGGAAGGCTTCGAGCGACCCGAAATCGAGGGAATGGTGACGGACTCGCCGTGGGGCGGGGATACCTCCCTCCCCGGGTACGTCAGCCCTA
>Ga0310786_10001845_pt1 | contig 33670 bp, 12 predicted proteins | sample AusTroGonzalo_MG_FD_203881 | JGI IMG/M metagenome (GOLD analysis project Ga0310786, IMG submission 203881) | Bovine rumen microbial communities from tropical cattle in Woodstock, Queensland, Australia - Gonzalo_03 (v2) (version 2) | ecosystem: Host-associated > Mammals > Digestive system >... | reverse complement strand
AGGATTTATGAATACTTTAAAAGATAAAATCTTAAAAGTAAACAAAGAAAATATAGATAAGATCAAACAAGAAGAAAAAATAGCAAGAAAAGAAGAGAGAATAGAAAAAATATCTAACTTTGTTAAAAATGCCAAAGATTCCATCTCTGATGTAATATCGCCTTCGATGGTTTTTGTATACTTAAAAATGTCAGACATGCATTTTAAAGGAAATGCAAGAAATGAATATAAGGAATATTTAAAATTTGCAGAGGAAAAAAAGTCAGAAATTGGTTCAATAGATACAATTGTTAAACGTGATGGGCTTGCAAATAAGGTTATTAATACCGAATGCATTCTTTATACTGATCATGGTCCTTTGATTAGAAATGTTGAGGAAATTACTTCTAAAGGCTCAAGTATTTCATATAAATATGATTACAAAGGTTTTTTTTCTAACAAAGATGGTAATTATGAATTTAGGAGCATCGAGATAATAGAGCAATCTGGAGTTGGTGTTGAATATGGTGATTGTGTAAGATATAGCACTTCCGGCTATGTGTTAAATCCACAAAGTTGTAAAGTTTTAGAAGATATGTCTGAAATTTCAAAAGACGAACGTGGGGATTTTTATTGTGTTAGTGAAGGCAGCACATTAGTTGGGATTGAAACTATGAAGGAGTTTTTAGAGATCGAAAGGGCTATGCAACATCAGGGTAATACACAACCTGTTGATGAGTCTATTGCGGAACAATAGATTAAAAAATTTTTTGATTGAAAAAAACAGCATATTTTAAAATGCTGTTTTTTATTTTATAATCTATAAATTGTTTTTAATAGTTTTATTATTTAAGATGTAATCCACATTTATTATTTTTGTTTATTTTCAGTAGGAATAAGTCGAGTAATAAGCGTTAAGATTAAAGGCAAAACAAAACATACTATAGGAGTTACAGTTGTAAAATAGACGTATCCCTCTGGCCCAACATACCAAACTATGTTTGAGCAATAAACACAGACTGAGCAAATTACCAAGAAATATAACACAGAAACAGCAGAAATAAGAGCGATTGACCATCTTCTAATTCTAATTGAAAGCCAATTTGTTGTTTTGTTTGCACATGTTCTTATGAGTGCAATTATTGCGTAAACAGTGATGAATGCAAGACAAAATATTATTGCAAAGATTGCGTATTGAGAAAGTCCAAAAGGGATATCTCCGCCAGTAGATGCAAATCCCAATTCATTGACATTTTGAACAGTAAAGGTGCTTAAGGCAAAAATAGTGGTTTTTTCAAACCAGTCAGCATTATAGTGGTTTGAGAATAAGAAAATGCAAAAGATTGCAGAAGTTGCTATGACTAGGCCATAGAGTATGATGTTTTTTATCTTGTTAAAATTTGGTTCTTTTTGTTTGTCACCCAAGAAAATTGGAAAGATTATAAGTGCAAGCCCTACAAAAGCATTAATATAAAAACCAGTATTTGCATAGAATTCCATGTAACCGTTTGCCATAGAGTTGTTTATTGTAAATCCAACGAAGCAAAAAATACACATGATAAGGTATAAAATTCCAGTAAAGATTGCAAATGGTTTAACAAAACTATTATTGTGTGCGAGTACTCGTTTTGTAAATAGGTAGATTATTTCTATCACTAATGCAACGATTAAGACCAAAGTGGATATGAGTGGGAGTAAATTTGAAATAATACTTCCAACAACGATCCATATAGGTCCACTAGCACTCTCAAAAATATATATGAGGTTATACTTAAAGAAAATGTCTTCCCTTATAAACTCAAGTACATTAAATGATTGTTTAAAATCAAATATTGGATAAGAACTGTCTGTACAGGCTTGAATATAAACGAATTTTGTAGTTAAACTTAAAACAATTGCAAGTATTGCGATGGTTAAAATGATTGTGCTAAAAATTAAACTTTTTTTGTTTTGCATATTTTTTTCCTTTTAATAAATAAATTTTACCACATAAACTTGTGAAATGAAACTTTTTTAACCTATTAAGTTTTAAAAAAATCTTGACAAATATTTTTTTTGGTATAGACTAAAAATATTAGTAAACAATAGTCGAAAGACAAGTAGGTGAGTCTAATTCGCATAGAGAAGAGTCGTTTGGTGAAAGACTTAAGATAGGGCAAAACCAAAACCACTTTTGACGATGATTTGTTTGACTAAAAAAGAGGAAGTGCTTATGCGCTTTGAATAAAGGTGGAACCACGGTTGTAAATCGTCCTTTGCTTATATGCATAGGATTTTTTTTGTTTTTAAAGGGGGATTTTTTATGGATGAATTAGAAAAAAAAGAAAAAATAAATATGTGTAGACACAGTCTTGCACATGTTTTAGCAAAAGCAGTTAAGCAACTTTATGGAGACAAGGCAAAACTTGCTATTGGGCCTAGTATAAGTGATGGGTTTTATTATGATTTTGATACAACAGTTTTATCTCAAAATGAATTTGACAAAATAGAAAAAAAGATGCAAGAAATAATAAAACAAGGCGAAGAGTTTAAAAGACTTGAAGTGTCACGTGACGAGGCATTAAAAATTTTTAAAGATGAACCATACAAAGTTGAACTTATAAAAGAACTGCCAGATGGAGAAATTATTTCCTGCTATACTTTAGGCGATGACTTTATTGAACTATGTCGTGGGCCTCATGTTGAAAATACAGCAAAACTACAGTCATACGCTTTTAAAATAAATAGACTTAGCGGTGCATATTGGAAGGGAAGCGAAAAGAATAAAATGCTTCAAAGACTTTATGTTTATGCTTTTCCTGACAAAAAACAACTTGCAGATCATATCGCAAGTGTAGAAGAGGCTCAAAAAAGGGATCATAACAAACTTGGAAGAGAACTTGAGTTTTTTACAACTGTTGATTATATCGGTCAGGGATTGCCAATTTTACTTCCAAGAGGGGCAAAGACTATCCAAATTTTGCAACGTTTTGTGGAAGACGAAGAAGAAAGAAGAGGTTATCTTTTGACAAAAACCCCTTTTATGAGCAAAAACGACCTTTTCAAAATCTCAGGGCATTGGGATCACTATAAAGAATCCATGTTTGTTTTAGGTGATGAAGAAAAAGATAAAGAAGTTTTTTGCCTAAGACCTATGACGTGTCCTTTTCAATATCAAGTTTATTTGAACAGACCTAGATCATATAAAGATTTGCCTATGAGGCTTGGCGAAACCTCAACGCTTTTTAGAAATGAGGCAAGTGGCGAATGCCATGGGCTTATTAGGGTTAGACAATTTACAATTTCTGAAGGACACTTGATGGTTAGGCCAGATCAACTTGAAAATGAATTCAAAGGATGCCTAGATCTTGCGACATATATGCTAAAGGTTTTGGGTCTATATGACGATGTTTCATTTAGGTTTTCTAAGTGGGACGAAAACAACAAAGACAAATATATAGGTTCAAAGGAAGAATGGGAACGAGTTCAAGGTGAGATGAGAAGAATCTTAAATGACTTGAATGTTGATTTTTATGAAGCAGATGGAGAGGCCGCATTTTATGGACCTAAATTAGACATCCAAATAAAAAATGTATTTGGAAAAGAAGATACTATTATTACTATTCAAATTGATTTTCAAATTGCAGAGCGTTTTTCTATGTATTATACAGATGCAGATGGCCAAAAGAAGTTACCTTATATTATACACAGAACATCACTTGGATGTTATGAGAGAACTCTTGCGTATCTTATTGAAAAATATGCAGGTGCTTTGCCACTTTGGATGTCTGCCGAACAAGTTAGAGTTATGAATATTTCAGAAGATAGCGAAAATTATGCAACTAAGATAAATGAAAAACTCCAAAAATGTGGCATTAGGAGCAAACTTGATACAAGAAATGAAAAGATCGGCTATAAGATTAGAGAGGCGTCAAATTATAAAGTTCCATATATGATAATTGTTGGCACTGGTGAAGAGCAAAACAATACTATTTCAATTAGAGGTAGAGGAAACGAAAACTTGTCTAATATAAAACTTGAAGATTTTATTAATAGACTTGAAAAAGAAATGAAGGAATTTAAATAAACGATTTGAAAAACAACTTTCATTGATGAATATTTTGGCAAAAAAACTTTGGCAACCTGCCGAAGTTTTTTTGTTGGAAAGACTAAAGATATTTTTAAATTTTAAAAAAATAAAAAGTCCTTTTGCAAGTGACAAAATTGTCATACAAAAAGACTTTTTTATCTCAAGTATTTTGTCTTATGTAAAAGATTTTTCTTTTGTGTTTATATTTTTTCTTCAGTACATAAGTGAACTTATCTTAAGTAAAATTGGTGCGAATGGTGGGAATCGAACCCACACGGTCTCCCACACGCCCCTTAAACGTGCGCGTCTACCAGTTCCGCCACACTCGCAAATTTGTACGATAAGATGATATCATACAAAATTTAAATAATCAATAACTTTTTTTGCTTGTTTTTAACAAATTTTTATTTAGGTTTTTTGTCACGCAACTTTTTTCTAAAATTGTTGCAAATTCTTTTGAGCACGATGCTAAGTGACAACCTTTTTTGTTGATAGTAATTCCTCCAGCCATTTTAACCAAAAACATTCCGGGAGTATAATCCCAAGCACTTTCACTTTGAAAAATAGTGCCCCCTAATTTGCCACTTGCAGTCCAAGCATATGCAATTCCCGCAGAGCCCAAGTTCCTAAATTTTTTGACGGTATTTGAAACATTATCAACTGTTTCAAGCGTCTTTTTTATATCGCCTGTATCAATTTCAAAAAGGCAATTTATCAAATTCTTCTTTTTTATATTTAACTTTTTCCCATTAAGGTAAGCCCCTGTAGTGTCAGCATAATATAACTCTTTAAGTTTTGGCAAAAATATTACACTTGCACAAGTTTTGCCATCTCTCACACAGGCAATTTGTATTGCCCAGAGAGGAATTTTGTTCGCAAAATTAACAGTGCCGTCTATAGGATCAATTGTAAAACAGTTTTTTGATAGCGTTTTGTCGCAATTAAATTCCTCACTTACTATGCTAAAATCTAAATAATTTTTTTTGATTTTATCAATAATAAATTTCTCAATTTCGTAGTCAAAGTTAGTTACCAAATCACCTTTGTCATCTTTTTGTTTTACCTCTATTTTTTTTGATATAAGTTTACTTGCATGTTTTGCAGTTTTTATCAAAAATTTTGCGTCTTGTGTCATACCATCCTCTTAAAATACACAAAAAATATATGGTGCTCCACGAGGGACTCTAACCCCCAACCCTTGGTTCCGAAGACCAATGCTCTATACAGTTGAGCTAGTGAAGCATGTTACTAAAAATATTCTAAAATAATTAAAGATGCTTTGCAACAAAAATTTGACTAAAAAGTTCTTTGTAATTTTGTTAAAAATGTATAAAATATAGTCATGTACGAATTGGGACAAAAAGTTGTGTCAAAAAAGCCCCATGCTTGTGGCGGAAAAGAATGGAAAATAACACGAATTGGGGCAGATTATAAGTTAGAATGCACAACATGTGGCAGAATAATAATGGTTGACAAGAGCAAACTAGATAAAATGAGCGTTGTTAAAAACTATTTTTTGGAGCAGAATTATACAAATGGAATTTGAAAACAAATTTTTATTGTCGAGGAACAAATCTTATAAGGAACACAAGAATATTTGGTGGCGGGTATTCACTGTTTTGTTTTGCATATATTTAGTTTTCTATATTCTTGTATTTGTGTTTTCAATGGTATTTGTTCAGGCGCAAGTGGTGGGAATTTCTATGCAACCAACGTTCAATAAGGATCTTGGCATAGGCACTCAAGAATCATATTTGCAGTCAAAGTACAAAGATTATGTTTATGCAAATAGATTTGACAAAGGAACAAATGGTGATATTGTACTTATTGACCTAAACGGCCAAGTGCTTATAAAAAGGCTTGTAGCAACTGGTGGCCAAAAATTGACGTTAAAAAAACAAGTGGGTAGCACACTTTATAATCTTTATGTAAATGATATTATGCTTGACGAGCAGTATCTTGACGCAGAAAAAGGCAAGATGGACTATGCCTATTATGTGGGGAAGTTTTGTAGGCAACTTGAAGCAGACGAAGGCGAAAAGCCTGTTGTTGAGGTGACAGAAGATGAAGAGGCGTATATCACCATTCCAAAGGGCAAAATTTTTGTTTTGGGTGATTATAGAATAGTCAGCAACGATAGCACTGAATTTGGATTTATTGACGAAAGCGCAGTTATTGGAAGAGTAGAATTTTCTTACGAATACAACCAAACTTTCTTTGGATATATTTGGCAAAAAATTGCAAGTATTTTTTGATTTTTGTATGACAAAGATAGTTAAATAATAGAAAAAATAAAATTGAGTTTAATTGCGCAATGTCGTATTTTTTTGTCAATAAAAAAAGGGCTACAACCCCTTTTTTTCTATTTCATCAATATCATACGCAAAAAGTTCTTGCGACAAAATGGTCGAGCCAAGTGTGCCAAATTTTTCTGTTTTCATTTCGCCACCCAACATGCGTTGTTGGAAGAAACTATAGTAGCCATCAGGCGACAAAATAATGTGGTCGCAAAGTTTTATTTGAATAGAATCGAGCAGTTCGCAAAATTTCTTTGTAAAAACCATGTCTTCGTGCGATGGTCTTGGTATTCCTTGCGGATGCGTGTGGCAAATAACCACTGAGATTGTTGGATACTTGAGAATTTGTTGAACAAGTTCACGATTGTTTATATAAATTTGAGAAACAGATCCAATGCCCATGTTCTTAAAGCACAAAACATCTCCTTTTGCATTAAGGCAAAGATAATAGAACTTTTCGTTTGCAGAAAAATCTATTGTAGACTTCAAGAATTCTACAATGTCCATGGCAGTGTTAAGTTTTTTGCTGTGATTACGTTTGCTAAGTTTGTAAATCTCAGGTATTTTTGAGCAAAAGTTTAAGAACGAAGCCATAACTTCGCCAACGCCGTCAACCTTCATGAGATACTCAGGACTTGTGTCAAAAACATTTGCGATACAGCCAAACTCGTCAAGTAGTTTGTGCGCAATGGGGTTTACATCCTTTTGAGGTTGAACATATGACAGAATCAACTCCATAAGTTGAATCTCTGGCACTTGAGCAATATCAGTGTTTTCAATAAGCGCTCTCAGCCTTGCTCTATGCCCTTTGTGTGAAATTTTTTTGTTATCTTCTGTAATTTTGTCAAATTTTTCCATATGATAAATAGATTTTATCATAAACTATAAAAAAGTTAATAACGATTTGACAAAATTTTTTATTTGCAATATTATAAAAAAAACTTGCAGTTTTTAGACTTTAAAAAACCTTTTAAAATTAATAAAAAAAGCGAATAAAATTATGAAAAGTTTAATAACAACAGATAGTACTTGTGATCTAACAAGTGAACTTTATAAAAAATATAACATAAAAGTCTTGCCACTCATGGTCACGCTTGGTGACAAAACATATCAAGATGGCGTTGATATAAAACCTGATGACATATATGCTCATTTTGACAAAACTGGCGAACTTCCAAAAACGGGCGCAAGAAGTCCTGAGGACTTTCATGACTTTTTCAAAAAATATACAGACGAGGGTTATGAGATTGTCCACATTGGCATAGGCTCTGATTTGTCAAGCAGTTTTAACAACGCAACTATTGCTTCAAAGGACCTCAAAGGCGTTTATATTGTTGATTCAAAAAACCTTTCATCAGCAATAGGCCTTTTGTGTATGTATGCTAGCGAACTTGCAAGTTCTGGCAAATTTACCGCTGAGGAAATAGCAAAAAAAGTTGAAGAGCGGGTGCCTAACACTCAGGCATCATTTATAGTTGAAAAACTCAAGTTTTTGTACAAAGGTGGCAGATGCAGTATGCTTGCTATGCTTGGCGCAAACCTTCTTAGAATCAAGCCAGGTATACAAGTAAAGGACGGAAAACTTGGCGTCGGCAAAAAATATATGGGCGCATACCTCAGTTGCATGCAAAAATATATTGAAGATACCTTAAAAACCTACAACAACCCAGACAATACAAGAATCATGATCACATACTCAACCGCAACTCCAGAGATGATAGATTTGGCAAAGAAGACAGTCGAAAAACTTGGACATTTTAAGGAAATTCTTCCAACCCAAGCAGGTAGCGTAATCAATAGCCATTGTGGGCAAAATACCTTGGGCGTCTTGTTTATCAACGACGGCGACGAGGGACATTATTAAGCCAAAAATTGCAAGATTTAGCCTAATTTGAGCCTTAAAATTGAATAAAATCAAAAAAAATACCCAAAAATGTTAGGAATAATGCAAAAAAAGTGCTATTATAAAGCCAACACTTATTAGTGAAAACCAAATAAAAAGGAGAAAATTTATGAACAAAGGTGATGTTGTAAGTTCAATCGCAAACAAGGCAGGTTTTACACTTAAAGATGCTGACGAAGCATACAAGGCATTTGTATCAACTGTCGCAGAGGCTCTTAAGAAAGGTGACGAAGTTGCACTTGCAGGTTTTGGCACATTCAAAGCAAAAAACAAACCAGCAAGAAAGGGTATCAACCCACAAACAAAGCAAGAAATCACAATTCCTGCAACAAAGGCTCCAAGTTTTAAATTTGGAAAGAGTTTTAAAGAACTTATAAAATAATTTTAAAATCGAATTTGTTTTTTAAATTTGTTTTTAAATAAAAGCACGACGGCGTATCGGCAAAATATCTTATTTTGCCTTTGTGTCGTTGTGTTTTTTTTGTTGTCAAATTGTTCAAAATATAGAATAATAAAATCATGGATAATATTTACAAAATCGATGTTGAAAGTGGCGCGTTGACCGTGGATGAGGCACTTGCCATTGCCGAAATTGAACTGGAACGTGCCAAAATAAGTGGCTTGAAACTTGTCAAAATTGTGCACGGTTATGGCTCAAAAGGTGTTGGCGGAAAGATAAAAATAGCCCTTTTGGAACTGTTAAAAAATCTCAAAAAACATAAAAAAATTGAGGACTTTTGCCCTTGTGAAAAGTTTTGTTTTACCTTGAAAACATACTCAAAATACACAAAACTTTACCCAAATTTGCTTGTTGATGACAACATAAAATCTCTAAATTCCGGCGCTACAATTGTGTTTTTATAGAGTCTTTTCTAACCCTTTGGTACTGACGTACCACCTTCCCCTTAAGGGATGACACTTAATTGGATGTTCTACGATAGCCCATCAAGGAAAATATAGGGTTTCCGAAAAATCAATAGATTTTTTGGGATAGAGGAAAAGTCAAACGAAAGTGCCACAGATAAAACATTTTTCAAAATGCTTTTGGTGGCAAAAGTTCATGCTTTGACGTAGTGTCACCCTTTAGGGGAAGGTGGTAGGCGAATGCCTACCAAAGGGTTTTATAATTTTGTTGACCAATATTTTTAATATTGTTAAAATTTTTGTATGTTAAAATACAATTCCAACAACAATAAAAATGCTTATAAATTAAGAAAAAATATGACTCCATGGGAGCGAAAACTATGGTTTGAATTTTTAAAAACACTACCAATTAGGGTCTACAAACAAAAACCAATTGGAGAATATATCGTTGATTTTTATTGTCCAAAATATAAAATTGCAATTGAGTTAGACGGCAGTCAACACTATGAACCTGATGATAAAATCTATGACGAAAACCGAACGAAATATCTAAATTCTTTAGGTATTATCGTGCTTAGATATGCCAACAATATGGTTAGCGATAACTTTGAGTCGGTATGTGAGGATATATTAAAATATTTAAAATTTTAACCCTTTGGTACTTCGTACCACCTTCCCCTTGAGGGTGACACTACGTCAAAGCACGAACTTTTGCCACTAGAAACATTTTAGCAAATGTTTTATTCATGGCACTTTCGTTCGGCTTTTCCTTTATCCCAAAAATTGTTTGTCAATTTTTGGGAGTCCTATGAAACGTGTCCCCTAAAGGGGAAGGCTGGTAAGCACTCGCTTACCAAGAGGTTGTATCCTTTAAGAGGATTAAATGAGATTTTATAATTCACATACACTAGAAATTAAGCCAAGTCTAGCGTTTTTTGTGCGTGTTAAAAATTTCTATCAAAAACCCTCAAAAACTTTGTCATTTTGTTTTGTATTTTGTCTCTTTTAGTATATACTATCATTGTATATTTATATACGCTCGTATCCGCACGCATATGCGCGTGCGAACTTTCAACCACAAAACAAGATTTTAAGTGAGGGATTTTTTATGAAAACTACCTTTAAAAAATTTGCATTATATACCTTGGGGGTTGTGCTTGGCACGATGCTCTCTATCTTTGGCGCACTGAGCCTTGTCGGGTCTCAAGACAAAGGTCTTGCCTCTGCGGATACTTCCGCCACGCAAGAAATCGACGGTAAGTTTAACGCCGGCGAAGTTTTGGGCAATGTAGGTAGTGCGTATTTTGAATTGGAATATATTGGGAGCACTGGTGGTCAGTTTATAAGTACTGGTTGGGTTCCAGAGACAGCTACATCAGGCTTTGAAATTGAATTTGCTAAAACATTTGAAGTACAAGATGATTATGCTGCTTTTTTTGCGACAGGTAAATCGGGATATGGTAATACGAGTTTTTGTGTGGCTTTTAATAGCTATCGTGAGTCAACTTTAACAAAACCTGTTGTTAGCATTGGCAATTACACTTATGTTATATCGACAGCTCCAGGTGTGGAAGAGTTTATCAAAATTAAGTATGTCAATAAAGAGTTAATCATAAACGACGCATCAGTAGCAACAGGTATAAATGGAGGTTTTACTAATCCTGGGGAAAAAGGTGTCGAAATATTCACTTCCTCGTGGACAAACACAACGAGACATGATTTTGTAAAAGGAAAAATAAAGTCTTTAAAATTTTATAATGGCTCTGAAGTTGTACGAAATTTTGTTCCAGTCGTTTGTGTTGAAACTGTTACAAATGTAGAAGGTAATTCATGTGTTGCTGGTACTGCAGGGATGTATGACACAATTAATGACCAATTTTATACCAATGCGGGTACAGGTGAATTTGTTGTCGGAGTTCCAACAAGTTTTGAGACAGTCTATGTCAGTGGCGATAGTGCAAGCCCTTATATAGGAAGTGATACAAATTATGGATTTGCGCCATCAATTCCAGTCAAATCTATCACTAAGGCACTGGACCTTGCCGAGAGTTATTCTTCAGTCACCGAAATTGTGCTTTTGTCGCAAATCACTATTGACAGCGCGGACTCTGCTGGATATTTCACCCTAGACTCTGCAACAAATAGATATGTCTTCAACATGGCTCCAACAAAAGACTTGACAATCAAAGGTCAAGGGGATTGGACCAACAACCGTCTTTTTGTGTTCACTAATAGCGTCAACCGCGATTGTACAGTTAATATTGGAAATGGTACCAACAAACTTACATTTGATGGCTCAGATGCAAAGGCATGTTTTTATGCTGATTTTGGTAGCGCAAATAGTGGTAAAGTAAATTTTGTAATAAATGACAACCTTGTTTTTACAGCATTTACAAATCAAATAATCTACTTTAACTATTCTGGCGACATTACGATTGGATCTAAAAAAGATAAGGCGCCTACAGTTCGCGATTGTGATTTGCTGAATAATTTTATTACATTGGATAATACACGTGATGTTGCTATTAATTCATTTGTGTTTGATAATTCACATAGTAGTGGGTATGCAAATACTCTCACTGTAAAGGCAATTGAGAAATCTGGAATAACAAACACAATTCTTGTTAACAACTATATTGTTAAAAACGTTGGTGGAATAACTTGGTGGAACTTTGGCAATGATGCTTTTCACAGATTTGTGAATAAAAACGGGAATGTTTATCTCAACAATTTAGAATTTAGTGATGTGATAACATCGTGGAGTGGTCATGACAAAAGCTTCTTAGGTCTTAGTTGCAAAAGTGGCGAAATCAACGATGTAACATTTAAAAATTTTACCATGGCAAATAATCAAGGATGGGACAATAATTCTGACAGTCTTTTGTATTTGAAGGGAGATATTTTAGTAAACAATCTTACCCTTGATCATGTCGATTTTAAAGCATCTCGAACAAACAACAATTTGGATGGTATAGAGATTGATAGTGATTCAAATGTTACACTCAACAATATTGTTACTAAAAATGTAACGAGATTTAGAGGTGGCTCAAAATACTTTATAAAAAGCAGATCGGGAGCAAGTCTTTCTGTAATAGGTGGGCAAATTGATCTTTTGGAAACAAATTTTATTGATTTTGCAGGCTCTGCAACAGCATCACTTGAACTTCACAATCTTGATTTTTCAGGTTTTGTTGGCACAGCCAACGGCGGAGTCATAAGTGCAACAGCGTGCAAAGACCTCACCCTCAAAAACTGCACATTCTCGGGCAACAGTGCACAGGGTAATGGCGGGGCGGTATATGTTGGCAGTGCCTCGGGCAGGGTCGAAATCGACGGTTGCACCTTCAGTGGCAACAAATGCGTGTTCGCGTCAACTCTAACTGAAGCCACCACATATTATGGCGGAGCAGTTTATATTGGCAACGCGAAGGACATTTTGATTAAGAATAGTTCTTTTGTGGGCAATACCTTTGACAATGCCACTCAAGAGAATGCAATTTGTAATGGTGGTGCGGTTGCCATAGTGAACGCATATGAAGGCAATGACTCAAGCATAAACATTGAGGATTGCATATTTGACAGCAATATTGCATACAGTGCCGGCGGTGCATTGTATCTTGATTTGGCTTCAAACTTGGAAGGTGTGACAAAGAACTGCAAGTTCTTAAGCAATGGACTTTTCCCTACTGATACAACTGCGAACACTATCTCAGGCGGTGCAATTTATTCAGCAAAAACAAACATACAACTAAAAGACAGCCTTTTTAATGGGAATTATTGTGACAGAACAAGAAATGTTTATGGCAATGCATTTGGCGGTTCTGTTTGTGGCGTGAACAGTTTTTCACACTGCGTGTTTTTGAACAACTCATTGAAAGCGGTCTTCTATGATGGCTATAATGCTCGTGGCGGTGCAATATATCTTGGCGTTGCCTCTTCTATGTCACTTGATGATTGCTTTTTTGAAAACAACTATACATCCGCTTGCACCGATGCCACAGTGGCGAACTTCACTGTGAAGAGAGATGACACTTCATACAATGCAAGTAGTGTTGGCACAGCAAGACTTGGCGGTGCAGTGTTCTGCGACCAAGTGACTAATGTTGACATAAACAATTGCGCCTTTGAAAACAACTCAGCTGTTAAGGGCGGTGCAGTTTATGTGCAATATTTCACGACAATGACAGTCGACCACTGCACATTTGACGGGAATAAAACGTCACAAAAATCAATTGTAAATCAAGGCGGTGCATTGTATGCCAGTGGCGTAAGCTCCAGCACTGGCAAAATCTCAATCACAAACAGCACATTCCAAGACAACAAGTCATTCCAAGGTGGTGCGGTATTTTTGACAAGTATTATTGCTGGCTCGGTTGTGGATAATTGTGGGTTTTATAGGAATAGTGTGTGTGGATCTAATAACGGAGATACGCAAGTTGTCTGTGGTGGTGCTATATCAGGTACAGGTACGTTATCAATAAAACTTTCTGTATTTGAACACAATTGTGCTATAAGATACGGATCAGGAGCAACAATTTATTATCCTGTGAATGGTGGAGCGGTCAGTACTTGTAAAATAATTGATGGATGCGTATTTAGATTTAATGATTTGTACATGCAATCTGGTATTGGGTATGGCGGCTCGATTAGTGGAAGTGCAGTGTCTGGCGTTTCAAGTAAAAACAGTGGTGGTTATATTGTTAATAGTATTTTTGAATACAATAACGGGTATAATGGAACTCCGCGTGAGCAAACCGGTGTCGCAACAATCAGTGGAACTTATCCATATTTAGCAGGTGGGGTTGTTGTAAGATATAATAATGATTGTGGTAGAAATGCTATATCTGGCAATATAGTTTTAATAGACAATGAAAAAAGCCCAAAACCAAATATTGTTATAGATAACAAGATTGGGGCATACAAAAAAGACACAAATGGTCACCTATTGGAAGGTCAAGTTGCAACTTCAGTTGAAGAATTGTACATAGCGCCTGATGGTAGTCTTGTCGGTGGAAATGATAGAAACGTCCCAACTAGTCATATGTGGTGGAACGGTAATGGGGCTTCGCAAAACTGGCTTGGTTATTGCGGAAGTTTGGGATACATTACCAACCCAGATACAAAAATAGGCTTAACGATAGGCGATTTTGGTGATGGAACAAGAACAACAACTAGCCCTGGCACAAGATTTATTGGTGCGCTTATTTATACAAGTGAATATTTAAGTTGTTTTACACTTGACAATGAAATTATAAATGGGAAAAAGGCTGAATTATATTATGACAAAGAAAAGGTCAATGAAAATGCAGCCTCATCTCACAAGCCAGGTATCTGGCTGCGCTATGTTGACGAAAACATTGACGATCCAAGCAACATTAGTTATTCGGTGAGTGGGGTGTCGGTGCCGTTTGACGGGCAGTATCACGACATTGGGCTCAAGATTTATGACGGCGATGGCAATGTGATTGACAAAGATAATTGGGCAGATAGCGGGTATAATACAGTGCTCTTTGGTTTGACACGCAATGGTGAAGGCAATCCACTTTATGAATTGGGGAGTGAGTTCCCACAGTTTATCGATGCAGGCACTGACGTGACAGTTGACTACTTAGTTGGGAAAAACTTGTTTAGTTTTGCAGATGCTGGTGTGTTCGTTGGACAAGACGCCAAACTTATATGTGAAAAAAGAGCAAACCAAGTTTATTATATCAAAAATACAGGTTCAACAACGCGTTTGAGCTGGCTTGATTTGGGAATGTACCCTGCGGGATCATATAAGATAATTTCAAGCCAAGATCTTTATATAGGTGTCAATCAACGTAGTAGTACTAGTGGAACACAAATAACAAATGATAGTGCTATAGTACTTACAGAGGCAAGCCGTTTATATTTGTCGCTTGATATGCCTGGATACTCGGAAAAAGAAATTGGAAATATTATAGTTTCAAAAGAAGATCAAATAGCTATTGGCTCTGCAAAGGTCAAAATTTCAAAAGCGCCTACATATATCAAGCAGTCAAGTGCCTCGACGCCTGTGTTATATCTCAATGCAAATGACACTGTGACGCAAAGAACAAATTCGGTCATTGGCACGGATGTTTATGGAAAACTCAGTGGAATTTCGTTTGTTGACGCATACGGCAATTCGATTACTGGCAGTGCTTTTGTCACCAACAATGTTTTGGGGTCGTCAAATGGCTCGGCTCTTAATGGTCAGTCAAAGGCTTTGGCGCTTAAGTTCATCCCTGACAACAAAAATTATGCTGAGGCTGTGACTTCATCAAACATTTCGGTCAAATGCCTCATAGAATATGACTATGTTGTGTATGACGGCAGTGTTTTCAAGGCGTCAAACAGTGTGATGAGTTTGACAGGGCTCGCAAGTGGCACGACTCTCAGTGGCATTTTGCCATATATCGCAGACGGTGGTGTGCTTGAATTTGGCGCAACATACAATGTGACAGGCACTGAGTCAGTTACAATCAGCCACAAAATCACAATACAAAAGAGCGCGGATGTGACCTTGATAGATGTCGCGAGCACAGGCAACTTGACTCTAACGACCACCGGCGCGGGCAGTGTGACGTTTATAGGCAACTTGTCATCTACCGCCCACACTCATCCGCTCTTCACAAACGCAGGATCGCTTGAGTTGAACGGCGATATTACGTTTGGTGCGAATAATGTTTCAAACACTACAACAAGCTTGATATATAGCTCAGGCGACATAACAGTTACAGGATGCAAGTTTTATGGCGAAGGGACCTCTTATAGAGATAAGATACGCGTTCGACTTGAAAATAGTACAACCGATAGAACAGTTAAATTTGTTGATTGTGAATTTAAAAATTTTGTGCAAGGTGCATGGGATTATCCATTTTTCTATGTAAATAATTGCACTACATATTCACTGGAATTTACTCGTTGTATAGTCGACAATTATCAAGGTACCGGATATGGTTTTGGTTTTATTTATGGTGCAAATGGTAGTGTAAAAAGAGTTGACATAACAGATTGTGTTTTTTCTAATCTAACTAATGCTAATGTAGGTCTTTTCAGTATCAAAGTTACTGAAGGCTTTGTTTTGAAAAACACAAAAATTCTTCAATATGTTGCGAGGGGAAAGATTGGCAATATAAAAGGAAACTTAACAATTGAGGATTGTGATATTCAGGGTGTTGTTTCCGCAGAGGGGTACCAAACGGGGCCTTTGTTTAATGTCAGTACCGAGAGCGGATTGTCTTCAAATCTTGTTGTAAAAAGAAGTGTGATCGGCAACAATACAACTTCGGTTTTTAATGGAACAGTTACTGGCTTGACAATTGAAGATTGTGAGTTCTCGCAAAATGATGGGATAGTTGTAAATCTCAGCGGAGATTCTGATGCTGTTGTAAATATAAGTAATAGCAAGTTTATGAAAAACAGAAACGTCGCTGTAAAATTGCAGAACTTTGATGATATCACAATCAAAGATAGTGTTTTTTGGAAAAATAGCGTCACCTCAGGCGATGGTGGTGCGATATATTTGGATACTGCGACTGGCGATGTTGAGATAAACAACTGCGAGATAACATACAACACTGCGTCAGCTGGAAATGGCGGTGGCGTGTATCTAAACGCGATTACAGGCTCTGTCACCATAAAAGACAGCGTAATATCAAACAACAGTGCTGGTGGCACAACCGGCGGTGGCGGTGTATACATAAACAGCGTATCCGGCGATGTTGAGATCGACAACTGCGAGGTGTCTTACAACAAAATCACCGGAGAAGGCTCCTGCGGTGGCGGGGTGTATCTAGCAGATACTACAAGTGCTTTAAATGTCAAAAACAGTGAGATTTCAAATAATATTGCGTACCATGGTGGTGGCTTGTACTGTAGCGCAGTATCTAACAGGACTGTAACGATAGAAAATTGTGAGATATTTGAAAATGTGGCTTCTAATGGTAATGGCGGTGGCATGTATATATATCGATCAATTCGTGATTGTAGATTGATCATTAGATATAATACAATTTTAGGTAACACTGCATATGAAAATGGAGGTGGAATTTGCGATTATAAGTACTGGGCGAGAAACAATGTTACGACAACAATAGAAGATTGTGTTATTTCCAATAATTTTGCTGGAAGCACTAATACTACCAATGCATGCGGCGGTGGAGTTTATTCCTTTATAAATCAACCATGGTCGCCAGGTGGCGTAGTTTATTGGACAGCTATTTCAAATTGTATAATAGAAAACAATAGTGTAAGTGGCACAAGCAATTCTTATGGTGGTGGGATTTATTGTGGCGAATTCCAATTAACTATCACAAATAGCATAATAAAAAATAATAATAGTAGCGGAAATGGCTATGGTGGTGGGGTTAATTGTATTAAGGGTGCTATGACTAATTGTGAGATTTATTATAACGTTAGTAAATCCGGTGGGGGTATATATGGTGGTAGTGGTACAATAAAGAATAGTAGGCTGATAGGAAATACGGGGACGAACAGAGGTGGTGCAATAAGAGGCGCTTTTACTATACGAGATTGTGTGTTTTTATACAATAGTTGCGGAGAAGGGGCAGCAGTTTACCAAGAAAACTGGTCAAGTGTAATAAGCGACTCGTATTTTCTTTATAATAGTGGCAATGGGATAATAGGCGGATATGGAGGAACGATAGATTGCTCCAACTGTTACGTGTATTATAACGAAGGTAATGGTTGCATCATATCTATGGGCGGCGCAAGTTGTAGGTTTCTTAATTGCGATATAAGATATAACACTTATTCTGGCGATGGCAATGCAGTCAATGTTGGATCTGATAAAGATGGATATCCTGCTATAGAAAATTGTAAGATTCTTGATAATTATAAAGTGTCTGATATTAATCACAGGTTTCAGTTATATTTTAGTGCAAATTCTACTATAACAATATTAAACTCTGAGATTGGAAAAACAAGAAAAGATTCATGGCAATATGGTGGAGGAGCACATATTAAAATAGCGGGAAATTCAAAAGTGGATTCTTTTGAATATGCAAATAATAGAAAAGCTGCCACTAATAGAACTGGCAAGACTATAACAATAAGTGTTTATGATAATGCACAAATAAATAAACTCGACATGGCTTTAGTGGAGAATGTGGCTGAGGATAAAGTAAATGTTTATGGTAATGCTAAAGTTGGTGAAATTATAGATGCAATAGTTGTAGTATCGGGTAGTCCAACGATCAAAAAGGTAGGATATAATTTTCTTGCAAGTTATCTTATATCATCAGACAGAATTGGTGGTTCTATAGCTGTTGAAAGCGGAGTTACTTTTGTTGCAGATAGTGGATATACTTTAGATAGTAATGACTTGGACAATATCAGCACTTATAATTCAGGTGCCGATACAACAGTCTTCACCCCTGACACAACAACACCTGTTGTGCCAACTCTCCCAGAACTAAATCTAAGCTTGCCAAATTTTGGTAGTTCATTAAATATGGTCTATTTTGATCCAACAGCAGGGACAAACGGCGATGGCCTCACCGCAACAACGCCTATGAATGCGTGGGCTGATATTGTGGCTTTGGCACAAACACATAATGCCACGATTTCTCTTGGGGCTAATTGGGCGATAGTTGCTGGCACATATGACTTTGAGGGTGTGACGCTTGACGCAAAAGATTTCACAATTTCGGTCGCCAGTGGAATAGTTACTATAGAAAACTTAAAAATTTCTTCATCAGTTGAGAGAACTACGAGTCTATTCACCATCGCAAGTGGCGCAACGTTGAGCCTTGATGGTGTTGAAATCTCAAAAATTAAGCAAACGACTACCAACATGATTTCAAACTCAAGCACTCTTAACTTGACAGATTGCGCAATACACGATATAAGTTTTGCAAATAAGCTTGTTAATTGCACAGACCTTATTGCTTGTGCAGTCAGTATATCAGGCTGTGAGTTTTATGATTTGATTGGTACTAATAATTATACGTCGTTGCTAGAGTTGTATGGTGCTGTGTCTGTGCTGGATAGCAAATTTTATTGTTGTTATCTTACCGGTGGAAGCAATAGTCTTTTGTACATGCTTTCGTCCACAACCATATCTCTTGTTAATCTTGTTCTTGAAGACATTTATATGGAAACTGTTAATTATGGAGCGGTGATTTACATTACTCATAATGGAGTGTATAGTAGTTTCTATGGATATCCAGAGATAACATTTAACAATATTTTGTTTAAGGATATCAGTATCAACGGTGGAACTTTTACTAATATCAATGGATATGGTTTGTTTGAGAACATTACGTTTGAAAACTGCTTAAATTGTAGTGTTCGTGTAAAAGCAACAGACGACACGACTTTCAAGAACATTTTGTTTAAATATTGTGAGACTAATGCTGGATCAACGTTGATGGGTGTTTCGACTGACACCAGGACTGAGGCAGATTGCAATATTTCACTTGAAAATATCGAGTTTTTGAATACTGAAGCAAAAATAAGTGGAAGCACTTATCCATCACTTATATCTGTGTCTGACGCAAACAGCAAAAACATCGCGGTAAGTTTCAAAAATTCGCGCTTTGAGTTCTGTCAAGGCAAGCCAATCAGTATTGGAAATGCAAGTTCGGCTACTTTGCACACAATCATCGTCAAAAACTGTTCGGCAACGGGTATGGTGTTTGATGGCATCTCAACGCTTAGCATGGATGCGGTGAACTTCTATGGATGCCAGACAAGTGGCACGGAGTCGTCATCTTGGCTTGTTAATGTTAGTGCAAAAGACACAGCCAAAATCAAAAATTGTTATTTTGTGAACAATTTGGGTGGGGTTATGAAATTAAGTTGTCCACCCCAAATCGAAATTGAGAGTTGTTTTATTTTGAACAATTATGCAAATTCTATATTCGATGGAGGACTAGTCAGTATTACTGGAGATGGCATGCCAAGAAATGCTAACATAAGGGCTTGTTACTTCGAAAACAACTTTTCTGGCAGACAATCAACTCTTTATATACACAATTATAAAGGCCAGGTTAATGTTACTGGTTGCAAGTTCTTTGCAAATACAGCGCATAGCAAAGAGTCGGGTTATGCAAATGGTGGGGCGCTGACTATTTCTCATTGTACTAATGCACTTGTTCAAGACAGTACCTTTGTGGCTAACAGTGCAAGACTAGGTGGGGCATTCTATATTGCGAATGCAACATTAAGCGTAACCCATTGTGTTGTGTCAAAAAATATAGGCTCTAACGGAGGCGCATTTTCTCTGGCCAATACAATTATTAATATATATGACTGCAAAATAACTGACAATGATTCTGCACAAGGACAGATCATGTATATGACTTCAAATCCGAGTGTGGTCACTATTGACAGTTGCAATATTCATGGAAGCGCCAATAATAGTGGTAGCATCAGAGACTTATTCTTGATTGTGGTGGATGGGACGTCTTTGTCGATTTTGAATTCAAAAATTTCAAATTGTACGACAGGTTATATTGTTAGTGAAACGCAGGCGATTGTCAGTTCAACAGTGATACTTGAAAACGTGTCAATTTGTGGCAACAACTTGAGGGCGGTCTTTAGGTTGGGAGCAAAAGATCTTGCGACAACATCGCATGGTTTGACGCTAAACTCTTGCAGTATTGTGGGCAACAAGTTGACTGGTGGATTGTTTGAACTCAATGGTACACCAGCAACTGGTGGTGTTGTGGGGGTAGAACTCTTGTCTTGTGTGATATCCGGCAATGTTGCAGACAATGCAAGCAACACAATTCTTGATATTGGTCAGTATTTGTCGGTTGACTTTGAAAATTGTGTGATTTGTGCCAATGCTGGCGTGATAAAAAATAGCACAGGCACTCTTGTTATGACAAACAGCGTTTTGTCTCAAAACTACACTGCGGTTGACGGCAATGACTTGATTTTGGGCTCACTTGTTCTAGAGGGTGGCACAAACGAAATTGAAAGTTGCTACATTCAAGGCAACAACAGTGCATACAACGGTGATGTTGCGGGTGTTTTGACTATTGATATAGATAGTTATGAACTTGATGGCATTATTGTTCGTGGCAACACTATTGATGGCACGGCAACGGCTATATTAAACAATGGCGACGCAAACATGATTTCAAATCTCATAGCCTATGGCAATGGTGGTGTTGGCGGTGCAGTGCTTAAAAACTTTGGCGTTTTGAAACTTGTTGACTTTTTGATTTATGGCAATGAGTTTGACGATTATGGTCCAATTTATGTTGGAAATGGCGGAATCCTCTCGATTTTGAGCGGTGAGGCATATGGAAATATTGCCAACCGTGGTGCAGTGTTCTTTGTGGGTGAAAATGGCAGTTTGACTATTATTAACGGCAAATTTTATGGCAATGAGGCGGTAACGCGTGGAACGGCCCCTAACAATATCCTTGGCAGTGGTGGTGTGATTTACAATTTGGGCTTTGTCAATATTAATGACGGCATGTTTGGTTATGACGAGGTGGAATTTGGCACGCCAGCAGACGCTACTGAGTGGGATGCAATTTGTTCAAATTGGTCAAACAAGGCTCAAAATGGCGGTGTGATTTACAACCTTGGCACTTTTGTCATAAATGGTGGCACATTTGCTTACAACATCTCTCATGTCGCTGGTGGAGTGATTTACAACGGCACAACAGGCGATTTGGTGATTAATAACGCAAAACTTATACGCAATGATGCGGGACTTAAAAACGAGTCTGGTGTGTGGGCGGTTGATGACAGCATAACCGCAACAGGAAAAGCAATCTTCAATGGCGGAACATTGCTCGTTCAAAATATCACCTGCACGGAAAATGGTGCAAAGTCAGGTTTCGTCGGCGATGGCGGTGACTTCTATTGCGACACAGGATCAACAACAAACATCTTGGGCGGAACGTTTACTGACTCAAAAGCAAATAAAGGAGCATTTATATATCTAGCAGAAAACACAAAAGCGTATGTAGCGAATGCGAAAATGGTTGTCGCTATTGGTAATAAAGATGCACGTGCTACATTACTTAACACTAAAGGTGAAGCAGAATTATATTTAGATAATTGCTATATAACATCTAATAGTGTTAAAACTTATATGCAAATTTGTATATCACACGGAATGAGTGAGGGTAGTAAAAAATTAGTTAGTCTTAAAAACTGTGTAATTGAAAATTACTATGTATATGAGAGTAACGACTATGATGGAAGTGCTGGCTATGGTGCACTATTTGATATGTACAATGGACAACAAGTTATTTTTGATGATTGCGAGATAATTAATAATTTATTTACTCGTTTGGTACATGTTAAAGGGCAATTAAGCTATTTGAAAATTGTAAATTCAAAAATTGAAGACAACTCGCCGGTTTATAATTGGTATTCGTTTATGATAGGCTTGTATGAAGAATCGACTGCTTTAATCGAAACTACTAAGTTTAATAAAAACAGCACAAGCGGAATTATTGTTATGGAACATAAACCTAATATCAAACTTTATGTTTCTAATTGTGACTTTTACAAAAATTATGGCTATATTTTAAATATGGGCGGAAGAGGGACAGTTGTTTTTAAAGATTGTAACATTACCGAAAATGATGCGCGAGACATCAATAATGATTTGTATAAAGACAAGTCGTTGTTTAGATTTGGTCGTGCTACTATTTGGGATTCTTATTATATAGATGTGAAATTTCTTGGCAAAAATATTATAGAAGATAACCATAGTCAAGTTGACTCTTTTAATTTTGAAAACACTCTTGCTCAAATTACAATAGGTTATGGCGGAAAATTAGTTGTTAAAAAGAATTTTAATGCGCAGGGAGATGATTCTAATATAGTCTTACCTAATCTTGATAAAGAAACTAAGGATATGGCAAAGTGGTGTCAAGATATTATTTTAGGAGGTTTAATTAAAGGCAGCGAAATTCATTTGTTATTAAAAGACGCAGTAAACGGCGATATGGTTGTTGCTGGCTATTATGAAAATAATGATTTTCAATATTACTTAACCACATCTGATCTCGAAAAATTTGTTTATGATGACCCAGCGTACACATTGCAACTTGACAAGGCTAACAACTGCATTAGGCTTGTGGCGGTGGATACTACCGCAGGCAAAACACAGGTTGTGGCAAGTGACAAAGTCGTTAGGTTTAATGGTATGATGCAAGAAATCACAACCGATGATATAAAGATTTTTGTTGGTGGTGTAGAGAAGGATAATGAGTTCAAAAAGAGCAATTATACGCTCAAATTTGGCTTGAAGCAAAACAGTGCGGATGCTGATTCTAGCGTTGTGTGTGACCTGGATTATAGCCCAAAATACGTCGCACGTGACGAAAATGGCGGACATACAGTTTATTTCAAATTGTATGACAAAACAGGCGCAAACGAAGTGTTCTCTGACACTCAAAATGACGGAAAAATCACGATTGAAATTGTAAGACAAAGGATAAATCTTATCGAAGCACCAACCGCGTTTGTTGAAAATGGCAAGACTTTGAACGAGGCTTCGTTCTACGTCGGACGCGTGGTTGACGACGAGGGATATGCTGTGGCTGGCACATGGACATTCGATTCTGGCTCAACAACAGGCGCACAAAATACGGCTTATGATGCAACGTTTACTCCAGCATCAAAAGATGTTTATTATGTGAACGCTCTCACCACAAAAGTGACAGTCAACTTTAAGTTCAGTTATGTTACATACAAAACGGACAATGGCAATACAGGCTTCTTTGACAATGCAACAGGCAAGTTTACAGGTCTTACAAAACTTGAGGAAATTGTGCCAAAAATGGCTGACGGCGGGCTTATTACGCTCAACACAACATATTATTTTGCAAAGAGCGAAAATATTGTGGCAAAAGGAAATGTGATAATCAGGGCGTCTCACACTAGCATTGCTATGGTGCAAATTGGTGATGACCTAAGTTATCTTGAAGGAAGTCAGGGTCGTAGGTGGAGATTTGTTTTGGGTCGAAATAGTAGCAACGAAACAACGCCGGATTATGCTATCACATTTGGTGGAAGTGGAAAGATTATCTTTGATGGGCAGTGGAATATCACAGATAATTGGCAACAATGCTTGTTCTTTGTTGACGATGGTTGCTCTTTGACGTTTAATTCAAATGTCTATATTCAAAGTTTCTACAAGTCTGGCAATGACGGCGGTCAACTGTTTGAAAATCATGGAAATTTGACTTTTAATGGCAGTACCATAAAGAACAATGGCTTTGTTGGCAATAATAGTGCTAATTCTGGTGTTCGTGGTGGCTTTGTTTATAACACCGGGAATGTAGTGTTTGCTGGCACAAAAGTTGTTGGCAATTCTTACCAAAGAATTTATGGCGGACTCGTACGCAACAATGGCGGACATGTTGTGTTCTCTGGTGGAACATATACAAACAACTCATCATCAACATGGTATGGTGGCACATTTGTCTACAACGAAAATGACGGTGTGGTTGAAATATATGGTGGATTGTTCTTTAGCAATACTTTGAGCAGTGTTACAGAAGCTGCAGCACTGTTCTACAATGTAGGTGGAACTATGGTGTTTAATGGTGGCACGACTATTGCAAATAGCACTGTGTCTTCAAATGATGATTCGGTTGACGGCGTGATTATATTCAATGGTACGGCACTAGCATACAACTCAAGTATGGGTATAAGAGCCATTGAAACTGACAGTGCGGTTGTGAAAGACGCAGGCTTGAACTTAGTTTTGACTCTTGGCATGGTCGCAATTTGCGCATGTGGAATCGCACTTGCATTTTCAACTTCTCTCAAAGCAAAACGCGGGAAGAAATAAGGGTTAAAAAATACAAAATAAAAATGGCTAGATAGCACAAAATAAGTGTAAACTAGCCTTTTTTGTTGTTCTCTTTTAAGTGTCCCCTGCAGGGGAAGTGGTCGAACGTAGTGAGACAAAGGGTTAAAATGTTCAAAAGGTTCTTATTTTTTGATATAAAAAATATTTAAATTGCTCATACTAAAATTGCTTTTTTTGATAGAAAATTTAAGTCAAAAAATCTTTGAAAAAGCCTGAAAAAGTGTGCTAAAAGGTTTGTCTAAAATTGCAGTATAATATATAATATATATTGTATAATTTTGTCTAAAGTGCGCGTGCGTGCAAGCGTGTGTATACGCAAGTGTGCGGGCGAGACACCATAGACAGACAAGACAATTTCTATCAAAGGAAGAATGTTTTTATGAAAACGAAATTTTTGAAGAAAATATCAATCACATTTTTTGGAGTTTTCTTTGCGCTGGCGCTTATGATGACCGGCAATGTTTTTTCATTTTCAAAAGTCGAAAATGCCTCTGCTGATACTGACGGCAAAACAAGCGACGCCCAAGTCTTAAGTACTGCCTGGACAGACGAGTACACTCAGCTTGAATATATTGAGTCAACCGGCACGCAGTATATCAACACTAATATCTATCATGACGAAACAACTACCGTTGAATGTGAAGTGTCTGTTAGCGCATTAGATGGGTTTATTTATGGTTCCCGTACGGCTGCGGGAAACAAAGGCCATTCTGTCTTTTGTGGAAATCCTGACTGGTCCGGATTCTTTAATGAAAACGTGAGTTTAGGTACAAATAAATTTACTTTATCCAACACTATTTACACTGTCAAAAATGGCCCTGATGGAGCATATGTTAATAGCGAAAAACTATTTACCTATACTTATTCAGGCACATATCAATCAGAATATCCTTTGTCTATCTTTGCATTGAATCAGGCTGGAACGATAGATTCAAGAAAGTTTAATGGCAAAATATACACTTTCAAAGTTTACAAGGGCAACAACTTAGTTGCAGACTTCATCCCAGCGCGTCGCAATAGCGATGGCGAGGTTGGTATGTACGATACTGTGACTGACACATTTTACACCAATGCTGGGACGGGTAAATTTTTTGCGAGTGATGAAGTTGTTACTTATACTACCCTTGAATATATCCAGTCAACTGGTACGCAATATATCAACACTGGGTATTTGCCAAATGCAAATACTAAGTATGAAATGTACGCAACAAATAGTACAGTGAGCGGAGTTATGTTTGGTGCTTATAATAGCACATGGACAGACGGCACAGGGTTTTATACAAACTACAATGGCAAATTTTACTCTCATTATTATTCAAATGACAATACAAACTACAATTGGCAAAGTGCTATAACTGTTGTTAAGGATAAAGGGTCTCTAAATATAAATGGCACAAATTATTTATCAGCTTCCACAAAAACATTCAGTGTCAATTATCCATTATACATTTTTTGTGGCAATATGGCTGGCAGTGCCAATGGACTGACAAGATATTATTTGTATTATTTCAAAATCTATGACAACGACACATTGGTTCGTGATTTCATCCCGGTACGTCGCGATAATGATGGCACAGTTGGTTTGTATGATCTTGTTAATGATACTTTTTACTACAATGCTGGAACGGGCACTTTCGTGTCAATGGATCTTCCAACAAGTGATGAGGTTAGATATTACGTTAGCAATAGTGGTTCTGGTGACAAAGACGGCAGAGATAGTGGTAATACTCTTGCAGGTTTGGCTGGTGCGCAAAACATTATCAACAGTGTGACAGGACAAAAATTGACATTTGTGGTGACAAATCAAATCACAATCACCGATGGTTGCAACTTGACAGCCAATGGCAACAATGTGACATTTATCCCAAGCGGCAATATCACAATGTTCAACCTTGCAGTCACTGGCTCAAACAAAACGTTTACCTTTGGCGGAGGAGACGGCACAATTACTTTTGACGGGTATGGTACGACATCAAGCTGTATCAGCGGTGCTTTCAGTGGTGAATACGCAGCGACATGTGATGTGAAGATACTTGATAATGTGATGTTTACAAATTTTACTAGAACTATAGTGAATGCTAGTGGTTTTAATAACTTAACTATTGGTACAGAGGGTGGGCAGGGACTAATTGTAAAAGATATTAACTCTACAGCAAGTCTCTTTTTATTTAATTCTTTGTTAGGTAATGTTAAAGTCTATGGTATCGATGTAAACAATATTTATTCAGGTGGACGTTTTGCTGAAATAAAGACAGCTGGTAATGTAGAAATTGGTAATTTTGTTGTTGACACAGCTACTTGCAAAAGTGGATATCTTGATTTAAAGTGCGACACTCTCTCACTAGTGAAGAATATTACATTAAAAGATCTCAGTGATGTGAAAAATACATCGTATTCTACTTGTGTGATGAAGATTGAAGCAACAAATGGCGGATTAATAGAGAACATAGTTTTTGACAATGTTATATTTACTTCTCCTGGCTATAATACAGATTTTTATCTTTTGAATCTTGTATCAAGCAATAACCTTGAGATTGATAAATTTGTTATTAAAGATATGATTCTAAAGCCATATGGTGGTGACTGGTGTAGAAACAGGGGTGTATACATATCCAATTGTGAAAACTTTAAGATGAATAATCTTATTTTAGACAATGTTAATGTCGACCATGGGTACGCTGAAGGAAACTATGGTTTTGGATTTTTTGCTCTGTCTAATAGTGACGCTTTGATCGTGACTGGGGATATACTCAATTCAAAAGCGAATTCAAGGAACAAAAAATGTTTTTTTGAACTCGTAGGAGGTTCTTCTCTGACAGTCAATGATATCAACTGCAATAACTGCAACGGCAATATTTTTAGTGTCAGTGGATCTTCAGCACTTACTATCAAAAATGGCACGTTTGAAAACTGTGAAACTGTTGTGTCAGCGGGGGCGAACTCAGATGTGACAATCTCTGGCGGAACTTTTAGGGCAAACAGAAGTGCAGTTTTTAGTGGCACTGAAAATAACAATAACTCTATCAGTATTTCCGACGGTTTGTTTGAAAATAATTCATCGGCTGTTGTATCTAACAATTTTGCAAGCATAGAAATTTCTGGTGGCACATTCCGTGACAACATAATAAAGAGTGGCAATGGCGGTGTGATTTATGTGGCAAACAGCAACAGTGTCAAAATTTCCGGTGGTGTGTTTGAAAATAACTCAGCTGGCAGTGGCTCGGTTTTGTATGTCAACAGCGCTACAGCCGTCATCGACATAACTGGTGGCACATACAAAGACAACTCTAAGGACTATGTGATATATTTTGGTAATGTAGCGGCTGGCTCAAAAGTGTCTAATGCGGTATTTTCGGATAATATCTCTTGCATAATCACTGGGAAGGCTCTTGAAATCAGCAATTGTGAGTTCAAAGGTTGCACATCAACTGTTATTTATTTTAATGGTGGAAAATCACTTGTCAAAAATTGCTTGTTTGAAGGAAACTATAAGACATATGCAGGTGAAAGTGATGCTTTACTTGTTTGCAATAGTGGAACAGCAACTTTTGAGCTTAATGATTGTTGCTTTGTTAACAATGTTTGTCCTAATGTTTTCTACAAACACAATGGCGTTACGGCGATAGATATTAGTCGTTGTACTTTTGAAAACAACTATTTCTCACATGGTTTTACAGGTGTGAGAAATTACATAATGTCAGTCGTTGATGAGTGTATATTTGTTGGCAATACATTTGAGGGCACATGGACTGATAATGATGTTTCAAATTATTATACCATTACAAACAGCACATTTAAAAATAATAAGGTTAATGGCAACTATCTCTTAAAAGTCAATACAACGGGCAATCAAATTATTGAAAACACCACTTTTGAGGGCAACGAGTTTGCCAAGAACGCCATTCAAATTGAAAGCAGTGCAAAAAAATTGATGACAATAAGTGATATAGATTTTGTCAACAACACATGCCAAAAAGGTTGTTTGATTTATTCAACCGTTGTTGTTGATCTGTCGATAGATAGTTGCACTTTTGCTGGGAACATCACATATAACTCAGGCAGTTGTATAACAACGGCGGGCTCACTTAACAAACTGACGGTGAATGATTGTTATTTTGTCAACAACACTTCTTACGGCACTGAGTTAACGTCGGCTAACATAACCACAGCTGAAAATGTTGGCTGTGGCGGTGCGATTTATGCAAGTGGCATTTATCTTGACATCAACAACTCTTTCTTTATTGGCAACAGCGCAGACAAGTTTGGTGGAGCAATTTTTGTGACTGGCACAGGCACACTATCAATTGACCGTGACGGGGCAGAAGGTGAAACAACACTATTTGAGGGTAACTTTGTCAAAAACATCAACACAAACAACATAAGTGTGCGAGGTGGTGCGATTTATATTGACAGCAGTTATTCTGCCAAGATTTTTAACGCAAAGTTTGTTGACAACTATGCTGAGACAACTTCAACAAGCTCAAGCGACTTTGCTTATGGCGGAGCAATATATTGTGGCGGAAAGTTGCAAATTTTTAATGCAAAATTTGAGGGCAATGGACAAAATGACACCAAGACAAAAGGTGGTGCAATTTCTGGAAGAATTGAAGACAACACGACCACAACATCATTTGTTTATATTGAATATGTAGTAGCCAAGGATAACAAGGCTATGACCGGTGGATTTATATTTAGCGAAAGAGCATCAAGTGCAGTCACTATTGAAGACGGCAAGTTTATTGGCAACAGCGCAAGCGACAATGGTGGTGTGGCAACTTTTGCAAAAGGAACAAACAACATTTTTGGTGGTGAATTTGAGGGTAACGCTGCTGGTGAAAAGGGCGGTGCGATTTATGCAAAATTTGGCACAACAAAAAATGCACATGTACTAAATATTTTTGATAGCACTTTCTCAGGTAACAGCGCAAAGAATGGTGGCGCGGTATGTGTTGAAGACGCAACTGTTGCAAAAATTTATAGATGTTCTTTTGAAGACGGCAATAGTGCTAGTGCGAAGGGTGGTGCAATTTTTGCAAATGGAAATGGGGTTAGTTATTTGGCGCTTGAACTTTCACTTTTTGATTGTGTGATAGAGGGCAACTCAGCACAAAATGGCGGTGGTGTTTATGTTTCACAACACAACAACTTTTTGATTGGAAGACATCTTGTTGTAAGAAACAACGTGGTTGCAAGTAGCACCACAAATAGCAACCTTGTTCTTGATGGAACAATTGCAAAAGTTAGAGAATCTTTTGTTGAAACAAACGACGACGATACAAGTGAAATTTGGTTGTCAATAACAAGCGGGCAAGATGCTTTTGTTGGCGACGGATATACAATTTTGACTCTTGACAAAAAAAGAGTAAAAAGTGACGCCAGCGACAAATACATTCAACTTGATGGTGGTTCAAACAAGATTAAAGTGGTTTCAGTTTCAAGCGACATCAAATATGTGGCATCTGATTATGTTGGGTATGTTGACGGCGAGTATCACACAGTTGATGTTGAAGTTGATCATCTTGCATCTTCATACACAGTTTCGTTTAGCAATGTTGAAAATGATCCTCTATATCCAAATCAACAAGATATTGAAGAAAGTGAAGATTTGCTTCTTGATATCTACGAAAAAAATCTTAACACAAGTGGCAAAACTGTTTATTATCAAGTTTCTGTCACTGGTTATGGTGCAGAAAAGGGCTCAAAGAAAGTTTATCTCTTGGGCAGACAAGTTTATATAAGTGTTTTGCCAACGGTCGAAAATGCGTATGTTAACAAAAAACTTCAGTATGCAACAATTGTCGGTGGCGAGGCAACCTACAACGGTATGCAAATTGCAGGTGCTTTTGAATTTGTAAATAGTGACACAACACCAACCAAAATAGGCCAAGAGTATTATGACATGAGATTTGTGCCAAGTGACACAAGTGCAGATGCAGTGTTCTCTACAGCAACATTCAAAGTGCTTGTCAATGTCAAAGGATATGAGGCCCTTTATTACACATGTACATCATCAGGTGGAAGCGCAGCGGTTTATATAAATGTTAGTGCTGAGGGATACGTTTCAGACACAACTGATCAAAACAAAATTGCTGATACTCAAACTGCTTTAGATAGTCTTGTCGATGGTGGTGTATTGTATGTAAAAAAACAATTGGGTGCTGTTACGTGGACAGTTGAAAACAAAACTGTATATGTCAAGCCTCATCCAATGGGATTATATAATAGCGCAGCAAATAGCGTAACATATTTGATTTCTGGAAACTCAAGTTTTGGTACAAAAAACATGAGTGGAAGAATCATATTTGATATGGACGGACAAAATGTTGGCGTTATAAATGGAAATGTTGTTTCCTACGATGGAATTGAAATTTGCAATGCAAATATAACAAATGGAAATGTAATTAATATGGGCAATGTTTCACCTACAATAAATGGCCTTGAAATTTATAATTGTACGGCTAAAAATGGGTGTATTGTTAGACATGCAGCAACAGGTAATGTAATTTTAACCATTTATAACATTTCAATACATGATTGTGTCGCAACAGGAACAGATGAAAACGGTCATATTTATTTCTATTCTCTAAGTAGTTCTGTTACTGGTGACAATAGGAATGTTATATATAATTATGAGGCTTATAACAATAAGGCAACATATGGCGGTGCTTTTTCACTTTCTACCGGACACCTTGAGCCACAAATGGCTATATGGAATTTTAATGCTTATAATAATGAAGCGACTCTCGATGGCGGTGCAATTTACTTAAAAGATGAGAGTAAATGTAGATTCTCAATATACAATGTAAATCTTGTCGACAACAGAGCAGGAAGATTTGGTGGTGGATTTTACTTTGGAAACCTAAAAGCAGCAAGTGCTTCGAATTATTTAACTTCACTATTCTTTAAAGAAGGCTTAATTGAAGGTAATACTGCTGGTTGTGGCGGTGGAATATACATAAGTGATGACAATTCTGGTGCGGTAAAATCAAGTTATTTATTTACCTCTGCAGTTGATGTCAAGATTTTGAACAACAAGGCAGTTGGCTATACTGACGGCTCTACATATTATCCAGGTTGTGGTGGCGGTCTTTATATTGACGGCAATATGCTGAGTAATCAATCTCTCAACAACTTGACAGTCTCGGGCAACAGTGCAAGTGACTTTGGTGCTGGCATATATGGATCAGGATTAGTTTCGATCAAAAATAGCACTATTGAAAACAACTATATAGATTCTCACGGCACATATACAAATGGCAGTGACGAGTACTTTGTGGCTGGTGCTGGAGTTTATAGTGGTGGTGCAACCACACTTGACAATTGCCAAATCAAAAACAATGGCATATTGTTTAATGTTGAAAACTTGGACGAAAATACTCATCTTTATGGCGCAGGTGTTTATGCAAACGGCAATACTACTGCAACAACAACTACTATTGCAGACAACTATGCATCAACATATCACGCCACTTTGACATCAGGCAAATCATACGAATATTTGGGCATAGGCTTGTTTGTTGAGGGCTCTGCAAATACCTTAACATTTAATGCGAATTGCTCTTTGTCAGGCAACTATTTTGGCGATAATAGTGGCAATTTTGCTTACAATCAACTCTACTCTTCAGGCGAACTTAAGTTTGATGGCGCAAATATTTCGGTTGCCTCAAACAGTAGCAATGCAAGTGGCGCAAAGGCAGGAGGCCTTGTTACATTGACTTCAAACGCAAGCAACATCGACTTGTCAGCAGTGATTGAAGTTAGTAGCACAAGCACAATCAAAAATGAGTCTGCAAATTTGGGTCTTGAATCTGACAAAACAAAAATTTTTGTTACACTTTCATCTTCAAACACTTGGTCAGGTGATAGTCCTATTGGCAGTGGATCTGATGCTACAAAAGCAACACAATTGGCAGGGAGGATAGTGATATTTAGCGATCCAGTTTATACCGCAACTGCAAGTGACACAAGCGTTGTTTTGGTAACAGCAGGCTCAGGTAGCCTCTATTTGCAAGTTTTTGTAAAAACCGATGGTGATGACAATTCAACCTCGTTTAACCTAAGAACTTCTCCCCTTAAAACACTCGAAAAGGCAATACAAATGGTTGCCGAAGGCGGAACTATTATTATTGATACAGAAAATAGCGCATTTACACTTGATCATGATATAGATGGTTATATGAATGGCATAAAGAACTTTTATATCACAAAAAGTGGAAGCGACAATATGTTTTTGGTCACTGGCGAAGTAACAATCAAAAATTTGGTTATTGATTGCAGTGCAATAAGTGCAGGCGGTGCTGTTTTCTATATTGATCCAACCAGCACACTCACTCTTGCAAGTGGCGTTGTGATAAAAAACATGACGGCAGATTGTGCTATCATATGTGACCGGTACTCAACACTTACTCTACGAGACAACGCAACAATCACAAATTGTAGTAATGACTCAGGTGTTTTGCAGTTGGAAAAAGCCACACTTAAAGTTTGCGACAACGCAATGATAGCAAACAATACTGGTATTTTCTTGTCAGCAACTAGCAACTCAACTGTTGAGTTTGAGGGTGGCAATATTGTTAGTTGTAGCAACTTGGGTAGTGATGGCTTACTTAATATTGTCAACTCAACACTCACAATCAAAAATGCAAATTTCTTCAACAACAACGCTCAAAGCGGTGGTTTGATCTGGTCTGACAATTCAAATATAAATATTTTTGGAGGCTGTTTTGCAAACAACAGCG
>Ga0310786_10001844_pt1 | contig 33670 bp, 27 predicted proteins | sample AusTroGonzalo_MG_FD_203881 | JGI IMG/M metagenome (GOLD analysis project Ga0310786, IMG submission 203881) | Bovine rumen microbial communities from tropical cattle in Woodstock, Queensland, Australia - Gonzalo_03 (v2) (version 2) | ecosystem: Host-associated > Mammals > Digestive system >... | reverse complement strand
CATCAACGGCTTCTACGGTAGAGAAGCGGGCAATGGTGTCGTGAGCCTTGCACTTGTTAACCAGCGTCACATCCGAGTCTTGTGAACTGATGAGCTCACCTTTGCGTTTACGCTCGATATCTTCAGCAGAGAACTTCTCATTTTGTTCATTCTCCACATAACCCAGCAGGAAGATAAAGTCCTTCGACTCGCCTGGCTGTAACTCCACCTCTATATATTGTGAGGCGATGGGGCTCCAGCCGTGAGCCAGCGAGTTAGATGGCTTGCCTGCCATGACGCACTGTGGGTTAGAGAAATCATTATAAAGTCCGATGAACGACTCTCGGTCGGTGTCGTAACCATTCACCTGGGCATTGGTCAGCGCATAGTAGGCATAGTGGTTGCGACGCTCTTTATATTCTGTCTTGTGATAGATGGTGGCACCACCGTTCTCTATCTCCACCTCACCTGTCGACCAGTTACGCTGGAAGTTCTCCATATCCGTAGCGGCATTCCAAAGGCACCACTCTGTGAAAGAGAAAAGCTTCAAGTGCTTCACTTCGTTGCTGGTGTTACGGAGTGTCAGCTTTTGCACCTCGGCCCAGGTCTTCAGGGGTACGAAAAAGAGCACAGAGGCCTCGACACCATTCTTACTGCCTGTGATGCGGGTGTAGTTCATGCCGTGGCGACACTCGTAGCTGTCAAGTGTGGTCTTACAAGGCTTCCAACCTGGCGACCAGATGTCCTTGCCGTCGTTGATATAGAAATAACGGCCTCCTGCATCCATGGGCACACCATTATAGCGGTAGCGGGTGATGCGGCGGAACTTGGCATCCTTATAGAAGTCATAGCCACCAGCGGTATTCGAAATCAGACCAAAGAAGTCCTCGTTGCCCAGATAGTTAATCCATGGGAATGGTGTGGCCGGATCGTTAATCACATACTCTCGATTCTTATCGTCGAAAAATCCAAATGTCTTCATGTTTTTTCGTTATGTCGTTATAACGTTATTACGTATTTTGTGTTATTTTCCCGTCAGCAGGTCAACGAGAGGTTTGTCCTTGAAATCATTCTTCTGCTGATCCCAGAAGCCGAAGTCGGCATCATAGCACCAAGTGGTCCATGCAATGTTGAACTCGTCAAAGACGCTCAGCATGTCCTTGGTCCACTTATAGGCCAACTCACGGTCCACAGGCTCATAGACACCCCACTCGCCGCAGAACAGTTGCAGATCGTACTTCTTGGCCACTTCGATAGCATCCTTGAAATCCTCACGGATTTTGTTCACGTCCCACACCTGAGTGAGATAAGGCTCCAACAGCGGCTTCAGCGTGTCGGGTGCTGCCTCGTAGTCTTCTTTTGATACCAGTACACCAGGATAGTTCACCTGACCAGTATAACGGCCGATGGGCGTCCACCAGGCACCATAGTGAGTCAGAATCATGGGGTTATAATAGTGGAAGGAGAGCACGATATTCTTATCGCCTTCGGGTACCTTCAGATATTTCATGGTCTCGTAACCCTGCCACAGGTTTGAGCCGATGACCAGCGTACGCTGAGGCTCACGTTCACGCAGGGCCTTGTGCACCTTGACTATCAGCTGGTTCCACTGCTCATGGTCCTCGGCTACGGGCTCGTTCATAAACTCGTAGGCTACAGAGTCGTTGCTATAGCCCTTCAGCGCATCCGACAACTCGTACCACATGTTGATGAGCTGCTGCTGTGACTCCTCCGAGGTGAACAACGTGTTGGCGTTGCCGGCACCCTCGTTCACAGCATTGAAGTAATGAGAACGGATGATATGCAGGTCAACGATGGCACGCAGGTGATGCTTGGCACACTGGTCGAGGGCGAAGGTCAGCAGGTCCCATGCCTCAGGCAGTTTGTTGCCTTCCTCATCCCAGAACTGCACCTCGTCAATGGGGATACGTACAAAGTCGAAGCCCAGCGAATCCAAACGGGCAAAGTCGTCCTCCTGGATATGCATCTGACGGGCCTCGCCTCGTTCTTCACTCTGCGACAGCCAGTGGCTGAGGTTCGTACCGCGATGGATGCGGAAGTCATTCACTTCTTGGTTCTGCTCACTCTTTGTCGTGCAGTCAGTCAGTGCCAACATCATCAACACGGCAAGGCTGTAAACAATTCTTTTCATCTTTCGTTATTACGTTATGTCGTTGTCTCGATTTCTCGTTATTTCGCTTTTCCTTCCATGATGCCGTTCAGCACCCAGTCGGCCTTCACCTTCATACTGGCTCTGCGGTCGAAGATGCCGAAATGCTCAGGACCGCTGCCAAAGCTGTTGTTGTCCCATACAAAGGTAGAGAAGCCACGCTTTTTAGCCTCGCTGACCAGGAAGCGGCAGTAGTAAGTCATGTTCTCATGAATAAGGTCGGTCTGTCCAGACTTCTGACGGTCGGTAACACCCCATTCACCCATCACGATGCCCAGACCCTGATTGGCCCAGGTGCTCACCACCTTGTCAAAGAAGTCGCTCATGGTCTTCTCGTCGCTCGATGAAGCCTCGCCCTTGCTCTTGTATGGCTCGCCCCAGAAGTTATACTTGCACTCGCCGGCATAATCCCAAGGAGTGTAGTAGTGGAACTCCACACTCATATAGTCATTGCCGTTACCTTCCATGTCGGTAGGCACGATGAAATCGCCGTTATTGATACCAAAGTCGGGATTACAAACATAAGTCTGTACGATGAGATGACGCTTCTCGTTGTTGCCGCCAGTAGCACGCACCATATCGATAAACGTCTGGTTGTATGAGTTCTGCACAGCCAGATTCTCGGCAGTAGGTTTGCCCCAGTTGTCCTTGATATGCACCTCGTTGGTGCCAGCAAAAGCCACGCGATAGTCATACTGGGCAAACTCGCTGGCAATGTTCATCCACAACAGCGCCAGCTTCTGGTTGTTCTCCTCCTTATACATATTGGTAGGACGACCTTCGAGCCACTTGTCGTGGTGGGTGTTGATAATCACCTTCAAGTCGTTGGCAAGACACCAGTCCACCACCTCTTTAATACGTGCGATCCATGCTTTGTCGATGCTCATGGCCTGTGGGTTGGTGATATGACATTGCCAGCGGATAGGAATACGTATCGCGTTGAAGCCGGCATCCTTCACGGCCTTAATCATCTTCTTTGTTACAACGGGATTGCCCCAAGCCGTCTCGGCCTTGATGCTGCCGTCAGGGTTACCGATGGCCATCGACTCGCCGTCCTGTCCAGGTGCTGAGCACTCAAACTGGTTGCCCAGGTTCCAGCCCACTACACCAGCATTCCACTCTTTAGCGGTGGGATGACTCGGGTCGTTGATCTTCTCAGACTCGTTGACACTTTCAGTAGCGTCACTACCGCAAGCCAGCATACAGCAGGTTGCCATAGCTGAGAACAGAAATGTTGAAAGAAATCGTTTCATTGTCATATAATTTTAAGTTTTCGGTTGCAAAAGTAAAGTAATATAAGCCTACAGGGGTTATATACCATACAAAAAAGGTTTCAAAACTAAAAAGTGATAGTTTTAAAACCTTTTCTGATAGTTTTTATACTCTTTGACTATACGTATTTCGAGGGCGAAACACCGAAATACTTCTTGAAGACCGTGCTGAAATACTTGGGATTGTCGAATCCTGTCAGCGCTGCGGCATCAGTAACATTGCTGCCCGAACGCAGCATAGAGGCAGCACGCTCCAAGCGGATAATTCGCATAAAGTCCTGGGGCGACTTACCCGTATAAGACTTCAGTTTTACATAGAACAAGGTGCGGCTCATGGCCATCTCACGACACAGATGATCGATAGTGAACTCAGAGTCGCTCATGTGCTCTAATATCAGTTCCGTGGCTTTGTCAACAAACTCTTTGCCGCCATCCTTTTCTGGTGCCGACTGGTGAGGGATGCTGACAGCCGCTGCTGGCTCTACGGTCTGCAGATGGTCGATGGTCAGTCGCATGTACTTCTCGTGAAGTTGGTACATGAGCCAGGCGCCATAGAAAGTCAGGATGACCAGGGCGATATAGATACACCACATCCACCAGGTGTTCCACCAAGGCTGACCAATGATGATGATGAGCGTTTTCGTATCAATGACGGTGCCATTGGTACGACTGATACATTGTAATGTGAGTTGATGCTCACCAGGTTCCATGTTGACAAAACGGATATACTGCTGGTCAGAAGGCTGACTCCATTCTCCGTCGCCCACCTGATAGCGGTAAGCAATATCGAAGTGATTACGCATATTGACGCTTTCGAACAGGATGTCGAAGGTACGCTGGTCGTACGACAGTTCCAGTTTGCCGTTTTCCATTTGTCTGCTCACCTCTTCAGTCTGCAGCGACTCTTGGTCAGTAGAGCAGACGACACCCATGATGACCAGCTGGGCCTTATAGTTGATAGACTGCACCTGCTCTGGATGAATGATGAGAGCACCAGTGGTGGTACCAAAGATGATATTGCCGTTGGGCAGGTTCTCGGCAGCACCACGTGAATATTCGCGGTTCAGACCATAGCAGTAGTTCGCATTCACAACGGTCTTGGGAGCATCGGGCGACACGAACGAGAGGCCTTCCTCCGTCGCAATCCAGATGCGTCCGTCATGACCTTTTACCAGACTTCTGACATAGTTTGAGGGCAGTCCGTTGGCTGTAGTCAACTGATGACTCTCGTGCTTGGCCTGATGATAGACATAGACACCACCACCGTCTGTGCCAATCCAGAGCTCCAGACCCGATGCCAGCAAGTGGGTGACGAAGGGGTTGATATCGGTAACGCCAGAAGGGGCATAGTTTAGGTCTTTAATAATCTCGCTGCCAGGTGTTAGCAGCTTCAGGCCAAACGCCGTTCCAACGGCAATCTGTCCGGAAGCCAACTGGGTGATGGCCTGCACGTCGTGTATATCATAATAATAGGTGTGACCATCAGTGGTTTTTTCCAATAGGTTGCCATTCAGACTGCCCACCCAGAGGTTGCCGTCCTTGTCATACAGGGCGGCATAGACATGATCATCAGTCAGGGGACTGTTGGCTGTGGTATAGATATGACGTATCTGGGCGTTCCTGTCAATTTCATATATGCCTTTGCCATAGGTCGACACCAGCAGTCCGCCGTCAGGTTGCTGGGTGGCGTTCAGCACTACCGTGCCCTGACAGCAATGCTGCCATAGTCCTGTCTCGGTGTTCAGAATGCTGATACCGTTGTCTGTACCCATCAGTAGCAGATGGTCTGACAATGGTGTCACCGTATTCACGTGGTCGTTTCTCAGGCTCTGTATATCGTTTCTCACATGATGGTAGATGGCTGCGGTACTACCTATGGGACGGGCGATGTCTATGCCGCCAGAATAGGAGCCAATGACAATGTTCTTCCAAGTGTCGACCAAGATGCTGTAGATGCCGTTGCCATGCAGCACGCCCACCTCCGATTCGTTGGCATCGAACAGCAACGAACAACTTCCTCTGCCGTCACGCCGCATCTGATAAACACCTTCGCCGTCGATGCCAATCAGCATCGTCTCGTCGTCATAGGGACAGATGCTGCGGATGGGGTTCTGGGGTTTGGTGTCGTCAGTCAAACCAACGAACACATCGGATGTAATGGTATTGTTGTCGCTCAGGGTCACAATATGCAAACCGTTTTCATAACCGCCCAGCCACAACTTATCTGACAGTTCGTCGTAGTAGCCGAACTCGATGTTATAAGGCAGCAACAGTCGGCTTTGCTGGTCAAACACCCCTTCTCGAGTGCAGAACAGCAGCTTGTCTTTTATCGAAATGATATGGTTCACATACGGCCCCTTGACCACTTGCGTCAGCGTGGTGTCTTGCATCAGGTAAACGCCGTCGTGCATGGCCAGATACAGCTTGTTGCCATCGACATAGATATCGTTGAGTCCCACCTCGTGCCCCATTTTATCAGACAAGTTAGTGACGAGGTCGAACTTATCCTGTAGGGCACGAAAAAGATAGATAGTACCACTATTGTCGTAGGCAAAAATCCTTGTCGAGTCTGTTGTCAGATGAATGACGCGTCCCCCAAGATGTCTGTATGAAGTGCCTTCGTCCAGCAGGTAGTTGCGCACCGTCGAGCCGTTATAGCGCCCCACGCCCGTCATTGACGCCCACCAGATAGCGCCGCTCTTGGTTTGACAGATGGAAAAGATGCGTTGACTGCTCAGCCCTTCAGCCTTGCCGATATGCGAGAAGGTGAAGTCTTTCACCTCCAGCGCAAAGCCACAAGTCGACGCCAGTATCATAGAGATTAGTAAAAGTCGTTTCATCTTCCTTTTTAGGTTTTGTGTGGCAAAGTTACAAATTATTTTGGAATTATCGCACACAATTACTTAATTATTATTATCTTTGCCGAGTGATTTCAAATGAATATCTAGGAAATAGATAATGAAACATACAAAGAAACAGTATTAGGCACATAATTATGAAGAAGTCTTTATTTAAATTATTTCTGGCAACCGTACTGCTCAGTACGAACGGCCTGCAAGCAGCTGCCCAAACGACAGCAACAGTACGTTTAGACGCACAAAGCACTCACCAGCACATCACGGGATTTGGTGGTTTTGTCTGCTCGCCCCAATTCCAATATGGTCACATGTCGGATGCCGATATTAAAAAGGTTTGGGGACCAACAAGTACTGTCGGCTGCAACATTATGCGCCTTTACATCCCTATAGGCAGGAATGCGTGGAGCCAATCGTTGGCCACAGCAAAGAAAGCCAAGCAGATGGGACTCATCGTGTTTGCATCGCCTTGGGGACAGCCAGCAGAATGGAAGACCAATGGTACTTCGAACGCTAAAAACGAAGATGGCACCTTGGGATATCTGAAGAAAGAGAACTGGGCTGACTATGCGCAGTATCTGGAGGATTATGTGCAGTATCTGCGCGAAAATGGCGTGGAGCTTGATGCCATCTCCATACAAAACGAGCCCGACTGGGCTGCAACCTATGCTGGTTGCATGTGGTCGGCCAGCGATATTGCTGAGTTTGTCAAGACCTATGGTCGCAGCATTAGCTGTAAGATTATGGCGCCAGAAACGCTTGCCGTAAGCGATAGTTATGTCAATGCGCTCAACAAGACTGATGTGTTGCCTTGTTTCGATATCTATGGTGGACACCAGTATGGTGGCATCCAGAGTGCCTATAAGAATCTGGGAAAGAAAGGAAAAGAGATTTGGATGACGGAATACCTTATTAATTGGAACGAGACAGAGGGTAATACCCGCAACTTTGACTTCTCGAAAGACTTCTTCAACTTCTTCACGGCTATCAATACCTGTATGCTGGGCGATTTCAATGCATGGATTCACTATGCAGCCAAGCGCTACTACGGCATGTTGGGCGACGGCCAGCGTGGCACGAGTAGTGGGGTAGTCACGAAGCGCGGTTATATCATGGCACATTTCTCGAGATTCGTCACTGGTATGACACGCATAGATAACACATGGAGCGGCAACAGCCTGGAAAGTTCCAGTTACCTCTCGCAAACGGGCGATACGGTGGTAGTTGTTATCTCCAACCCCAACGAGGCCGTGACGCTGACTGTCGATTTGCCTTTCTACACGGAACAAGGTGAACTCTATACGACGGGCAAGACCAAGAACTTCTCGAAGACCACGCTGACACAGGAGCAGGAAACCTGTCGCCCTGTGGTGGAGATTGCAGCCCAGAGCGTGAATACGGTGCTGTTTACTCGTTCACGTGATCGTCAGGTCTCTAATATGAAAGGTACGATGACGCGCTTCGACCGTATCGACGACATGAAGACCACCAAAACCACATTTGGCTCGAATTACAAACTAAGTGGAAAGACCAAGACCTTCGACTCGTCGAACCCTCTTATCTCGTCGCGCACCAATGCCAATTACGGCTATGTGGCACTCGACGAGCGTTACTCGCAGTTGGTGATGCATATTAATAAGGTGACAACTACCAGTTCACTCACGGCGGGAGCCACAACGCTGACTTATGTAAACAGCCAGAACCAAGTGGCCAAGCACGACTATGGACGTATAGACCTGAGCAGGGGAAGCAACTTTGACATGAAGTTCGACCTCTCGCCTGCAACACTTGCCGATGGCTGCATCGGCCTCATCTCACTCACTTGCGACAATGCTGTTTCTCGTCTTTCTATTACGTTTGGCGACGTCTATCTGTCTAACGGAAACAACTATGCTGCGACATTGACGGGCGACTACGTCTCTGATGACAGTTATCTGCAGGAATACACATCTGACGCCTCCTGTACCAGCTTCGATATGACTGGGGTGACCTCAATGCCCGAAGAACTGTCGTGGTGGCAGACGAGCAGCAACCGCATCGTCTTCATGCCAGAAGAACGTACCATCAATGCAGCAAACATGGTGAAGGGAACCGTTTGCCCCAACCTACAGCTATTTGTCAATGGCAACGATTTCCGTCCTGCCAAAGCGTTCACGGCTGATGCCGCCACGCTGACGTTAAACGTGGAAGGTGGCCGTATGCTGATGCTGCCTTTCGCAAGTAGCGTTCCTTCTGGCGCAAAGGTATATGCTATTGCTGATGGTGTCTGCTTGCAGGAGCTCACCACCATTAGTGCCCACCAGCCTGTGTTGGTATTGGCAGAGGGTGATATAACCTTTACGGGCAGTGGCGAAGTGGCCTTTGCCAGAACGCCTGTCGATGCACTATGTCGTGGATCTTACGAACATCTGCCTCTCTATGCTGGAGATTATGTCCTCGGACAGAATAACAGCCAGTGGGGATGGAAGCGTCTGACGGCCGCATCTACCTTGCAACCATTTGATGTCTATGCCCAGATTGACTCGCAGGAAGCCTTTGTTCCATTCGGCGATGCCTCTGGTATAGCGGATATCACGAACCAGAAGCCCTCCGCCATCCAGTATTATGACTTGACAGGCCGTAGGATCACCAGCCTTTCAAACATGCCGAAGGGACAGATTGTCATTGTTCGTGCAAGTGATGGGAAAGAGAGGAAGATACAGGTTATTAAATAAGGTGCTTATAGGTGATTTAACACGATTTGCTCCCTAACTGGAAAAAATTATTTCCCTAACTGGGAAAAAATAATTCCCTAACTGGGAAAAAATATTTCCCTAACGAGCGAGATAAAATACAAAAAGACCTACCCTCCTACCTAAATCTTCTGAAACGCCTTTGTGCAAAGGGGAAAAGAAAAGGTAGGTGTTGTTCAAACACCTACCTAACACCTACCTATACACCTCAAGCAGCAATCAGGGGCACGACCTTGTAAAAGGTCACGTTTCCCACCTTGCTGTGAGCGTAGCCCAGCTCTTTCATGGCGAAGCCCACCTGAACCTTCGAGCTGTGGTTTACCTTGACAGAGGAAAACTCATTCTGCATCAGCTGCAGCATCTGGGTGCTATTCATCGACTTTACCACCTCGTTGTCCTTGGGTTTGCGGAAACAGACCGAAATCATCTCAGCCATATCTTTCTGCTCCATAAAGTCGAGGTTCAGGTCCTGGATACGTGCCACCTCGTCGTTGGTGAACCAGTAGCGCGACTGCAGTTCACACAGCTCGTAGAGCACCTGCGCATAGAGCTGGTCGTAGTCTATGTCGCCTGTGTTGTCGATATACTGCCAATCGGGAATCGTCATACAGATGTATCGACGACTGCCTGTGGCGTCTGTCAGAGGATGACGGTTGTTGGTCGACGATACGAACGAGGCATAGCGAGGACGGTCTTCCTGCGAGGTGCCGTAGATGGGGCGCCCGTTCACCTTGTTCTTTGAAAGTGTCTGCTTCAGGGCAGCATGCTGACTGGGACGAATGGCGTCGAGCTCATCAAGGTTCACAAGTAGGTTGTTGGTCAGCGCCATCTCCTTGTCGAACTTGTTCGAGAGGTTCAGGTGGTCCAGGAAATACTGCTGCAGATGCTGGGGCAGCAAGCGACGGAAGAACGTGGTCTTGCCACAACCCTGCGCACCAATCAGCGTTGGCACTACCTCATTGCTGTGCAGCGTGTCCATCTGAAGCCAGTGGGCCACCATCGAGCGCATCCATATAAAAAGGTACGCGAGTTGCTCGGAGCTGAGGCCAGGAATGCGACTGAACAACTTTGCCACATGGTTCTGTCCGTCCCACTGGGGCAGGTTGTTCAGGTAGTCCTGAATGGGGTCGAACGTCGCTACGTCCTCCGAGTTGATATACTCCTGGATGTCAGACTTGGGGTTGCCTCCCTCGCAGATATCCTCACGCTTGGCCTGCATGATGATGCTGTTCAGCGCCTGCAGGGTCAGCGCACGAAACACAGGTTCCTCTCCCTCGCCAGGCTTGACGGCAAACTCAACCTTGCCGTTCAGCACATTGCGACGCAGGAGATAACGGTCTTGAAGGAACTGCTCGGCTGCGAGCATTCCCTGCTGCGAGGCAGTCATAACCTCGCCATTCACTTTAATTGTTTTCTTCATTTGTTTGAAAAAGATTAAATTTTTAATAATTAGGTTCATAGGTTCGTGTCTTTCATAACCTATAGCACCCTCCTCCAGAATGCCAATGCAAAGATACTAAAAAAAATAGCGGTTTGCAAGACTTTGGCCTGGAAATTTGCGAAAAAGTTTGTTTTTTAACATTTCAGTTTGTAAAGAAATAACAGGTAGGTGTCAGGTAGGTGTTAGGTAGGAGTTGTGCCAACACCTACCTATCCGTTTAGCCTTTATACAAAGGCATTCCAAGAGATTTAGGTAGGAGTTGAGATGTTTTTGTCTGTTCATACACAAAAGTTTTAAAAATTCAGTTTGACTATGTCTTAAATGTTGGAGATAGGACTTTTCATTGTTGGAGATGGGACTTTACACCGTTGGAGATAGGACTTTACGTTGTTGCGGATAGGACTTTACCCCCCTAAACCATTATCCCTTACAGTGTAAAGTGCCATTCCTTACAGTGTAAAGTGCCATCCCTTACAGCGTAAAGTCCTATCCCTTTCACCCTCGGAAGGCATCCCTTTCTGCCCCGCCGCCGTCGTCTTTCTATCATACTGCAAAGTTACGACATCTCAAAACCCAATTGACCGCTTTAGCAGAAAAAAAAATAAAATGATTGATGAAAATTATGGGAGATTGACAGGATGATTCTCTTCATCATATTAATGTCTTTGCCCATTCTGGGATATCATCGGTGTATTGCTTAAACAACTGGCCATTGGTCATACGAAACAGCAGACGGGCATCAACATCGTCAATGGAGTTGTCGTAGACGTACACACGGTCAGCCAAAGCAGAACAACGCTTGCAGTTGACAATGGACTTCTGATAGCGCGAGATGATTTTGGGGATAGGCACGTCGTGACCACCCTTCATCACACGCTGAGCAATACGGGCTGCATTGATGGACGGATGGTTTGTAGAGACGAAAAACAGACGAATAAAATAGCCCATTTGCTTAGCACGACGAATGAAATCTACTTTGCCATCTGACGAGAGTACAGTCTCGAAAATAAGACTCTGCTGGTTGCGCAAACACTCCTCACGCTGCTGTTCGCAGTATTGGGCGGCTTGCATAACAGCCTCGGGAGAGTTCCAGTCACCGAACTTATCTTGTGCCACTTGGTCGGGATTAATATAGACGGCATCCTCAAGCCACTCGTGGCGGAGGATCTTCGAGGTAATGGTGGTCTTACCTGACCCGTTAGGGCCGGCAATGACGATGAGGACGGGACGATGGTCGGTTGTACTCATTGCTTTAATAGGCTGCTGCGGCCTGTTTTATTTCCTCAAAGAAACGTTCGGTTGCTGCACGATTCGATTCACGTGCCTCCTCGGCAGCCTCGCGCATCAGTTGGGCGAGCATCTCGTCGGTAGGTTCCTCAAGGCTCGTCAGACGATAGTTATCAATGGGCTGTGGTGTCATACGCTACTATCTTATTATTATCGCAGGCAAAGATAAACATTTTCTTTCAATTATTCTCTGTTTTCCCCGTTAAAGATGCAAAAAGCGGGCGAGGATGCTTTGTTTTGCCATTTTCTTAGTACCTGTTGGCTATCGTCTTCCTCTGTCGCTCGGCCAAGCGGCTCACCAGCAGGCCGTGAAGGTGCTAAACCTCGTCGTCGAGCGCGTAGATAACGAGAGCGCCAAGGTGAAGGGCGAGCCGCAGCCCGAACCCGACGGCGGCGACGACCTTAGTCTGAATGGGTGTTATTCCCCGAAGATTTCTTCGAGTTTCGCTTTCATTTTGTCGGTGCTATTGCTGCCGGAGCCACGGTAGACAATCTTTCCGGTGGGGTCGATGATGATGGTTGTCGGGAAAGCGGAGACGTTGAAACTGCTGGCTATGCTGGAGGTGTCGCTATGCAGTTGGCAGACGTGCGTCCAGTCCATTTGGAGTTCCTTGGTGAGTTTCTTTAGCTTCGGCAGGTCGTTCATGCTGCCCTCAACGGCTACGCTGACGAGATTCAGCGTGGGGTAGCGCTTGTGAATATCCACGAGTTCGGGAATGATGGAGATGCAGGGCTTGCACCACGTTCCCCAGAAGTCAAGCAGCGTGTATTTGTTGCCGAGCGTGACGTTCTTGCCCTTGATGTCCTTGGCGGTAATGGACGGGGCGCGGAAGCCCTCGTAGGGCATGACGGGTGCGGTCGCTTCGTTGAGTGGCGTGATGCTGACATGGCACTGCTGGCGGCTGAAATTGATGTCGAGGAATCTGAAAATCAGACTGTCGAGGATGATGGGGAACTGGACTTTGCGCAGAAGACTGTTCTGTAGCAGGAATCTCGCCAGTTCGTCGCTGTTCGCGGGGATGGAGTGGGTGACGGCGAACTCATTCTTGTCGTAGGCCGAGCATACATGATAGGTCTTGCCTTGGTGGCTGAAATTGCCAACGAAGAAATCGTGGACGCTGAGCATTGGGACGAGTTCGTCGAACGCCAAAGGGCTGGTCACTGTTCCGCCGTGAGCGGCGACACCGTTCAGGCGGATTCTGGGTGCAAGCCAGATGTCGGCGTACCGTTGGGGAATAAAGTATCGTTCATCTTCTATCTGCTTTCGCGTGAAATAATAATGGTAGTCATTCGTGAAGTCGCGGTCGTTGTTCAAGTCAAACGCGCAGAAGTAGGAATCCTTCTGCTTGCCGTCGCGGGCGAGGATGCAAACGATGCCGCCTTGCTCGTAGAGGCGAAACGAAGCCGTGTCGGTGGGAAGACCTTTGAATTCGGATTCCGGCGTCTGGCATTTGTACATAATTACGTTTGTGCCGATGACGTTTTGCACTTTCAGTTCCATACCGACGGTGAGCGTGTCGGTGGTCTGCGCCTGCCCCGCCACTGCGACGAGAGCGAGCAGGATATTGATGATGGTTTTCTTGTTCATTGTCCGTTTCTTGTTTGTATTTACCTTTTATTATATATACGCCGTAATCGCGAACCTACATAGACGTTGTCGCCATCAACATCGATGGCCAACAGATAGTCGTTTGCGACAATCAGTTGATAGGGATAGTGTGGTAAATTCTGATTTCTTCCATTATTTCGTTTTTGATTCCTTCTTGGGTATCACCATCACTTCTTTAATTTTCGTCGCATCCTTCATGCGGAAATTCAGGATGGTGTCGGCGGGCTGGATTTGATGACGGATTGTATGAAAGCCTACCAGCTCTATGTTTAATTTGGTGACGGTACGGGGTGCCCACATCAGGAAATGACCAGTGCTGTCGGTGGCGGCTCCCATAATGCTCTCATCGCAAGCTATCCACGTATCGGCCAGTGGCTGGTCGTTTTCGCCCAGGACGTAGCCCTCGATGTAGCGGCGCGTCTGCTTCAGCTCGGGATGCTGGCGGACGTATTCATCGCAGAGCGTGTCTGGCACGGTCTTGAATTCCATCACGAGGTCCTTGGCCGTAATGCCGTATCTCTCGGCAAACTCCCGTTTCTCCTCTTCCTCGTAGTGGAAGCTTATGCTTTTGATTATCTGGTGACGACGGTAGAAATAAACCTTCTCGTCACTCCCGATAGTCCCGTAAGTGCGGAATTTGTCGAGCGAGTCATTGAGAACCATGCCGTTCCAGACGATGAGCTTGCGCACGGTGCCTGGTGGAAGAATCTCAGGCTGCGGTGCGATGGTCAGACCGTCAACAACGCGCTGGAACTCGTTGCCGATGAGCGAGTCCTTGCGGTTCGTGTCGCCGTTACGGACGGCTTTGCGCAACTCCTCGGTGAACACCACAAGCACGTTCTTATCTCGATGCGACTTCGCCCGGCGACTGTCGATGAAGTACTCCCACTTCACGCCGTCGAGGATGAATACCTCGCGGTCTTCGGCACCATATACTGCGGTCTTCCAAACAGCCCGCAGTATCGCTGTCTGGTCATCGCTGACGGCCATCGTAAAGGTCTTGACTTCGGGCGCAACGTAGTCCTTAGAATGCTTCCGGGAAAACCATTTGTACCGCTTCTCGCCAATTTTCTTTTTCTTGTGCGTGGCTTGGAACGTGGTGTGCCAAATGCTCGTCTGCGCCTCACGATAGACAAGCGAGCGGGCCACGGAGTCGTAGGTAAGCGTCCATTCCGGCGAGAACGACGGGATACATTCCACGCCGAAAGCCGCTTCCTGTGGCATCAGTAGCCGCGCCATCTCGCTGTCGAACAGCGTCGTTTTCGGTTTCCCCTTTTTCCATGAAGTCGACTTGTCGGCCACGCGAATAAGTTTATCCTGGGCCAGGACGGTTATCGTGGCGGCGGCAAGGATGATTGTGGATAGGATGATTTTCTTCATGTATTCTTACTTGATGATTTTCTTGCCATTATTGACGTAGATTCCGTGCGTCGTAGGTTTGGCGGGTCTGCCCAGCAAATCATAGTACGTATCGGAAGGCTTGGAAACCGTGATGGGGCGGACGGCGGAGGCTTGGCAGTTCATACGGGCGACGGAGAGGCCGAGGCCGGGGTATTGTGTAAGCCAGATAAGGTCGCGACGGGGATCGAGGGTGATTTTCGTCACCTCATTGAGGGCGATGCCTGAGTTGTCGGTGTCGTAGGTCGTCCATGCGGTTCCGTCGTAGCAGACGAGGCCGACGTCACCGGCGGTGGCTATCCATAGACGGTTGTCGGCATCCACCTGCACATCCCAGAAGCAGTCGCTGGGCAGCGGCGAGTTGTTGTGGTTGTAGGTCGTCCATGTGCTTCCGTCGAAGCGCGTCAGTCCTAAGCCGAATTCTGCCCCCATCTTGTCGGGATACTGAGGGTCACGGCAATTCAGCCACACGACGTTGTTATTATCGACGGTCACCGTGCCCACGTAATTGGACGGGAGGGAGGAATTGGAAGTGGTGTAGTTACTCCATTGAGTGCCATCGAAGCAGAACAGGCCGCCGCCGAAGGTGCCGCACCAGAGGCGGTTGCTGCTGTCGAAGGCCATGCTTTGAATGGACTTAGATAGGATGGAATTGCTTTTATTGTAGACCGTCCACGTCTCGCCATCGCGCATGTAGAGCCCCTTGTTTGTGCCTATCCAGAGACGGTTCTTGCGGTCGAACTTGATGATGTCGGCATCGGCTTCGCTAAAGGGATAGTCGGTTCTCATGCAGACATTCTTTCCCGTCTCGGTTAGTTCAACTAGGCAGGTATCGGTAGTGAACCAAGGCCAGAGTATCCAGACGTTGCCGTTACGGTCTGCTTCGGTCTGAGCAGTCTGCGTCATGGGCTCAAACTTGTAATCACCCGTGTCAATATTGTATTTCTGAAGACCATAGAGCGAGCCTACATAGAAGTTGCCGCCTGCGTCTATACAACCGCTTTTTAATGACATCGTATTATCATATAACACATTGTCAATGAGGTCGACAACAGTTAATCCATTATCCGTGAGCTTAAGCAAGCCCTCAAAGCGCGAACCTACATAGACGTTGTCGCCATCAACATCGATGGCCAACAGATAGTCGTTTGCGACAATCAGTTGATAGGGATAGGCCGTAAAACTGGTGCCGTTGAACTTGGTAATGTGATGTTCGCCCAGCAACCATAAATTACCCTTCTCATCGGCTGTTATGTCCATGATGTTTGCCTCGGGAAGAGCCGAATCGTCGGGTGTATAGTGCGTGAAATCGGTGCCGTCAAACTTGACGATACCATTATTGGTTGCTATCCACAGGCATCCGTTCTTGTCGGTTTCGATATTGTTTGCTTTCCCGTATGGTATGTTGTACGACACCAGATCATTACCAGTAAACACACAGAGGTTAGACCTATTTAGTGCATCGTAGCACGCCACCCAGATACGCCTGTCGCCATCGGACCTAATCTTCTTGACGTAGGAGTAGGGGCTAAGTGGGTTGATGTCGTATATGGCTGTGCATTTCTTTCCATCGAAAGCGTACAAATATGCGATGCCGCCTACGAGCATGGTTCCGTCGGCGTTGAAATAGAAGCCGGAAAAGTATTGGTTGTTTTGGAATCCGGCATTCTTCATGTCGAATTTCTCTATGCCGTTGTCCGTTACCTTAGCCAAGCCGTTGTACTCCGTGCCAACCCACAGCTCGCCTTCGTGCAGCACCATATCGGTAATGGAATTGCCCGTCATGCTTACGTCGGCACGTTTGAGCACCGTCTGCTCGCCGCTCTGCTTGTCAATCTTCACGATGCCACCGCCCTTCGTGCCCACATAAAGGAAGCTTTGGTCATGGATAATTTTCGCCACGAAGTTCTTGCTCGAAATGTTCCGCCAGTCCGACAGCTGGGCGTGTGCCGAAATCGCGGTCAAGGCAATTATAAGGGTTAGGATGGTTCTCTTCATGTTGCGTGGTGTTCTTGATTAGAGAATGCAAAGATAATAACATATTCTCTTATCACCAAAAGATATACAAAAAAAGATCAGAGGAATATACAAAGGCGTTTTAGAAGATTTAGGTAGGAGGATAGGTGTTTTTTGAGAAACTACGCTGCGGGTGACTTCAATAATCGGCGTGTCTCTTTGCGGGCTTCCTTCCAACGGGGGAAGAACTTGTCCATTAGTGCATGGAAGCGGGCATTATGGCTTGGTTCCAAGAGATGGCACAGCTCATGAACCACGACGTGCTCTACACACCATTCTGGCAACAACAGAAGATAGGCCGAGAAGCAGATGGACTTGTCCTTGACATTGCAGACGCCCCATCGCGAAATCATCGCCTTGTAATAGACGAAGGACGGTTTTACGCCAATCTCCTTGGAATGGTGTTCTACCATCGGCTCGATGAGGGCTTTCAATCGTCGGAGGGCGTCTTCAGCCTGTTCTTTTGTCTTCAGCGGCAGCTGATGATAAAAGTCGGCCCTTTGCTTTTGGCTTTCACAGGTTTTCTTTCGTGCCTCAGCAATCCATTCACGGTGCTCCTCAATAAACCGCTCCACTTCAGACTTAGGCAAGCCAAAAGGTGCCGATACATGCACATCGCCATTCTTCACGATGCGCATCGACAGCCTCCTGGTTCTCCTATATGTCACTTGTATGGCCATGTGAAATATCTAAATACACTTAAAACTTGATGCAAAGATAGTAATAATTGCGGATTTATCGCTAAATTTGCACCAAGATTATCATGTAACCCAACAAAAACTACGTTTATGATGAATTCGTCACATGTGGAAATAAAGAACTGTAAGGACATCTATCTTGCCGGAGGGTGTTTCTGGGGAACAGAGCATTACTTCAAGCAGATTGAAGGTGTGGTGGAAACAGAGGTGGGATTCGCCAATGGACATACGGCGAACCCTACATATAAAGAGGTATATACCGATACAACGGGATATGCCGAGACAGTACATGTAAAGTACAATGTTGACGTTGTAAGCCTTGAGTTCCTGCTGCAGATGTTCTTCAAGGCCATCGACCCGACAAGTCTCAACAAACAGGGGCACGATGAAGGGACACGCTATCGCACAGGTGTTTATTATACCGATTCTGAGGATCTACCAGTTATCGAAAAAGTGTTTGCCGAGGAACAAAAGAATTATCAGCAACCACTGGCTGTTGAGAAGCTTCCCTTAGAGAATTTCTATACAGCAGAAGAGTATCATCAGGACTATCTCGACAAGAATCCTGACGGCTATTGCCATCTACCCCTGGCGCTGTTCGAGTTTGCAAGACAAGCCAAGGCTAAGAAATAGGATAGCGAGGTAAGAAATGATAAGACGAGAAACTAATAACAAAAATAGAAACTAAGAATATGAAGAGAACAATCATGATGCTGGCCTGCATGCTGATGGCAGGCGTTGCTTTGGCTGGTGGCCATTGGGTAGGAACGTGGGGTACGGCTCCGCAACTTGTAGAACGTCATAATAATCCGCCGGCTCCTGGGCTTACCAATAACTCGCTGCGTGAGATAGTGCAGGTGTCGATAGGCGGTAAGAAGGTGCGCCTGAAGCTCACCAATGAGTTCAGCACAGAGGCCACGGAGATCAAGGCCGTAGAGCTGGCCATTGCCAAGACGGCAGGCAGTAGCAGCGAGATTGACGAGGCGACGACGGTGAGCCTGACTTTCAATGGTGAAAGCGGCGTGACGATACCTGCCAATGGCACCGTGATCTCCGATGCCGTCAACTTCAAGATGGACGACCGCCAGAATGTTGCCATCACCATTCACTATGGCTCAGCATCACCTAGCGTCAGCGGTCATCCTGGCTCTCGTACCACTTCTTATCTGAAAGAAGGAAATACTACCGACTTCACTGGCGCCATCAGAACAGACCATTGGTATAGCATCCAGACGCTAGAGGTGGAGGCTCCGAAGAAAGCCGGCGCCATCGCTATCTTAGGCAACTCGATTACTGACGGACGAGGCTCGACCACCAACGAACAGAACCGCTGGGCCGACGTGCTCTCGCGTCGTCTACTGGCCAACAAAGCCACCAAGAGGGTAGGGGTGCTGAACATGGGCATCGGAGGCAACTGCGTGCTGGGCGGAGGCCTTGGCCCTGCTGCCGTGAACCGTTATCAGCGCGACCTCTTTGGTCAGGAGGGTGTGAAGTGGATTATCCTCTTCGAGGCTGTCAACGACCTAGGCTATGCCCGCAATGGGGTGCAGACGGCAGAGCGCATCATCGAAGTCTATAAAAAGATTATCGATGAGGCCCATCAGAAGGGCATCCGCGTGTTTGGTGCCACTATCACGCCGTTCAAGGGCAACAACTACTATTCAGAAGACCACGAGAAGGGCCGTAGCACCATCAACACATGGATTCGCACCACCGACCTGCTCGATGGCGTGATAGACTTTGACCAGGCCGTGCGTAATCCCCAAGACCCAGAAGCCATGCAGGCGCAGTTCCTTTTCGAGAACGACTGGCTGCATCTCAATGCCAAGGGCTATGAGACAATGGGTAACAGTATAGACTTGAACCTTTTTAAATAGTCTCCACCAGAACTATTTACATGCATTTTTGATAGCTGTAGCAACGGTATAGGCGGTGGTCCAGGCAGCTTGGAAATTGAAGCCGCCAGTGACGCCGTCGATGTCGAGCACCTCGCCTGCAAAATATAGGTGTGGGTGCTCGCGGCTTTCTAAAGTAGAGGGGTTGACGGCAGAGAGGTCAATGCCGCCGCAAGTGACGAACTCGTCCTTGAAAGGAGCACGACCAGCAATCTGGTAGATGTCGTTAATAAGCATATTCGTCAGACGATTCAGCTCTTTCTGGTTGAGGCTGCCCCAAGGGGCGTGAGCTCTTCCAGCAAGAGCTTTTTCTGTGAGATAGCTCCATAGGCGCTGAGGCAGGTCGAAGGGCCGCATGGTGGTCAGCTGCTTCTGTGCATGCTGTCGACAGAAAGCCAACAGCTCTTCCTGTACCTCGTTCTCCTTGAGTGATGTCCAGTTGACGGATAGGGGCATCTGGTATTGATGCTCGCTGAGCAGACGGGCGGCATAGCTGCTGAGTCGCAGGATGCACGGACCACTCATGCCCCAGTGGGTGATGAGTAGCGGTCCTGAAGCCCTCATCTTTGTGCTAGGAATCATCGCGGTAGCATCAACCACGGTACCCATCAGGTTTCGCAGTTGGGCATCGTTAATATTAAAGGTGAAAAGCGAGGGGACGGGAGGGATAATGAGTGAAGAGTGAAGAGTGAAGAGTGAAGAATTCTTCATGCCGCCTGTGGTGATGGCGATGAAATCATAGTCGCTGAGATCATCAAGGCTATTGACCTTGCAACAAGTCTTAATGGTGATGTCCAGACGATGGGCCTCGTTGAGAAAGAGGTTGATGATGGTGTGGGAGTCCTGCGACTGTGGAAAGACGCAATGGTCCTCCTGAGTGGTGAGCTTGACACCGCGATGCTCAAACCATTGATAGGCATCGCGGTAGTCAAACACTTTGAAAAGACGTTTCAGCAGTCGGTGGCCTCGCGGATAAACGCTCTGCAGGTCGACCACATCCTCAAACGAGTTGGTGCAGTTGCAGCGTCCGCCGCCTGAGATCTCCACCTTGGCCAGCACTCGTTTCGAGGCCTCCAGGATGGTGACATCCATCTGTGGACACATCTCCTTGAGATTGATGGCCAGAAAGAATCCTGCGGCTCCTCCGCCAACGACTGCAGTCTTCATCATGATTCGTAGGCGGCAGCTTCGGCTGCTGCGATGATATCTTCACGAGAAAGATCCTGCGGCATGTGGGAGATATCGGAGAGGTCGAACTCATCGTCATCAGAAGAAGGCTCTGGGGCCTCATTCTTCTTAGTGGCCTTCGTGGTCTCAATGGGTTCGGGCTCAACGGACTCATTGGCCTCATTCTTGATGATAAACTCCTTCTCGGCCTCCAGGTCGGGGGCAATGGCGGTAGGCTCCTCTTCCATCTTCGTGCGGTTTGACTTAGCCGAGAAGATGGCATCGACGAATTGCGGCTCACGGCGCAGTTGCTGTAGTGTCTCTTTGGCGGCCAGCTGCTGGGCCTCTTTCTTTGAATAGCCCTGACCCTTACCGCCGTCAATACCTTCAATCTTGACGATGAAGCCAAAGACGGGCGAGCCCTGCTGGTCGGTAGTCTCCTTCAGCATCTGGAACTCCATGCGCACTCGGTTCTTCTGTGTCCACTCCAGTAGCTTCGACTTGAAGTTCACCTCTTTATATGCCACCTTGTCAATGTTGACCATCTGAGTCAGGATACGCTTCTTCATAAAGCGCATTACGGCATCATAGCCCTGATCCAGATAGATGGCACCTACCAGCGCCTCGAAGGCGTTGCCAGCCAAATAACTATTGTGTGAGCGGCCTGTGGCGTTGCTTTGAATCAGCTCCGTCAGTCCCATCTCCTGAGCCAGTTTTCCTAATGTCTCACGACTTACCAGTTTCGAGCGGGTGTTGGTCAGAAAACCCTCGCGCTTGCCGTTGAAGTGCTCATAGACAATATGTCCCACCACGGCATCAAGTATGGCGTCACCCAGAAACTCCAGTCGCTCGTTGTTCAGCGGACGACCTTTGTCGTTGCGCTTGCCTGAGCTCTTGTGGGTCAGGGCCATCTTATAATACTTGATGTTGTGGGGGTAGAACCCGATGATGTCGTGTAGAGAAGAAAAAAGCTCCTTCTCCTGACGGAAAGGGAGCTTTATACGATCAATGATATCTTTAAGCCTCATACTTCTTGAAAACAACACAAGCGTTGTGACCACCGAAACCAAACGTATTGCTCAGTCCGGCACGTACAGTACGCTTCTGTGCCTTGTTAAAGGTGAAGTTCAGATTATAATCAATCTCAGGATCTTCGTCGCCATCCTCGTGGTTGATGGTGGGAGGAATGATATCGTTCTTCACAGCCAGGATGGTAGCCATAGCCTCTACGGCACCGGCAGCACCCAGCAGGTGACCAGTCATGGACTTGGTAGAAGAGATATTCAGCTTGAAGGCAGAGTCGCCGAAGACTTCCTTGATGGCCTTAGCCTCTGAGATATCGCCAACATGAGTTGATGTGCCGTGCACGTTGATGTAGTCGATTTCATCGGGCTTCATGCCAGCATCTTCCAGAGCGTTCTGCATCACCAGCTTAGCGCCCAGACCCTCGGGGTGAGAGGCGGTGATATGGTGAGCATCGGCACTCATGCCGGCACCAACCATCTCGGCATAGATCTTAGCACCACGAGCCTTGGCGTGCTCCAGCTCCTCAAGGATGAGACAGCCGGCACCTTCACCCATGATGAAGCCATCGCGGCTAGCGCTGAATGGACGGCTGGCCTTCTCGGGCTCATCGTTGCGGGTTGACAGGGCGTGCATGGCGTTGAAACCGCCTACACCAGTCTCACAGATGGCTGCCTCGGCACCACCAGCTACGATGATGTTAGCCTTACCCAAGCGAATCAGGTTGAAGGCGTCGGCCAGGGCGTTGCTTGAAGAAGCACATGCAGAAGAGGTGATGTAGTTAGGACCGTGGAAACCGTACTGGATAGAAATCTGTCCGGCAGCGATGTCGGCAATCATCTTCGGAATGAAGAAAGGATTGAACTTAGGACCATCTTCGCGGTGTGCGCCATAGTAGGCCACCTCGTCCTCGAAAGTCTTGATGCCACCAATACCGACACCAAAGACCACGCCAACGCGGTTCTTGTCTATTGTCTCAAGATCCATTGCGCTGTCGTTGACGGCCTGCTGGGCAGCAATCATGGCCAGCTGTGTGTAGCGGTCCATCTTGCGTGCTTCCTTGCGGTCCAGATAGTCGTTGATGTTGAGGTTCTTTACCTCACAGGCAAACTGGGTCTTAAACTTGCTTGCATCGAAAAGTGTAATAGGTGCTGCGCCGCTAACGCCTGCCAGGAGATTGTTCCACATCTCTTCAGGGTTGTTACCCACGGGGGTTACTGCGCCTAAACCTGTTACAACAACTCTTTTTAATTCCATTTTATTAAGATTAAAGAATTAAAAAATTGAAGAATTGAAAAAAAGAGCCAGGATGAAGCCTGAACTTCAATTTTTCAATTCTTCAATCCTTCAAATCAAAGTTTGATTTATTTTGCGTTTTCCTCGATATAGCTAATAGCGTCGGCAACGGTGCCAATCTTCTCAGCCTTATCATCGGGAATAGAAATGCCGAACTCCTTCTCGAATTCCATGATGAGTTCAACGGTATCCAGTGAATCTGCGCCCAGATCATTGGTGAAACTTGCTTCGGGCTTAACTTCTGCTTCGTCAACACCGAGTTTGTCTACAATAATAGCCTTTACTTTGCTTTCAATTTCTGACATAGTTTTTCTGTTTAAAATGTTAATAATTTATTTCTTTCTAAGATATTATCTTGAAAATCGGGTGCAAAGTAACTCATTTTTATTCAATTACGCAAACTTTTTATCAAAAAACTGCCCTCTGTGTGCACACACAGGGTATAATTGTGCAACTTTTTGACGATATTTTTGGTATTTTTTACACTTTACGCCCTTTTTGCTTCATTAATCAACCAAAGAAATCACCGTCGCCCTGTTGGTCGTAGCTGCTACCATCGAAGCAGTGGGTACAAACCTTCTCTTTGGGCAGTCCGATGCTCTCAATGAGGTCTTCTATACGTGCAAACTTCAACGAGGTGAGACCCAGTCGGCGTGCAATCTCATCCACCATACGCTTGTATTCGGGAGAGTCGGTCTTGGCATACTGGTCCAGTTTAATCTTATCGTCGCCCTCGAAGTCGCGGATGATACGGCGGGTGATCAGCTCCAAGTCACTCTTGCTATTGGTGAAACCGATGAAGGGACAGCCATAGACCAGCGGCGGACAAGAGATGCGCACATGGACTTCTTTGGCGCCGTTTTGCACAAACTCACGGGCATTGTCGCGAAGTTGGGTGCCACGAACGATAGAGTCATCGCAGAACACCACGCGCTGACCACGCAGCAGGGCCTCATTGGGAATCAGCTTCATCTTGGCCACAAGGTCGCGACGGGTCTGGTTACCAGGGGTAAACGAGCGGGGCCAGGTGGGGGTATACTTCAACACGGCACGCTTGTATGGGATGCCAGAACCTTCGGAATAGCCCAGAGCCATACCAACACCTGAGTCGGGGATACCGCATACGAGGTCGGCCTCGATATCGTCGCGCTCACCCATCATCTTTCCGTTCTTCTCACGTACATATTCTGTATTGATGCCTTCATAGCAGGAGGCGGGGAAGCCGTAGTAGACCCAGAGGAACGAGCATATCTGGCAGCGCTTGAAGGCTGGCTGCAGCACCTCAAAGCTATCTGCGGTCAGACGTACAATCTCGCCAGGACCGAGGTCGCGGACGGGTTTGTAGTCCAGGTTGGGGAAGCTGGTGGTCTCGCTACTCACGGCATAGGCTTTTTCCCAGTCGTCAGTGCCGATGGGCGAGAGCTTGTGCACCTCTTTCCTACCAATGACGATAGGAGTGCGTCCCAGGAAGTCGCGAGCTGCAATGATGCCGTCCTCGGTGAGGATGAGCATGGAGCACGAACCTTTGATTTTGCGATACACCATGTTAATGCCTTCCACGAAGGTGCTGCCCATATTGATGAGCAGGGCCACGAGTTCCGTCTGGTTCAGGTTGTTGGCACTCTGTTCGCTTAGGTGCATGCGCTGTGCCAGCAGCTCATCGGCAATCTCGCGCAGGTTGTTGATCTTGGCTACGGTAACCACCGCATAGCGTCCCAGATGCGAGTTGATGATGATGGGCTGTGGGTCGGTGTCGCTAATGACGCCCAGTCCCTGATTGCCAGAAAATTCGTGGAGTTCGTCTTCGAACTTTGAGCGGAAATAGTCGCGCTCCAAGGAGTGGATGCTGCGGCTGAAGCCTTTCTCGTGGTCGAAGGTGACGAGACCTGCTCGTTTAGTACCAAGATGAGAGTTGTAGTCTGTGCCGTAAAACAAGTCGTTTACACAGTCTTTTGTGGAAATGGTTCCGAAAAATCCGCCCATAGTTGTTATCGCTGTTTATGTTTGCGGGCGCAAAGGTACGAATAATTTATGAATTACAAACGATGTATTACGATTTTTTTTCGTAATTTTGCAGCCATCATGACACAGGACAAACTTTGGAACAGCAACTACTGCAAGGTGATGGCCGCCAATTTTGCGCTGTTTTTCGCCTTTTATGTGCTGACGCCGTTGCTGCCGCTCTATCTCAGTGAGCACTTCGGCGCCACGAAGGATGTGATAGGCCTGGTGCTCTCAGGCTATACCATCACTGCCCTGCTGTTCAGACCGTTTAGCGGCTTTATTGTCGACTCGTTTTCAAGAAAGAAGGTGCTGATGGTGTGCTTCGCCGCCTTTGCTATCTTTTTTGCTGGCTATCTGGCTGCCTCCACCTTATTATTATTTACTATAGTGAGAACGTTGCATGGTGGACCCTTTGGCGCCTTGACGGTGGCTAACAGCACAGTGGCTATCGACGTGCTACCCAGCAGTCGCAGGACTGAGGGTATTGGCTACTACGGCCTCTCCAACAATCTCGCCATGGCTATTGCCCCAACCGTGGGTATTTTCCTATATAAATGGACCAACAGCTTCGAGTTGCTGTTCTGGGTGGCGCTGATAGTGGCTTTTGCTGGTTGGCTCACCGATGCAACGGTAAAGACCCGTCCTTCATCCCCCTCCTTTCACCCATCACCCATCACCCTTCACCTATCATGGGATCGTTTTTTCCTCATTCGCGGTTGGCTCTTGGGGGTCAACATGGTGGCGTTCGGCTTCTGTTTTGGCGTGCTGAGTAATTATCTGGCCATCTACGGCAAGGAGGTGATGGGTATTACTGGCGGTACTGGCACCTATTTCATGCTCTGCTCCATCGGACTCATCCTCTCACGACTGCAAGGAGGCAAGACCCTCCGTAAAGGTCTGCTGACACATAATGCTGGTACGGGCATGTTGATATCGCTGGTTGGTTACACCTTATTTATATTAATACCGTCGCCGATAGGTTACTACGGCTCTGCCCTACTTATCGGTCTGGGCAATGGTCACATGTGGCCCGCCTTCCAGAATATGACTATCAATGTGGCATCGAATAGTCAGCGGGGCACCGCCAACAGCACCATTCTCGTATCATGGGACATCGGCATGGGTCTCGGCATCCTTTTGGGTGGCGTCATTTCCGAACTCATCAACTATTCCGCCGCTTTCTGGACCGTCGTCCTGGTCAACGCCTTTGGGGTTGCCCTCTTCTTCCTCTATACCAAGAGCTTTTTTCTTAAAAGGAACCTGAACCAGACGGTGCATTAAATAAGGATATTTATTCAAAGCCCAAAATAATGGGTAATTTTCTATTGTGATTGCGAGAAATTTAGTAATTTTGCAGCGCAAAAGAGGATGAGGCCATCAAAAAACCATTAAAAAGGGATAAAAAACGGCTTAATCAGGTAAACACTTACTTGAAAATGGAATCAAAAGAGAACAACTGGAGCGTAGGGGAAATCGTTACCTTGTCAAAAACAAAGAAACCGCTGAAAAAGAGTGGTTCGAGGACATTTGTACGTTATGTCAATTCACGTTATATCTGTATTCGTGAGGCGAAAGACGGTCAGCGAGGCATCTTGCTGAAGGTGCTTGGCAAGGCCATGGTCGACGATATAGCGATGGTTAACAGCGAGCCGTTTTGCAAGGACTATAGCGAGGATTTGTTTGAGAGTACCACCTATTTCAGTTATCCTTTCCCTTCGACTGACGATGTCAAGGAGGTGCTCAGCATCTTCCGCGAGCATCCTGGTCTCACTGCCGTTTTCGAGAAGGCTTCGATGCACATCAACCCCAACTCAAAATACTGGGTGCGCGAGACGTCCAGCCGACTGCTGTTCATGAAGAAGCCTCGCTATTACGATGCCCCTTCCGACACGCTTAGCAAGGCTTCCGATGATATTATTGCTTACCGATTGACGGTGGTGTATTTCACTCCGTCGGAGTTGGTGTGGTAAACTTTCCGCTGGCTTTCACCGAGGTGCCGTCTTTAGCAGCACGGGTGTAGCCCCTAGTCCAATAGCTCCAGTCGAAGCGATTGTCGTAGGCCAGCTTGAAGACAATATCCTTAGAGGTGCCATCATCCATATAGCCCCTGAAGTAGGTGTCGCTCAGGCTGTATTCATTGATATAGACATCGTTCCAGCTGTCGGCATAGTTAATGCGGATGCTACCCTTGTAGATCTCCCAAGTAAACTCGCAGTAATAATAGTCGCTGTAGCGGCTGTTAAGGTCGTAGTCAACCTCGTAGCCCCAGCCTCCGTATGCACAGTCACGCTCAAAGTACATTGTGGTGCGATAGGTGTCGCCCGTCAGTCCCCAGCGATCGTAGTAGTAAGTATCGATAAAGCCCGACCAGGTGCCATCGAGTGTGCGAGCCTCCTCGCGGTCTTCCATATCCTCCCAAAATTCAACGTCACAGCTTGTGAAGGTCGTCAATGCCATTGTGGCTATTGCGATATAAGTAAAAATCTTTTTCATAATCGTAACATTTTAAAGGGTTCAACTTGTTTTTGATAGTGCAAAGATAGTAACTATATGGCAAAGCCGCAAGGCGTTTTTCCTATTCTATGGTAGGAAAAAACCTATTGTTGAGGAGAAAACCCCTCTAACTTACTCAAGGAATACAGTACATCGTGTGTTATATCGTACACTTTTTGTACAAACTGAAAAGAAAAAGACGCTGCAAATACTTGATTTACAGCGTCTTTGCTTTTTAAGCTTGTACCCAGACCCGGGGTCGAACCGGGACGGGTTGCCCCACTGGTGTTTGAGACCAGCGCGTCTACCGATTCCGCCATCTGGGCTCGAAAAGCGGGTGCAAAGTTACAAAGAAAAATTGATTCCTGCAAAAGAATCTACTAAAAAAAACAAATAATGGACATTTTACAAAGAAAATCTTTGGTTTTGTCGAAATTGTTTTGTATCTTAGCACCCTGAAAAATGACTAGAAATCTGATATATGGAATTTTCAAACAGTAACTACTGTATTATCTTGGCTGGTGGCCGAGGTAAGAGATTATGGCCTTCGAGCAGAATGGAGCGTCCCAAGCAGTTTGTAGACTTTTTTGGAACAGGACGTACACAGTTGCAGTCTACCTATGACCGCATCGCAGGCATACTTCCCAAAGAAAATATTTTTGTTTGTACCTGTAAAGAGTATGAACACTGGGTGCGAGAGCAGTTGCCAGAACTGCCTGAAAAACGTATCATGACGGAGCCGGTGAATCGTAATACGGCGCCTTCGGTGGCCTGGGTAGGTGTGTGCATTCATCGAGAGTGTGCCGATGCACGCATTCTGGTGATACCTTCCGACCAGTTTATCATCAATGAGGAAGCTTTCCGTCAGAACGTGCTCGATGGTCTGAAGTTTGTCAGCGAGAACAATATCATGCTGACAATGGGCATTAAGCCCTCACGTCCTGAGCCGGGCTATGGTTATATACAAATAGGTGAGCCTACATTGTTTAGCGGCATCAACAAGGTGCAGTCGTTTACGGAGAAGCCAGAGCGCGAATTTGCCCGTATGTTTATGGAAAGCGGCGAGTTTTTGTGGAACACAGGTATGTTTCTTACTAATGTGACCTATCTGCGCGATTTTTTCCTGGAGGTCATCAAGGATATGCCTTATCGTATGGCTAACCTGCTGACGATGGAGCCAGAAGAAGCACGCCAGCAATATGTGGCCACCCACTATCCCTCATATCCCAACCTGTCGATGGACAAAGCTGCGCTGGAGATGTCGGAAAACGTCTTTGTGATGCAATGTGACTTCGGATGGGCCGACTTAGGCACGTGGCATGCCATCTATGAGTGCATGCAGAAGCAAGAAAACGATAACGTGGTGATTGACTCGGAGGTGATGATGGAAGACAGCAAGGGCAACATTATCAAACTGCCGAAAGGGCATGTAGGTGTCATCAACGGACTGGAAGGTTATATCGTGGCCGAAGAGGGCGACGTACTTCTGATATGCAAAAAGAGCGACTCATCGTCGCTCATTCGCAAGTATGTCAATGAGATTGGCATACGCTATGGAGAGAAATATACTTAACCCTTGAAGGCTGTATAAATCTTTTCGGCTATCTGCTGCATCTCCTCAGAAGGGAGTTGCAGCTTTTCTTTTCTGAAGTCCACATCGCCCTCGCTATTCATAGGAATCAGGTGGATATGTGCGTGGGGCACTTCGAGACCCAGCACCACCTGTGCTACCTTCTTGCAGGGGAAGGCTTTCTTCAGGGCCACAGCCACCTGCTTGGCAAAGAGTTGGAACTCGGCCAGCTCGTCGTCGTCCATATCGAAGATATAGTCCACCTCACGACGAGGAATCACCAATGTATGACCTTTGGCCAGGGGATTGATGTCAAGGAAGGCATAGAACTTCTCGTTCTCTGCGCATTTGTAGCTGGGAATCTCGCCAGCAGCAATCTTACTGAAAATATCCATTGTTTTCTTTTTTCATTATGACGTTATAACGCTATAACGACTTGATTCATTATCCAACAGTAATCTTCTCGATGCGGAGCTTGATGGTGCCGCGAGGAATCTTCACCTCCACCTCGTCGCCTACCTTATGGTTCAGCAGACCTTGGGCAATGGGGGTCTGGATGCTGATCTTGCCCTCACGCAGGTTAGCCTCACTCTCGCTGACGATGGTATAGGTCATGCGGGCCTTGTTGGCCAGATTAGTCATCTCCACTTTCGACAGAATCTGCACAGAGTCAGTACTCAGACGAGAGGTGTCCACAATCTTGGCCTCAGTAATCTGCTGCTTTAGCAGGTTGATCTTCGACTCCAGGTGAGCCTGAGCTTCTTTGGCAGCCTCATACTCACTATTTTCACTTAAGTCGCCTTTGTCGCGTGCTTCAGCGATGGCGGCCGATGCCTTGGGGCGTTCAATACCCTCTAAACGTTTCAGTTCGGCTATGAGTTTGTCATAGCCCTCTTGTGACATATAAGCCATATATTTCTTCTTTTTAAGTTGTTATTTACAGTTTTTTCCTAAGTCAGCAAAAAAGAAAGAATCCCGACTGTTCTCTCAGAGTCGGAATCCTCGTTATCTCTCAACCTGTTGTCTTTTCTACTTTTACTGGGTGCAAAGATAAGGCTTTTTTCCGAATCAACCAAATTTTTCTAAAAAAATTCGTTTATTCCTTTTCTAATTTGTATCTTTGCAGGCAGATAACTAATTGACTATAACAATGATGAAACGATTCCATGTATTGATTGTTGCCATGCTAACCTTTGTGACAGCAAGTGCACAAACCGAGTTGACAACGACGGAAGGCAAGACGCTGTATAAAACGACCAGCAAGAGGCGAGTGTCTATCCACGATCCCTCGGTGGTGTTTAATCCAACGAGCAACCGCTATTATATCTTTGGTTCGCACAAGGCAGGAGCCTATACCACCGATATGATGAACTGGACTCAGGCCAATCCCAAATGGAAAGTAGGTTCCAACAATAATGCTCTCAACAAAAATGCCTTCGTGACCCCTGCTGTCAAGAAAGTAAAGAAAGGTGGTGTGGAGGTAGACTTCCCGCAGTTTAATGCGATGGATTGGGCTGGTAAAACCGATGCTAACTACAATATAGACGGCAACATGTGGGCACCCGATGTTATCTGGAACCCCACGATGAATAAATGGTGCATGTATCTGAGTATCAACGGTGACGCATGGCACTCAAGCATCATCCTGCTCACAGCCGACAATATCGTAGGTCCCTATCTGTATCAAGGCCCTGTGGTTATCAGCGGTTTCGACAATGGCGACCATTCTTTCAAGGATACTGATGTGGAGTTGGTGCTGGACACACTCGACGCCCTCCCCTCGCGCTATAACAGTCCTTGGGCAAGTACCCAGAAGTTCAGTCTGCCCAACAATATCGACCCTTGCGTGTTCTATGATGAGGAAGGTAAGTTGTGGATAGCTTACGGCTCGTGGTCGGGTGGCATCTTCATGCTGGAACTTGACGAGGAGACAGGCTTGCGCGACTACGACGTGGCCTATACGACCAGTGGAGGTGACCCCTACTTTGGCAAGCGTATAGCTGGTGGCTATTATGTATCGGGCGAAGGACCATATATTGAGCATATTGGCGACTACTACTATCTCTTTATGAGTTATGGCTTCTATTCACCTGACGGCGGCTACGAGATGCGCGTATTCCGTTCCTCCAATCCAGACGGTCCTTATAAAGACGCCTCAAACCATAATGCCATCTTCACATCTTATGTGATGAACTACGGCACAGGCGACAGTGACACACGTGGTATGAAACTCATGGGTGCCTATAATAATTGGGGAGCCCAGACGGTGGGCGAGTGTGCACAAGGCCATAACTCCATCATCGCAGCCCCAGACGGTCGCACCTATCTGGTTTATCATACCAAGTTTAACAATGGCACCTCAAATCATCAGGTTCGCGTCCATCAGGTTTTCGTCAATAAAGACGGTTGGCTGGTGGCTGCCCCCTTTGAGTATAACGGTGAGACCATTACAGACGAACAGATTGCCACCACCCAGCCATTCACAGAGGAAGAGCTGGCAGGTACTTACAATCTGCTGATACATAAATACAAGATGGACTATCAGAATATGGAAGAGGTGACGCCTATCAGTATCACCCTTTCTGCCGATGGAAAGATTCGGGGCGACAAGAATGGTTCATGGAACATTGAAGAAGGCACAGGCTATATCAGGCTATCCCTTGGTGGCATCATCTATAATGGTGTGGTGTTCGAGGAGACGATGGACGGGAATGGCGCTAACGTCATCAGCATCACAGCCATCTCAAAATCAGGCGTCAGCGTCTGGGCCTATAATCCTACGTTGCCCTCCACTGGCATCAAGGACATTAAAACCTCACAAGGTCTTAAGGATGCATGGCACACTCTTGATGGACGTCGCCTCAACAGCAAGCCTACAACCAAGGGTCTATACATTCAAAACGGGAAAAAGATACTGATACGCTAAACTATAGCAAGTCCAGACAACGCTCAATGAATATGCCGCAGCAGCGATCTTCCACATCGCGGTTGCGGTATATCATTTCTCGCACCACATCCATTGCCTGACGAGTGCTGGCAGAGAGCGACTCCTGCTTCATCAGATGACCAATGAGCACAGCCGAGAAGATATCACCTGTGCCGTGATACAGTCCAGGAATCTCGTCATAGTCGTGGAAGAAATACTTGCCTGTGGTAGCATCATAGCCACACACCTGATTCTTGTTGTCGATAAAGCAACTGGTGATGATAGCAGAGCGTGTACCTAACTTCACCAGCTTGTCGAGTAATTCACAAGCCTCGCGACGCGTCATACCTTCTTTCTTGAAAGGTTCACCAACGAGATGGCAGGCTTCTGTGTAGTTTGGGAATATCAGATGTGCCACGCTGACCATCTCACGCATCAGTCGGACCTGGTTCTCGCCGATACCATTATATAATTTACCACCATCGCCCATCACTGGGTCCACAAAGATGGTGCATCCCTGTTCAGACTGGTCGCGGCAGAACTGTGCCACCAGTCGCGACTGTTCCTCGCTGAACATCAATCCCGTACAGATTGCATCAAAGCGGAAGCCCAGTTTTTTCCATACAGGGAGCGTCTGGCGCATATAATCCGTGGTGTCCTGCATAGCAAAATCACCATAGTCAAGGGTGTTAGACACTAATGCCGTTGGCAGATTAAAAGCGGGAATACCCATATACGACAGAATAGGCAGCATGGCAGCCATACCTACCTTGCCATATCCTGCAACATCGTTTACTAAAAGAACCTTTTTCAACTATTATCTATGAACTAAGAATTATGAACTATGAATTAACACAAAGCAGGTTTTTCTGCAACTGCTGTACACTACTGGCTCCTACCAATACAGAGGTAACGCCACGCTGCTGCAGAATCCATTCCAACGCCATCTGCGACAGAGGCTTGTTCTGCGCCTGAGCCTGTTCGTTATATGTGCGAAGCTTTGCTAACAACTCTTCTGTCAGCATGCTCTCCTTCAGGAATTTTCCTTTCGACATACGAGAATCCGCAGGAATGCCGTAGAGATAACGGTCTGTCAGCAGACCTTGAGCCAACGGCGAGAACGAGATAAAGCCAATACCGCTGTCAACACAGAAGTCGAGGATGCCCTCCTCCAACGGTTCATGGTCAAGCATGTTCAGTTTGCCCTGATAAATCAAAAGGGGCACATCGTGCTCTCGCAGATAACGCTCCGCCACTTTCGTTGCTTCCAAGGGCCAGCGTGAGATGCCTACATACAAGGCTTTGCCGCTGCGGACGATATCTACTAATGCCTGTAATGTCTCTTCGAGCGGTGTCTCTGGGTCGTAGCGGTGGCTATAGAAAAGATCTACATAATCTAAATGCATGCGCTTCAAGCTTTGGTCGAGCGAAGCTATCAGATATTTCCTGGAACCCCAGTTGCCATAAGGGCCAGGCCACATGTCGTAACCTGCCTTTGTAGAGATGAACAGCTCATCACGGTAAGCACGGAAGTCATCGTCCATCAGCCGGCCCATCGTTTCCTCCGCCGACCCATAGGGTGGGCCGTAGTTGTTGGCCAAATCGAAATGCACCACGCCGTGGTCAAAGGCGTAATGGGTAATCTCTCTGGCTCGTTCGTAGGAGTCAACACCTCCGAAGTTATGCCAGAATCCCAGTGACACCTTTGGCAATAAAACCCCAGAGCGTCCACATCTCTCGTACTTCATTCCCCCGTCGTAGCGCAACGGGTCGGCAAAATAATTATCCATACTTTTACAAGTTACAGGCTGCAAAATTACGAAAACTTTATGAGAATCAA
>Ga0310786_10001843_pt1 | contig 33697 bp, 31 predicted proteins | sample AusTroGonzalo_MG_FD_203881 | JGI IMG/M metagenome (GOLD analysis project Ga0310786, IMG submission 203881) | Bovine rumen microbial communities from tropical cattle in Woodstock, Queensland, Australia - Gonzalo_03 (v2) (version 2) | ecosystem: Host-associated > Mammals > Digestive system >... | reverse complement strand
TGAGCCGTAACTATGACGGTTTGCAGAATGACTTGGACAAACTGACCGGTGTGTTCCTCAAGCGCGGTGAGTACAGCTTCCCGCTCGATGAGAACAAACTCTGGGCATTCAAGCCTCTCGCCAAGGTAGGCGACAAGGTGGAAGCTGCTGCATGGCTCGGTGAGGTGGATGAGAATCATCAGCCGCACAAGATCATGGTGCCCTTTGTATTTGAGGGTGAATATACAGTCAAGTCCATCGTGAAGGAAGGCGAGTACAAGATCAACGATACGATCGCCGTACTCGTTGATGCCGAGGGCGCTGAGCACAAGGTGACGATGATCCAGAAGTGGCCGGTGAAGAAAGCCATCACGGCGTACAAATCCAAACCGCGTCCCTTCAAACTGCTTGAGACAGGTGTTCGTACCATTGATACCGCCAACCCGATCTGCGAGGGCGGTACAGGCTTCATCCCCGGACCGTTCGGTACAGGTAAGACCGTGCTCCAGCACGCCATCTCGAAGCAAGCCGAGGCAGACATCGTGGTTATCGCTGCCTGCGGCGAGCGTGCCAATGAGGTTGTGGAGACCTTCACGGAGTTCCCCGAACTCGACGACCCGCACACCGGTCGCAAACTGATGGAGCGTACGATCATCATCGCCAACACATCGAACATGCCTGTGGCTTCGCGTGAGGCTTCCGTATATACCTCGATGACCATCGCCGAGTATTACCGCTCGATGGGTCTGCGTGTACTGCTGATGGCTGACTCCACATCCCGTTGGGCACAAGCCCTGCGTGAGATGTCCAACCGTCTGGAGGAGCTTCCGGGTCAGGATGCCTTCCCGATGGACTTGAGTGCCATCATCGGTGCGTTCTACGCACGCGCGGGGTACGTGTACCTTAATAATGGTGCAACAGGTTCGGTTACGTTCCTCGGTACGGTATCGCCTGCCGGCGGTAACCTGAAGGAGCCTGTGACCGAAGGTACGAAGAAAGTCGCTCGTTGCTTCTACGCTCTTGAGCAGGCTCGTGCTGACCGCAAGCGTTACCCGGCTGTTAACCCGATTGACTCCTACTCGAAGTATATCGAGTATCCTGAGTTCGCAGAGTATATCTCGCAGCGTATCAACGGCGAGTGGCTGGAGAAGGTCAACGATATGAAGACCTATCTGCAACGCGGTAAGGAGATTCAGGAGCAGATCAACATCCTCGGAGACGATGGTGTAACCGTTGATTTCCACGAGGGATTCTGGAAATCCGAGGTTATCGACTTCGTTATTCTCCAGCAAGACGCGTTCGACAAGATCGACGCCGTTTGCCCGTTGGAGCGTCAGGAGTACATGCTCGACCTCGTAATGGATATCTGCAAGCACGACTATAACTTCGATAATTTCCTTGATGTAAGCGAATACTTCAAGCGCGTGATCAACCTGTGCAAACAGATGAACTACAGCGAGTTCCACAGCGAGCAGTTTGAGGACTATCGCAAGAAGCTCAACGAATTGCTGGCTGAGCGTCAGATAGCTGCATGAGACGTTTCGCATTCATAGTATCCTTGCTTGTGCTGACCTGCATGGCGTTCGCCTCCTCCAATGGTGGCGTGCGTCACTTGCAGCCGGTGCGTGTACCGGTGATCATGGTGCAGTACCAGGATGTGCAGTTCAAAGCGGAGAATGACAAGGCTGGTTTCTCGGACTTCTTCAACGGCACGAACTACACCCACGCCGGTGCAACCGGTTCGGTGCAGAAGTATTTTGCCAATCAGTCGTTCGGGCAGTATGTGCCTCAATTCGACGTCATCGGTGTTGTGACGCTTGACGGCAACCGCCGTGACTATGGCGCCAACGATGGTGATGGTGAGGATATTGCTGCCGAGCAGATGGTTGCTGATGCATGTAACCTCGCTGAGAACTTGGCGGACTTCACCAAGTACGACATGGACGGTGACGGAAGGCTGGATGCTGTAGTTATCATCTACGCCGGACAAGGCGAACAGGCTGATAATCATCAGGAAGACGCTATCTGGCCGCATTACGATGACCTCGAGACGACCTTCGCGTTGGATTATATCGTACAATTGGACGGCAAGACGGTGGCTAAGTATTGCGCGGTTCCCGAATTGCAGAATGCGCAGTACCGTGACGGTATAGGTACGCTGATTCATGAGTTCGCACATATACTCGGTTTGCCGAACTTCTGTACTACCGACGGCGGTACGCAGAAGACCCTTGGCGATTGGGATGTGATGGATCATGGCAGCTATAACGACAAGTCGCGTACTCCGGCTGCGATGAGTGCTTACGAGCGATTCTATCTCGGTTGGGTGGAGCCTATTTTGCTTGATGAGCCGATGAACGTGCGTCTCGGTGACCTCAATACCACCGGCAACTGCGCCATCATCACTGCTACAGGACAAAGTAACCTCAACGGACTCAGTCCCGACCCGCGGGAGTTCTATATCCTCGAGAACCGCCAACAATCCGGTTGGGACAAATATCTCCCCGGACATGGACTGATGCTCACGAAGATTGATTATGTCAAGAACAAGTGGGAGTCCGACGAGGTGAACAACGTGGAGAAACATCCCTGCGTTGACCTGATCGAGGCAGACGGACGCAAGCCGTCGTACAAGGCTGATAACCTGACAAATGGTTACTTCGGCAAGCAGGGCGACTTGTTCCCTGCCGGCGCAACGGAGTATAAGATGTTCAGCAACAAGATGTATTTCAGCAGCGTGAAGGAGCAGGGTGGTGTGATCACCTTCGACTTCCTCGGCGGCGTGGAGAAATGCACGGTGAACTTCTCGGTAAGCAACGGTACGTGCTCGACGACTTCACTCACCGAATCGAAGAAAGGTGCAGGTGTTGTCCTGCCAAGCGTGACAGCCAACAGCGGTTACACGTTCCTTGGCTGGGCTACGCGCAAGAATAGCACTACTGCCGATGCCGGACAACCCGGTGAACGGTTCTACCCGATGAGCGACTGCTCGGTGTTTGCCGTGATGCAAGACAACACAAGGTTCTGGTTCTACTATGACATCAAGGGCGTAACTGCTGATGACTATGTCGGCTTTAATGGCGCGTACGTAAAAACAAGTGATATAAAAGACGTTAGCATCACGTTCGGTAAGAAAGAGGGCTATCAGAATCCGACAGCGGACAACTGTTTGGTGAGAGTTGTATGTGGCAGTAAGCAGCTACTGAACACTACGCGTTTCGAGAACGAAAATATCATCGTCACTATTCCGGCTGCGGAGATAACGGGCGACATCTATATCACGATCGTCAACGTGCGCGAGCAGAAAGAGGAAGGTTGCACCGCCTACAGCCATACGTTCACCACGACCTGTTATTCGGGCACGGCACAGGACTTCGGTCCCTACACGTGGGATGTGACCATTGCCAACGACAACACTTGCTCCTACGACAAGAACAAAGGTGCTGTATTCGGCTCGGGTAGCTACCCGTCAGGGCTCGTGCGGCTTTACACCGAGGAGACCATGGGTTGTGCACCGGCAGTTGTTCGCATCAAAGCCGCTGCTAACGGCGATGGCGTGCTCAGCGTATATGTGGCCGGTAGTCAGGCTGGCGAGTCAGAGTCTCTGACTACAACGCTGCAGACCTATGAGTTCGTTGTCGAGAACCCGACATCCGGCGCGTTGGAGATCCGTCTGGAGAATACGCAGAAAGCAATGTATCTCAAACAGATAGAGATAGACTTCGTTAAGTGGGTGGAACCTGATCCGACAGAAGAGCCCGAAACAGCCGTTGAGACGCTCAATGCAGACAAAACTGCTGCATCAAGTGCCACGAAGGTTATCCGCAACGGACAATTGTATATCCTCCATAATGGATGCTACTATAACGTATTGGGTGCAGAAATGACTAAATGACCCGATAAATGATAAAATGGTAAATGATTAAATCGTAAATAGTTTTATGGCAAAAGCATTTCAAAAAATCTACACGCAGATTACTGCGATTACCAAAGCCACCTGCTCGCTGAAGGCACAAGGCGTTGGTAATGACGAGCTTGCTACCGTCAACGGCAAGTTGGCTCAGGTGGTAAAGATTCTGGGCGACGATGTAACGCTGCAGGTGTTCGAGGGTACGGAAGGTATCCCTACCAACGCCGAAGTAGTGTTCCTCGGCAAAGCTCCGTCGCTCAAGGTGAGTGACCAACTTGCCGGCCGATTCTTCAACGCCTACGGCGATCCTATCGACGGAGGTCCGGAGATCGAGGGCAAGGAGATTGAGATCGGTGGCCCTTCGGTGAACCCCGTGCGTCGTAAACAACCGTCAGAGCTCATCGCTACAGGTATTGCAGGTATCGACCTGAACAACACGCTTGTGTCCGGTCAGAAGATCCCGTTCTTCGCTGATCCCGACCAGCCGTACAACCAAGTGATGGCTAACGTGGCGCTGCGTGCGCAGGCTGACAAGATCATCCTCGGCGGTATGGGTCTGACCAACGATGACTACCTCTACTTCAAGAACGTGTTCAACAACGCCGGCGTGCTGGATCGTATCGTCAGCTTCGTGAATACGACCGAGAACCCTGCCGTAGAGCGACTGCTCGTGCCGGATATGGCACTGGCTGCTGCCGAGTACTTCGCTGTAGAGAAACACCAGAAGGTGCTCGTGCTCCTGACGGATATGACGCTCTACGCTGACGCATTGGCAATCGTAAGTAACCGTATGGATCAGATTCCTTCCAAGGACTCTATGCCGGGTTCGCTCTATTCCGATCTGGCCAAGCTCTACGAGAAAGCCGTACAGTTCCCCGAGGAAGCCGGTGGCGGCTCCATCACCATCATCGCCGTTACAACCCTCTCCGGTGGAGATATCACCCACGCTATTCCTGATAACACGGGTTATATCACCGAGGGTCAGCTCTATCTGCGCCGTGATTCGGATATCGGTAAGGTTATCGTCGATCCGTTCCGTTCGCTGTCACGACTCAAACAGCTCGTTGCCGGCAAGAAGACCCGAGAGGATCATCCGCAGGTAATGAACGCTGCCGTACGTCTGTATGCCGATGCTGCCAACGCCAAGACCAAACAGGAGAACGGCTTCGACCTCACCGACTACGATGAGCGCTGCTTGAAGTTCGCTAAGGAGTACAGTAACGATATCCTGGCTATCGACGTGAACATCAACACCACCGAGATGCTCGACATCGCTTGGCGACTCTTCGCTAAACACTTCAAACCCGAAGAGGTCAACATCAAGCAGGTATTCGTTGACAAGTACTGGGGAAAATAACCCAATGACCAAATGGCCAAATAAATGATAAAATTGTAAATGACCAAATGGTAAATTAAAATGGCAATAAGTTATCAGTTTAATAAAACATCGCTACAAGCACTTGAGAAGAATCTCAAGATGCGGCAGCGTACACTTCCGACCCTTCAGAACAAGGAGAGCGCACTGCGCCTCGAAGTGAAGAAGGCTAAGAAAGAGATTCAAGAGCTCGACGAGGAAGTGAATCGCCGCATCAAGGATTATGATCAGATGTTGGCGCTTTGGGGTGAGTTCGATACGTCGCTCATTCACGTGGATGACGTGCGGATGTCCATCAAGAAGATCGCCGGTGTGCGCGTGCCTGTGCTGGATGAGGTGGTCTATTCGACCAAGGAGTTCAGTCTGTTCTCGTCGCCGAAGTGGTTCATTGACGGATTCGAACAACTCAAGGCTATAGCGGAAGTAGGTATCCGTCAGGAGTTTGTGCGCCGGAAGGTTGACCTGCTTGAGTACGCTCGTAAGAAGACGACTCAGAAGGTGAACCTGTTCGAGAAAGTGCAGATCCCGGGTTACCAAGATGCTATCCGCAAGATCAAGCGATTCATGGAAGACGAGGAGAACCTCTCCAAGTCAAGTCAGAAAATAGTGAAGAGCAAACGCGAGCGTGAAGCCGCCGCGGAGGCAGCTAATGGAAAGGAGGGTGCAGCATGATTGAGTCAATGAAGAAATATACGTTCCTCGTTCTTGCATCGCAATACGACGCGTTCCTTGAGCGTGTGCGCGAAGCAGGATTGGTACATGTCACCCTGAAAGCCGAAGGCTTGGCGGAAGACGAGCAACTGCGTCAGACCATCGCTGAGGCGGATGCCCTGCAGCGACTCATCGAAGCCGGTGCTCCCGAGCAACTGCTCAGCGAGCGCAATGCTGTACTTGCCAAGATCGAGGCAACGAAGAAGGAAGCACAACGCATGGCTATCTGGGGCACATTCAGCAGCGAGCGCATAGCCGAGCTGAAAGCTGCCGGTTACGACCTGCACTTCTTCACTTGCTCCAAGAAAGTCTTCAGGCAAGAGTGGGGCAGCATCGTTGCCAACGATGGCGATACGCTCTACTGCGTGGCTGTTACCAAACGTCAAGACGAGGCTGTTCTTACCCTCGATGGCGAGCCGTTCAGTCTGCCTGAAGGATGTATTGAGCAGACCCTCAACGAGCATAACGCTCAGCAGCTGCTCGCCGACATCGAGGCGCTCAACGGACTACTCGCAGCAGCCAATGCACGTATCGATGCCTGGGGCAAAGCGAACCTTGACGCCAAGCGTGAGGAACTTGCAGAACTGCGCAGAAGTATTAACTGGCAAAAGGTTCAACTCTCTTCGGACGCCGCAGCCGACGGCGCATTGCGTCTGATGGAAGGTTTCTGCCCGACGGAGAAAACGGCTGAACTCAACCGTGTGCTCGACCAGCTCGACACCTATTACGAGGTCGAAGATCCGGTTGAGGGCGATGCAACGCCGGTTAAGTTGAACAACAATCGTTTCGCCAAACTCTTCGAGGTCTTCACCGGCATGTACGGATGGCCTACCTACGGCGAGTTTGACCCAACACCTATCCTCGCGCCGTTCTATCTGCTGTTCTTCTCGCTGTGTATGGGCGATTCCGGCTACGGTATTCTGCTCATCGCGTTCGGCCTGCTTGTATACTACAAGAAACTGAACATCGAGATGTTCGAGGGGCTTGGTCCGATCATCACTACGCTTGGCGTGGGTACATTGATCGTCGGCTTCTTCCTCGGTACGGCGTTCGGTATGGATCTGAGTGCATTGTTCCCGAGTATCGATTACCTGTTCCTCAACGGTAAGGTCATCACCGAGGGTGGAGTACAGTATCTGACCAAAGCGCAATATGCTGCTGCCGGTATTGAAGGCGGCTACGATGTGGCAATGGTACTGGCGCTGATCATCGGTGTGTTCCATATCTGCCTGGCTATGGTGGTCAAGGCGCTGTGTTACACCCGTCGTTTCGGTTTTGCGGCTACACTCGGCACTTGGGGCTGGACACTGCTCATCGTGGGCGGCATATCCGCGCTGGTGATCTGTATGGCTCTTAGCGTGCCGATGGAGGTAACAAAGATCGTGCTCATTGTCATTGCTTGTATCTCGGCGCTCGGCATCTATGTATTCAACACACCGGGCAGAAACCCGCTGCTGAATATCGGTGCAGGTCTGTGGGATACCTACAACATGGCTACCGGCATCTTGGGCGATACGCTCTCCTACATCCGTCTCTATGCCCTTGGCTTGGCTGGCGGTATGCTCGGCGGTGCGTTCAACGACCTCGGATTGATGGTCATGGGCGGCTCGACCGAAGGTGCTACATGGCAGTGGATACCGTTCATCCTGATCCTACTCGTCGGACACTTGTTGAACCTCGCTATGTCGTCGCTGGGCGCGTTTGTACACCCGCTCCGTCTGACATTCGTCGAGTACTTCAAGAACTCCGGCTACGAGGGCAAAGGTAACCTCTATCGCCCCTTTGGCGCAGAGGAACCCGCTCAATAAGTTATCCGCCATACATGGCGGATAATAAGCCATCAGCCACATTTGGCTGATGTAACACAACAAATAATTAATAACAAAATAAAACACAACATTATGGAATTTTTAGGATTTCTTGGCTGGGGACTGATGTTAGGTCTCGCCGGTGTAGGCTCCGCCTACGGAACAACTATCGCAGCTAATGCTGCAGAGGGTGCATTGAAGAAGAACCCGGGCAAATCGGCTTCGTACATGATTCTGTCTGCACTTCCCGCTACCCAGGGTTTGTACGGTTTCGTTGCTTTCCTTATGTGGGACAAGGCTGCTATTGCTGCTAACCCTGCTCTGTACTTCGGTATCGGTCTGGCAGTTGGTCTTGTTTGCCTCCTGTCGGCTGTTCGTCAAGGTATGGTTTGCGCTAACGGTATCTCCGGTATCGCCGGTGGTCACGATGTTCAGACCAACACCATGATCTACGCCGCTCTTCCGGAGTTCTATGCTATCTTGGCGCTTGTAGCTGCCCTGATGATCTAAGCATCGTTCCGACTGCAAAGAAAACGACCGTCTCATTGCGAGGCGGTCGTTTCCTGTTTATCTGAACCGTGATTATTTCTCAACCAGACGGATCGCACGTGCGTAGCAGCAAGGATGAGCCTGGAACACAACTCCTTTGGCATTCATCGCTACGCGGTAAGCATCCTCACCTTTCTTGGTCGATGTCCAGTAGTCACCGAGTTCGTTGCCCATACGGAACTCACCGGTGCAGTTGATGAATCCGGTGAACGGGAAGATGATGTGGTTGCCGTTAGGACCAATAACCTTGTAACCGCCGTCCTTGAGCTCTTTCCACTCGCATTTTTCATACAGCTCGTTGAACTGCTTGTGCGTCGGCACTTGTTTGCCGAACTTCCCGATAGCCTCGTCGTAGGTCATCAAGCCGTCCTCGTTGATCACTCTCCACTTCGTGCCGCTGGGGAGTCCGAGGTCGATGAACGGAGCGGTAGCTGCTTTCTTCTTTGTCGCGCCGTCAGGGTTAACGAACGGTTGACTCGGCTCCTCGTCTGCAACGACAGGGGCTGCTTCGGCTTGTGCTGATGCCTGCTCGGCTTGAGCCGAACCGTTGTCTTGCGGCTGTACTTGCTCTTGTGGAGCAGCTTCACATTTCTTGTTGCAGTGGCAGCAGGGGCAACTGTAGCAGTGCCACAATCCGAGAAGTAATGCAATGATACTGATAATCAGCGCAATGATGCTGATTTTCTTTGCAGAGCTTTGATTTTCCATTGTTGTATTTGTTTAAAGGGTTATATGAATGTTGTCGTGCACGTGTGCGCAAACTACCGTGCAAAGATACAAAAAAAAACTGAGATATGCAAATATATTCGCTAAAATTTGCAAATATGATATTTTTTTTGTACCTTTGCAATCTGCAATGATATGGTAAATTCTATCCTATATGAATATAGTTGATTATATTTCCGCTAACAGGGAGCGCTTCATGGATGAATGGGCGTCTCTCATCCGTATTCCGTCTGTCAGTTGTGAACAGGAGCATAAACCCGACATGCTGCGTTGTGCCGAGCGTTGGCGCGAACTGCTGCTTGCCGCCGGTTGCCAGCATGCCGAAGTGATGCCCGCACCCACCGCCGACGGCAATCCCTTCGTCTTCGCCGAATACCAAATCACAAATGACCACGGCTCTGCCGATCGAAAGAAATCACAAATCACAAATACCAAAACGCCCACCGTTTTGGTCTATTCCCACTACGACGTCATGCCTGTCGCTCCGCTCGAACTCTGGCAGTCCGATCCGTGGGAACCGTCTATCCGCGAGGGTAGGTTATATGCCCGCGGAGCGGACGATGACAAAGGCCAGGCGATGATTCAGGCGAAAGCCTTTGAGTACCTCGTTCGCGAGGGACTGATGAACTGCCATGTGAAGTTCATCTTCGAGGGCGAGGAGGAGATCGGCTCACCTTCGTTGGCTGCGTTCATTGAGCAGCACAAGGATCTGCTCAAGTGTGATGCCATCCTCGTCAGCGATACCTCGATGGTTGGTAAGGATACTCCCTCACTCACTATCGGCTTGCGTGGCTTGGCGTATTGGCAGATCGAGGTCGATGGCCCATGCCGTGACTTGCACTCCGGACATTTCGGCGGTGCGGTACGTAACCCTATCAATGCCCTCACGCAGATGTTGGCAAAGGTCGTTGACGACCATGGACGCATCACTATCCCGCACTTCTACGACGATGTGCTGCCTATCCCCGAGGATGAGCGAAAGATGATTGCGCAGATTCCCTTTGATCTTGAGGCGTACAAACGCGCTATCGATGTCCCCGACGTGTTTGGCGAGGAAGGTTATTCCACGCTTGAGCGTAACTCTTGCCGCCCGTCGTTTGACATCTGCGGTATATGGGGCGGCTATACCGGTGAGGGCTCCAAGACCGTCCTTCCGTCCAAGGCTTTTGCCAAAGTATCATGCCGTCTGGTCGCCAATCAAGATCATGAGAAGATTTCCAAACTCTTCGCCGAATATATCACGAACCTCGCGCCAAGCGGCGTTCGCGTCAAGGTTACACCGATGCATGGTGGTCAGGGCTATCTGTGTCCGCTTGACTTGCCGGCTTACAAAGCTGCCGAGCGTGGCTTCGAGATCGCCTTTGGCAAACGTCCGCTGGCGGCACGCCGTGGAGGCAGTATTCCTATCATCGCGGAGTTCGAACGTGTGCTCGGCGTCAAGACGATTCTCATGGGCTTTGGCTTGGAGCAGAATGCCATCCACTCCCCCAACGAATCCATGGATCTCGAAGTCTGGGAGAAAGGCATCATCGCCGTCACCGAGTTCTACAAAGCACTTGTTTCTAAAGAAAAAGAATAAAAAGATTTGCAGATATCAGATTTTTTGTACCTTTGCCTGCAAATTCGTGCAAAGCACCCGAAATAAGCGATATGAAACGGATACTATTATTTGTGTTGCCGCTGGTGTTGCTGGTCGCATGCGGTAGTTCAGACAAAGCGTATATCCCACCAGCGCCTGATTATCGGGACACGACGATGTGGTTCACAGCCGATAATGATGCTGAGGGAACAGGCGCGGATATCTTCTATGTGGTATCCACCTGGGAGGAGGATTGGCAGCATGAGGGGATGGCGTGCCATTATGCGGATGTATGGAATGCGGAGCACCGGGCGCGTATGGCGACGGAAATAAGCCGTGTGGCGGCGTACATGGCGCCGGATAACCGGTTCTACGCGCCATATTACCGGCATATAACAATCGACGGCTGGGTGACCAGGGACGAAGATCTCATTCAATCCCGTACCCGCCTTTCGATGGGGGATGTGTGTGAGGCGTTTGACTACTTCATTGCCCGACGTGACAACCGTCGTCCGCTGGTGATAGCGGGTTTCAGCCAAGGCGGCATGGCGGTGGTGGAACTACTCAAACACATGAACGATGAGACCTACAGTCGGCTGGTGGCGGCGTACGTAATGGGATATAAGATCACGCCAGCGGACGCCCTGTGCGCGCATATACGTCCGGCAAAAGGCGAGACGGATACGGGCGTGGCAATCTGCTACAATACGGTGAAGGATGTCAAGTATGTTCAGCCGGTGATTGCGGCTTCATGCTGCGCTATCAACCCCGTGAACTGGCGTACAGACGCTACGCCGGCGATCTTGCATGACACGATCACGGTGACGCTCGACCAGACGGCGCATGTGCTGGTGGTGAGCGGTTACAGCGGAAGTGAATATGCACCGTACCGCGACTTCCTGAATGTAGGTGATATCCACAGTTGCGAACCCTGGCTCTACAGCGATTGTCTCCGGCAGAATATAGAAAAACGCATTGCCAGCTTCAAGGGCTTGGAGTAATTTAATGAAATTCCGGATATTACCAATTAGGAACGGCTCCACGTCGCACGCACATCGCTGATGTCTGTTTTAATGCGTCTTTGAGGTTGGTATGAATGAAGGGATTGTTTAATATTTTATTTTGAAATAGTCTAATAAGGCCTTGTAATGGTCTTGCGCTGTGAGGCAGGGGAGCGTGTTCATCGCATGACGTGTGTCCGTTGTGTGATGTGTGTTCATTGTATGACGTGGTGACCATTGGCAGACGTGGTAGTCGTTGTATGACGTGGTGGGTTGGAGAGAGGCGCGGGAGGCGCGCCGTAGCAGGGCAGCCGAGCCCGCAGCCGTGAGAGCCCCAATACACATGGGCGACACCTACCTCAAGCAGCATGACGCATGCCTTTCTAGGCGGAGGCCGCTCTTCCCGTTTCATCGGGAAGACGCTCCGCCTCTGCGGTCCTCCTATGATGGCCAAGACCGTCCTTGACCAGCTCCATTCTCTCGGTAGAGGATCAGGACATTCGCTTTGACAATTTTGGCGGATAACGGATACGCGAGGAATTTCGGGATGACCGATTGCCGGCCTGTTTCTACGCAAGTTTATCTCGGAAAACCGCCTGTTTCGTTTGCAAGTTAGTTCTTCGCACTTTGAGCATTGCAGCCTGTCTTCCGGTTCGTTTGCAAATTGGTCTTCGGTACAGGTTTATGCTTGTTCCTTTTTGTTTTGTTTTTGGTGATATAGTTTACGAAAAAAGGAACAAGCCATAATGTAAGTGACATATAAAGAGTGCCCTTGCGTAACAAATTGTTCCTTTCTCTGTGTCAGAATGCACAAGAATGAAGGAAAAAGGAGCAAGTCAAAACGTGAATGGATTAGTATGGGCGAGGGGGAAGTATCTGGAATGAAGGTCGCTGAAATTTACGGCCAGCTCCAGGGTGATGTCTTGATATGATTCTCTTCCAGCCAATCAAGTATATTGGAATATGCTTTATAGCCGTCAGGAGAGAATCGTTTGTACAGATAGTCAGCTGTCTGTTCAACGGTTGCGGCATTGTCACACAACTGCATCAGACGCATTAGTTTGTCACCTTTCACCGAACGTATTGTCTCCACAAAACCATCTTCTGACATCAGGAAATCAACTGGATTGCCCCAGTTGTTTTTGTAGAGTCGCAGACAGGGCTCGCTTCCATCATCAGCTGTTATCATGAACGAACTGCCTTCACGTCGTTTCTCCAAATCCGGCGATTGGGAATCATCGAAGAAGTCTACAGAATACATAGTTTTTTACATTTGATATTATTCCCCACGCATTAATTATGACAAAAGATACTGTATTGCTGTCTATAAGGATTATTAAATACCAATCCTCACGGCTTTAGAGGTCTTGCCATCACTATTATTGGGAGATATCCTTGACAAGACGAACAGAATATCCATTACTACGTGAATAATTTTGTTCTTGTGGGATAAGCCATTTGTCATAAAAGACTAAATAATAAACCATGTAGTCGGTTCCATATTCGTCTTGTCTACAATTTTGCGTTGAGGCGTAATAGCACCCGTGAGAACCGATATAATCAATTTCCACATGGTTGTAATAATGACGATAGCCCGTAGTCGGTAAAAAGATCGCACCATTTTTTTCCAACTTATCCCATTCTTCTATTGTGTATGTATTATGGGAGAAATTATCCGCATTACCATTGTAGTAATATTCATTTTCCTCACATTCATATTTGTAAAAATTCTTCCCCCATGTCAATCCTTTTTCTGTGCTCGGAGAAAATTCTATATTCTTCGGACACTCCCAATTATCAGGCAATATGATGGTTCCGTTTACCTCATTAACACACCCCATGCCAAACAAAAGTTGCGCATTTTCACGTTCATGAAACAAATATACCCACTCATCATTAGTTAAAGTCCGCCATATACTAATAGTATCAGAACCTATCTGATTATATACACCCCAATCATAATTTGTTCCTGCTATATCTCTTGCACCGTCCCCATATTTATTACTATTTGTTTTTGTCATATATGGATATTTATGGTTATATCCACTTGTCCCCCAGCCAAACAAGTCAATCCATCCGTCATATTTATTTGATAACTTTGCATTATCACACTTTTCTCCATTATAATATACTGTTCCGTTTTCGGCATCTCCCACAAAATCCCATTGATGTTCAGCAAATCGCCACGAGCCGGGTTGTGACGTTCCGTCTGCGCAGAGATGTTCGCCTAATGCTACGTTAAACTGAAGATTACCATGTGAAAAACGCACCCTTGTATTTGGAGACACAGAGAAGGAATATAAATATTCTTTACTTTCTTCCGATTTACTTTTAATCACATGCATTATTACTCCTGCTAGCACAAATAAACAAAGTATCTCAAAAAGAGAAATCCAAATAGGTTTAAAATGTTGTAATGTTTTATTCATAAGGACAAAGCTACTTGTTCTGCAATACATATAAGGTTGGTTAATGGAGATATCTTTGCCACATTTTGAATATTTCAGCCCGTCTTCTATTGCAGCCTAAAACTAACCGGCATAGTATATTTCACGCGTACTGGTTTGCCTCGCTGCTGGCCTGGAGTCCATTTGGGCATAGATTTAACTACGCGCATAGCCTCATTATCAAGCGATGTGTCGCCACTTGTGCGAACTATCTTGACGTCACAAATTGAGCCATCTTTATCTACAACGAATTGACAGATTGCGCGGCCTTGAATACCATTCTCTTGTGCACTGACGGGATACTTAACATTCTCGCTCAAGTATTTGAACAGAGCCTCCTGACCACCTGGGAACTCTGGCATTGACTCAACAACGGCAAAAACAGGCTCCTCTTCGTCAATATGTGTCTGTTTCTTTTTGCTTTTATTCTGCTTGTTAGGCTTTGATGCAGACGATTGTTGTCCTTCCACCGTCTGTTCCTTTTCTTCGTTAGGATTCTCAAGAAGTTGTTCGCTCACATTCTTCAAAGAATCGTTCTTGGCATTTATAGTTTGATATTCTATTTCCAAATTCTGTGCCCTTGTATGCCGCTGATATATAAACGCCACTCCCGTGAATATTATTGAGAGACCTACTATAATAGCAAGTGCGAACCATATAGGCATGTAGTCTTTTCGCTCCTTTTCGCGCGCCTTCGCAAGATTAATTTTTGTTCCACAAAACTCACAGTGCGGACTATTATCGGCAATATTGCTGCCACAATTGGGACATCTCATATCTGTTGCTCTAAATTCAATCACATGATACGCATGCAATACGTACGTAATATGTGTGGTTGGCCTTGGGTACGTTTATGTACTTGGATGCACTTGTAAAGTTCGGATTAATTGAAATAGTTTCAGTCTTGACTATTTCATTTCCGTCGTAAACTCTTAACACCAAATTTGTCCAAGGCTTTCCTTCTCCTTCTTTTTGGGTCAACTCTACTTCTACCTTGATTACAGGGGCAGACTGGTTGCTGGAAGTCACAACTGGTGTAGTGACAGTAGCAATATTTCCGATGGGACTGCCATGTACACGACAGGTTACGTAATCGGCAGATATGGAAGAAGGTTGACTTGCAGGGGTGGGGAAAGGCGTAGCCGCGGTAGCAATGGTTGCATTAGGGGTATTGTCAACATGGTGTGTCGCATCGTTTGTTTTAGGGCTGACGGGCATATCATTAGGACTGACCGACACAACAAAATTATAGTATTTCTCTGTATTTGTGTCGGCGGGTGGGTTCGTAAGGTCAAGGGTTGTTGTAGAGGTCGTTCCCGCGGGGATCTCATAATAATTTCTATCACAGATAGTAAACTGTTCTTCATCCCAGACAGCCGGTGTTATAACATCACCATTACTGCCACGCTGACGTACTGCTCGTGACACAAGCCATCTGCGAGTACACGTAACCGTGATTCGCAGTTGAGTCATTTTTGTATTAGACTGATTAGATATGCATAAACACTCCTTACTTCTCCAATAGTCTACATTGATATAGCCTGTCCCATCCGACAAGTGACATCTGCCAGATGCTGTTTGCGCATAAGTTACATTTGCGCTAAAAAGCATGATTATATATATAAGAAACTTTTTCATTTTACGTATCGGCAATTATCCCATCTCGTGGGTATTTAGAGAAAAATTTAGTTCGGAGTAACTTTGTAGTTTTCGCTATCTAAACATTGTTGATTTTCTTTTTCCCATGTTGGCTGTAATCGTTGACTTTTCAGCCTGTCTTTTTGTGCTTCCAGATAGGATGCGCGACTTGTATCCTTCGCAGATTTCACCGCTGTTCCCATAATGGGTGATCGCTTCTGGAAGTTATTATCTGCCGTTTTTTTATCTACTCCATGAAAATAATCTTTATCATGTTGATCGCAACTTTCGTCTTGTTTTTTTACTGATGTTTTTGTAAGTAATGCATCAATTGGTTTTGCTATACGTGCTCCTATTTGGGAAGCTTTACTACTTTCGCTTCCGCAGCCATTAGATATTTGCTCGGCCTTGGTTGTGTTTTTTGAACCGAAATTAAAATTTTCGAACCGATTTCTTGGGTTGCTTGAAACTGCACTAATACCAGAATTATCACCAACTCCTCCATTTGTCGAAATACTACCACCGTCACCTCCGACATCTGTTCGCTCAATGGCGATTACTCGTTCGATAGCTGGGTCAAGCACTTTCCCACACCATTCGGTGTATCTTTGAGAAATGCGTTCACATTCCTTGATTTGTTTAGAATAACCTGATTGGAACTCTTCATATTTGGGATCCCTCCAGTATTCACCGACTTGAGTCATGTCAGCTGTCATCAGGTCGTATAATTCGAGTAATGATTCTGATAATTGCGACAAACCGGTTTTAAGTTCAGCTAAAGCTTCTGAACTCACTTCTGCACCGTTAACATTAATACTTGCTGCCATAATTATTTGATTTTTTTGTTATTTTATGTTGTTCGCATAAATAGTTTCCTACTTAAGATTTATCACCCTTCTGTATAGGCAAGATTCACGTCCTCTGCGTATCCAGAAAGCAAGGACATCTCATTTAGATACTTATCTATTTGGAGCATCAATTCAGTTAACCCATATCCACTAATTCCTTCTCCAGATATGTATTGTTGGAAATTCCTTGAATAAGGTTCCATTATGTTGGTCTTAAATTGTTCTGCGGCAAGGTCGCGCCAATCTTCTTGAGCTAACTGCCACTTAGCATTCAAATCGTGTTCAACTTCTTGAACTCGGAGCGTAAATTCTTGTGGATTAATCATATCAGTCAATTCATTTAAAGAAGCCTCGCAAACTATTGCGAAATGCCTCGTAGCTGTTATCTTTATGAGCGTCTTCGCTAACAGGATTATAGCTTAAAAACGGAACAGATTGTATGCTCTCTACTTCAACATCAGAAGCCAATATATCTTGTGCTTTGCCAATGCAATCATCTAGTAGGCGTGTTGCTTTAGGAGTTTGGTCATGCACCATATTCTCAATAAGTCCATGCCCTCCAGATGGAGAATGATAGTCATCTATGTCGCTTTGGCATTCGCGGACAATATGCTGAGCTTCTTCGTATTTGTGCTGCCAGTCTGCGACTTCATCCCGCGCAACAGCAACCGCTTGTTCCTCTTCGAGACAAGAGGGGACATATTCGCCCAACTCAGGGACTAACACTTGTGAAGCTTCGCAAGAGGATAACGCACCTTCAGCTTCGCTCAACCGATTTTCCGCATCGTCTAATCTTTCACGAATAAAATCTAATTGCCTGTCTAAAGCGTCTTTAACACTATAGAGGTAATTGCAAACACCCGAATCAATGTTAGCCATCATTTTGCCAGAATGTTCTATCTGTTGGCTAAGTTGTTCCAACGTTTGCACATCACGAATATAAGTTCCTTGTTCTACCATCTTATAAAGACTATTTTACAAATGCATCTGTGTCTCCTCGGTATATACTCTTAACTTTTGTTCCAATTGATACAACAAGTTATCCTTGTAATTTAACAGGACTTCGCATAGAGGTCTTATCTTCTCTTTATCTTCATTGAAATTGTTTTGGAACTGCTGAAAGTTTTCGTCTCTCCAGCTTTCGCTGACAGTTTCAATAGCACTTTCAGTTTTTACAAGTTGTTGCTTTAGTTCCTCGATGGTTTCACCAATCTTATCCCGATATTCATGAATAGAGTCGGGATTGTTAATTACTGTTGCTGCCATAATTATACGGTTTAAACTTTGTTATTGAATTATTTATGTTATTATAGTACAACGCCCGGAAATTGGTGGCCGGTCTGCTGAGTACTAATAATTTATTGGCTGCGGACGAACCGACAACCTTATTGGAATCCTGTTCAGACATTTGTAGAGCAATCCGATGGCAGAACATATTCAGCGCACCATAACCGAGACGGTTGAGATTTGCCAAATTATCCACTTGTAGTATAGTAAAGACACCATACATCGGGCCATTCTTCAGAATATATTCAAGTAAGCGAGCGCATTCTGACTGCGTGTCACCACGACTACCTGTTCCATCAAACATGCGACCACGTTGGAAGTCGAAAATATTTAAAAAAGTGTGTGTTAATGGTAATGAAGAATCTGCTTTGCGAGCATCAATAACATCTTCTTTTATGAACTGCAGAAAATATTTTACGTCATTTGGTGTCCTTGCGTTTTTCATGTTGCAGTATTCAGAGATAATATAGAACATCTCCGTATCGCACATACTCTGCATCGGATCATCCTCCATCATAAAGTTCATTAGAGTGACATTAGCTGCATTCTCTGTATGTACTGCCACCTCGGATATGAGCGTATGGTATGCTATGCCCTTTGCCACATTAGGTTGACCGCCAATAATAAGGATGTTGTTATTACTATCCTTGGTAAGCGGTACATACACGTGAGTCGGAGCAATTGCAATGCTCTCTCCCATGTAAACTCCCACTTCACGCGGAATGTCTTGTTGCTCAGCATGTCGCTCTGATATGATCCGTTCTGTAAATTCGGGCAACTCATTGCTGCGGAAGGTTCGCATGTCATGATTATCCATCATTTCCGGATGCGCTTGTGCAAAAGCGGATACTTGGTCTATGAGATCTTCCAATTCTCCAGATGCCTTGATAAAGAATGAACGTGTGAGATAATTGGACATCTCTGCACCGGACTCATTGTTGTACACACAGTTACCTGTTAGCAATCGCGGTTGCGGCGTGGAGTGAGACCACTTAATCAGATTATTGAAATCATTCGGGTCAGCCTTGAATACCACGCGATTGGCAATCAAATCGAACGGCACGATACTTTTTGCCGGGAGTTTTTGTGTAGCAAGAATGAGGTTTATTCCAAACTTCCGGTATTCCTGAATGATAGCATGAATCTTAGCATTTGCCTCTTGGCTAATCTTATCATTCTCTATTTCGAAAATCTTTTGGAACTCATCAATGATAACTAACAGACGCGGCACAATTATTTCTGGATTCTTCTGCTTGAGTTCTACGATATTCGTCACACCATTTTCACGGCATAGAGTCATACGGCGTGTACCTTCCTCGAAGACTTCGCGCAGGATACTTAAACCAAATTCGCGTTCCGCTTCGGGAGCAATAACACGTGCATGAGGCAGATGATGACGGGCATATACATCAAACTCCACGCCGGAGAAGTCAAGCAGATACATCTGCAATTCACGCGGAGAGTAGTTCACCATTGCGCTTGCAATCAGCACATGCAGGAATACGGATTTTCCGGAGCCTGGGATACCAATAACAATAGCAGAGTTCTGACCACTCTCTTGTGTGATGTTGATTTTCTGTATCTGTTTGTTGGTGGACATGCCAAATGGTATATCTGCGCGACTGGCACTATGCTTGGTCCACCATTCTTCTTTCGGAATCATGTAATCGGTAAGACGAAGCACTTCATCTTTTCTCAATTCAAATCCGGCATTTACATATTGGATTACATCGTGCAGCTGTTTGTCCGTCAATGTAACATAACGCTGGGTGATGGCGCTATTGTCAATCTCATCTGTCAGATCGATTGTTTGTGCGAACAACTCCTGCGGAGAATCCATGTGGAGTATGGTGGCTATCTTTTGGCACTCTTCACTCCGCTGAACCTGGTCCTCATTAAACATAAAGATGAAATGAACACCGGCCTTGCTACCGTTGGCCAATATGCGCTGAATAGTATGTGCCGCTTCCTGAGTGACTCCCACCGGGAAATCCTTTAACACGACGATGTGGTATGGCTCCTGTTTTTCCTTGCCTTGGTTATACTGCTCAAGAGAGGTATAAGAACCATACAACAGATTCTGCACGACATCTTCCACATAGCGGTCTATTTGTACAAGTTCTGCAATGACCTCTGATGGACGAGCACTGATGGTATAGACATGTTTGTCAAGCATCTTTAGCATATTGCTCGTGCCGCCCAAATCTTTCACGTCAATCATGTGTATTTGCACATTTCCGCTTTTGCTGCTTGCCAACAAACGCCCGATGATATTGTTGACAATATTCTGTGCTTCGATGGATTTGGCCGTGTTGTAGCGAATGAGAATATTATTACGCTTTATGAATGGCACAAATTGCAACTGATTGACAGCACAGACCTGCTCAAACAATGGGTACTCAACTTCCTGAACACCGTAGAGCATAAATGGCTCAGAAATAATCTGACTGTTTTGCACCTTTTCCCACATCTCACTCTGCGCTGTTGCCGTTTCATAATGCGCAGTAAAAGTGGCTTGATAATGAGCTGTAAAGTGACCAAATGCCTCTGACAGTTTCTGACTCATTTGCTTCTGCATCCGGTTGACCTTTTCAAGCGTATGCATACGAATTTCCAGGCATGCACTTTTCAATTCTTCCGGTGCTTTGGCACACAACGATATTAATGTGTTCATATCATCATGAAAAGCCACGATATCTTTTTGGGAAGACTTTGACACCAGCTTCAACATAGACAACGCATCAGTGATGGCTTTCTCATATTCATCTATGTTGTATTTAATCTCCTCATCAACAGAATTAAACATGCGTTTATATGGGACGCTCTCAATGTGCAGTGTCTCCTCAAGCATGCGAAGATTGTTCTCATAGCGTTTCTCAAGAGCTGTATACTTGTCTTCGATAGCTTTGCATTTGACAAGTATGACGGAAACGCCTTCTGCCTTAATTCTCTCAATAAGCTCAGCTCCGGAAAACAAATGAGAGGCTATCCGAATCTGTGACCTGTCATGAATCTCTGTTGCATCATCAATTCGCTGCTCGCCAACAAAAACACCATTTTTACTGCCCGTATCAACAATAAAGTATCTTCCATTATCTTCGTAGCAACGGCAATGGTGCCCTGACACTTTCATATCATCCTGGATAACGATGGTGTTATCCTCATGACGTCCAATAGTAATTTCGCTCATACCAGTATTATATTTAGCCGCGTAACCATTTATTAATTAATGCCATAACAACCAATGTGACCACGGTGGAAATAATATACTTAAAAATCTTGCCTGCAGAACTAAGGAAAGATTTCTTCCAGTCAGATTTCTTTTCTTCTGCTTGATATGCAGCTTCATTTTTTTTCCTCGGAGTGTCATTCAATACCTGTCTGTTGGAACGGGATTGGTCATGCGACTCATAAGCCGATGATGAGGTACGGGCGGTTACATTATTTCGAACCGTTCTGTCAACATCATCATTGGTATAACGCTGCCAATCCAACTTGAATAATTTGGCGACAAGCACATTGTCCCGATATGACAATAACAACTTGTCCGTTATGCGCTTACCATTCACATATATGCCGTTTAAACTGTTGTCATCAACGACATATACCTTACTTCCGTCAACCAGCAGATAACCATGATGACGTGAAACTGATTTGTCATCAATTATGATATCATTGTCTTGTGATCGACCAAATGTGACCTTTTTCATATTACTTCTTTTTAGTACCATGTTCCTATATCAAATGACATGCCCAATGCACATCCGCCATTGTATTTAAAGAATATCCTAGAGGAATATTTTTCTGTCCATTGGCATTCCATACCGAGTTCAGCCAAGAAATGGCTGGAGTCAATAAAGTCCACATGTGCTCCTATACCGGCATAGGCAGCCCATCGACCATCGCGTGATACAGGCAAATATCCTCTTACAAGAGGCTCCCAACCTATATTAAAGTTACCAGCTAAGATATTATAGTTCATGTTGAAATTCAGCAATGCCAATTCAACAGGTTTCCAACGGACATTAATGGTCGAGATGTTAAGTCCAACTGCCGTCATGATATTAGTTTCCGCCGAAAACCAAGTCACTCTCCAATCTCCGCCAATTTCATCAAAATAATCATTATACCGTCCGGAATAACCTCGATTTGGTTGCGTTACGTAAAATGTGGAGCTTTTCCCTTTCCCCGATACGGTTATTTCAGACGTCCTTGAACAGTTCCAATCATTTCGTTTCAAGTGAACCCTAACCTGATCACCGACTCTGTTAATGGTTGTCCAGTGCCCACCTTTATCAAGCGAAGCAGACCAATCAAGAATATTAGTATTAACATTTACGTATAAGGTTCTTTCTAAGCCATCACTCCTGTACGTGTTTTGTGCTGTTGAGATGTATGCAGTTGCCTCTTTTTGACTCACCGAGATGTATTCAACCAGATTGTCATTATCATTAGTTTCTATTTTGATTGTTGCTTTTCGTTCAGATGCAAGAGTATTTGGAGAGCATTCGATGCAAATTCCCCCATACTTTTTCTTTACAGTAAGCCATTTTGCGTTAGAAGAAGCAGTCCACTGATCATAATTGCATTTAACGGCTACACTATTGTTTAGACCTCCGTCATTGCCAAATGCAAACGTTTTTTGAGGTACCGACAACGTCGTTCTACCAAGCACTTGACCTATTTCCACTTTCCGGGTCTCACCGCAACCGAGTTTCACCTTGAGTACAGTAGTGCGCTTTGTTTTTGTCAGGTTTTTAGCACAAACGACTTGGGCACCGTAATCGGTCCATTTTGCAGTTACCCAATTGTTACTGCCAGAAACCGTCCAACTGGTATCATTCGTCTCTACAAAGACAGAACATGTACCTCCATCCTGACCGAAGCCAAGATGTTCCGTTACATTCACGAACAGTTTAGCAGCACCTTGGGTAATTGTACACTTGTGCCGTTTCTTCCCATCGTCAACTTCAATTACCCCCATACGCCTATACGGAATTTTATTCTCGGTAAGGGCAAAATCAAAATGTTTGTTATCTTCTGTAGCCATTGGAATCAGCCAATCGGGATAACTAATAAGTTTGATATTCTTCTGCTTTACACCAATTTTTATGATATCCGCTGAAGCGGAAAAGACATAAGAAGTCTGTTCAAATACAGCATCTGACGGATATAGTGCTTGTTTCCGTTGGCGTAAATCCCTCGCCCATTGTTTTTTAAATCCGCAATTGGCCTCTTCTGCTCTGTTCAGAATGAGTTCCATTTGCGTAATACTCTTTTCTTTCTCTGCCTTCTGGGCTGTTGTAAGAGATTTGTAGTTGGCATCCTGTTGTTCATATTCAGCCATAAGTTCCTCACAATCCTGCGGAAAGGCAATTAATGAGGAAACACATAATACGATAATGAATAATACTCTTTTCATGGTAATTCCCAATTAAAATTCGTCCGATCGGATGTGTATGTCTTTGGCAGACTTACTCTCACTGTTTTCTACATCTTTAAACACTTCATTGATCCGCTGTATTTTTCTAAGAGCCTGTTGGTATATCATGCCTTTCTTATCGAAATCAGCATATGTTGTGACCAAAGCATTATCAAGGAACTCTTTAATATCTGTAAGTCGTCCCATTAATGCTTTAGTCTTCTCTTGCGAGAGTTTCATTTTTAGTTTCGACGCAAACGGACTTTCATTCTCAAACCTTTCCAACTTACGCATCTCCTCAATCGTTAGATCCAATTTGTCCAATATATTGCGCTCATTTAAATCAGCAATATACTTGTCGCAAGTTTTGCTAATTTCCAACTGGATTTTAATGGCTTGATCAATGTCACGCTCATGTTTTAACTTCACCATCCAGACTCCGATACCACTCAACAAGACGACAGCAGCCACTACCGCTCCTATTATTACGCTTTTCTTGTTTCTAAGAGTTGACACAGCAGGCTGCTTGGCATCAACTGCTTGAGGACGCGCTACTGGTTCTTCTGCATTCTCGCTTGCATTGAAATCAATTTGTTCGTGATTGTCTGCCCATTTGACTAATTGATCCGCTGTCGGACGATCCCACGTTTCAATAGCAAGCATCTTGGCGAGTACCATACGTAATTCCGGCGAAATGTCCTGCTTTATGGTCGGCAGGTCAGCACCGCCCTTTTGCATTCCTCCACCAATTTCACCAAACGGAGCATTGCCTGTTAATAGTTCATAGGCAGTTGCACCAAGAGACCAGATGTCACTTGCTTTCAAAGGTGTGGGGTCTTTTGAGAACCGTTCGGGTCCCATATATGCAGTAGTGCCACTACCGGTAGCAAGGTTCATACTTTTCCTTAACGTACTGCGTGACTGCACGCTGATGCCGAAGTCGGTAATCACATAGTTTCCTAATGGATCTATAAGGATATTGTCCGGTTTGATATCTTGATGAATGATGCCCTGTTCATGCAGATATAATAATCCAGCAGACACATCATGAAGCATCTTCCATATCTGTTCTTCGGTCATTGCGCCTATCAATCGATGGCATGAACCTTGCGGGCAGTACGTCATCACCAAATATGGCATACCTTTCCAACTATCCACATGCTGGGGTTTAAGCAGATTGGTATGATTGAGATTATATACTTGACTGAGTTCATTGCAGAAGTCCTTTGTTCCGTCTGAATCCATGCCCTGACCTGGCGCATAGACTTTCACGGCGATCTCCAGATTAGTCATCTTATCAGTGGCAAGCCATACTTCTGAAAAACCGCCACGTCCCAATAGACGTTGGAATTGATAACGTCCAGCAAAAACTGTCTTCTCTGTTAATTTTATCATAGTAGTACTTATTTAGTTGCATCAGTATTTAAAGTATCTGGCGCAAGCACCGTGGTCTGGTTAGACTGATGAGAATGATTCCTGCCGACCAGTTTGGGCTTGGTTGAAGTTTCCTTACTCAGACCATTCTTGCTTGCCTTCTCCTTATTTGCTTTATCCTGCTGTTTGACGGCCTTTTTTATCTGACTATTAGCGGAGTCCAATAAGCGAGTAATGCTATCCAATCGCTGGTTTAGTTTCTCAACAGAGTCACGCCAAGTCAAATTCAATTGCATTTGCTTTTGAATAGAGTCTGCTTTATCCTTACATTGTTCTTTATAATACTGTGTCTGCCCTATCGCGTCCGCTAACTTTTTATTATTCTCTGCCTCATATTTTTTCCATTCGGCTTCAAGTTGTTGCTTTTCATTTGACAATGACGACACCTGCTGGCTCTGTTTCTCTGCCAACTTCTTGTTGCAGTTCTTTAATTTGTTCCAGACGTCAGAATAGTCTCCACACGTTTGCGCGACAAGGACAAATTTACGTTGAGCCTCTATATAGTTTCCTTTGCCATAATCTTGCAATGCATCCATATATGTGTTGTAACATGCATCCTGCGAAAAGCAAAAAGAACTTACAGAGATAAAAAGACATAGTAAAACAATCTTTTTCATAATCACTTAATTTTAAGTTTTCGTATTTCTTCGGCTTTTTCCTCATTACCGGGAATATCCGAATCGGCTTCAATGGTCATTGCTTGTCTATTAATAGCCTTATTAATTATTTCTTTTACAGCTTCTCTTTGAGGTTCTTTTACTTTCAGTTCGTTTTCTAATTGGCAAAAAGTGTCATATTGCTTTTTCGCCTCATTGATTCGAGTTTTGGCAGTAGATACGTCTAAATGAGAAGATGTAAACATGTCTTCTGAAAAACTATTGCGCATCTTCTCGTATTCTGCCAGTTGTTCTTTCTCTACACTAGATTTAGTCGATAACTGATATATCACATATCCACCTCCTAATAGTAAGATCACAGCAAAGATAATAGTTGCTATTACTTTCCAACTCGATTTGGTTGCCCCTTTATGCATTTCCGGTTCCGAACTTGATATGGGTTGAGCAGGTTTCGGACTATTATTTGTTGGTATCTGTGACTGCTGCTGTTGGGGTTGAGACTGCTGCTGTTGGGGGGGAGATTGAGGCTGTAGGGATTGTGCATGAGACTTCGCTTGTGCAGCCATCTCATCAACCACCTGTGCCAAGACTACCGTTACGTTGTCATGCCAGCCAGCCTGTTTTGAATCGTTCCACAATGCATCCCTACATGCCGCCATCGAAACAATAGAATGGCTGATAGACTGTTCTATCTCGCTATCTCGCAGGCTATCACTCAAGCCATCGCTGCAAAGTAATATAACATCACCAACACGCAAATCATAAACCTTTGCATCTGGTCTTGCTGTCCCACGGGAATCACCAAGACTGCGTGTGATGATATTCTTGTTAGGATGGTCAAAAGCAAGGTCTGCTGATAATTGTCCCGTATCAACAAGGTCTTGCACATAAGAATGGTCATGGCTCAACCGTTCTAGTCCCCTCGCGGGATTAAAACGATAACAACGGCTGTCACCGCACCAGGCCACATATACTTTTTGCCCGAGTAACCATGCCATAACAGCAGTACTACCCATACCCTGCTTTGCCTCGTCTTTGCTTGCCTCTTCTTTGATGCGACTGTCAGCCTTGACTATTGCACGTTTCATGTATGAGCATACACTGTCGTCGTTGGCGAAAATATCACTCGTGAGGAGTTGCGGTGCAAAAAGATTCTTAATCGTTTCCACACCAACTGCTGATGCCACTTCACCAGCATTCATACCTCCCATGCCGTCGCACACGAGCAAGAGAGCTCCCTTGGCTCCGAGAGAAAACACTTTATCGGTCGTGAATCCGGTATTACTTACGGATAAATCTTCCGCGACTTGGAAATTATCTTCATTTTCCGGTCTTCCGGCAGCCTCACAACGAGCTGCCAAACGAATTTTTAATGACTCTGACATATCTGTTATTATTTTTCTCCGTTTATAATTCCATTATAGAAAATATTCATCTCATCGCGTAATTGCTGCATTTGAGTTTGCACATCTTGCAGATTCTCTTGCGATTTGATACGCTCTGCCTTCTCCTTGAATGCCATAGATTTGGCTTTTATAGCATCTTTTTGAGCTGCATCCGCTCTCAAGGCTGTTTGCTCAAGTTGTTCGTTTGTTGCCGCGAGTTGATCACAAAGAAGAACTATCTGAGCTCTTTGCTCTTCAAGAATCTTCTTTTGACTGGATATTACCACGCCTGCAGTTATTCCCCCAGCAATTATTAATGCCAACACGCAGCATACGATAATGAAAGCCGTTTGGTACGGACGGATAACTTGATTCTTGAACGAGTCCAGGCGCTGAGAGAAGCTGAATTCTGCTGTTTCCGTTGGAATCGTGAAAATCAATTTCGGACCGTTTACTGCCAACTGGATTTCATCTCCAGACTGGAGATACCACGATTCTTGTAAGGCTTTTCCATTAAGGAACGTAGTGTTCTTCTTAGACAGTTGAATCAATCGCCAATTATCACCATCCCGAACAATAGATGCATGATGACGACTTACAGTCGTGAAACTTTCATCAAATCGCACATGACAATCTTCACCGCGACCAAGAATCACTTCATCCAACATTATCTCTTGCTTTTCCCCGGACTGATGATAAAGCGAACCAACCCGATACTCCAGGTTATAATAGTCCTGCTTCCCCTTCACCAAAGCACTTATACCTGTGGAAAGGGTCTTTCCAAATTCAGAAGTAGAACTTGCTGCCATATTATTATATTATAAAAATAAGAGACTAATACAAACACCTGCGCCAAACGCAATTACTATTGACACAGCCAGTACCCACCAGTACCAAACGGGCACTTTTTCAACCACTTTCTCCACAACTCTTTCCTCTGGTGACACAGGGGAAGGATAATACGCATCATTATCTTGTGGCAACAACTTTGTTGCGTGACCGGATAATTCTATGGCATCTGTCGCAGGCATCGTCCGCATACTGTCATCCGCTTTAGGTTGCGGTACTTTTTTCGTTGTCTTGCTGGATGAGAAGTAGCGCTTAACAATGTCAGTTAAAGGCAGAACATATGTTTTGCCGAGAGTAATGTGGTCGCTGACATTTATTATGTAACTATTTTTATGCACCAGCTGACCGTTGACGTAAGAACCATTTGTGCTATGATCCTCTAGCAGAAAAGTATCAGGACTATCTGTTTCGGAAATGGTGGCGTGCTTGCCACTTACCGTTCCGTGCTGCTCTGGATTCTCTATGGTGTAATCACATTGGGAACTCCGCCCGATAAGTACTTTTAATTTTTCCATTGCGTTTAAGTGTTATTGAGTACGTCGCGCTTGCGACCAAACTGTATCATAATCATTCGAGTATGCTTCAAGGCGTAATTTAACATCTCCTATCGTTATAATATCTCCTTCGCGAAGATAATATCCGAAGTCAGATGCCTCTGCCGAATTGACGAACGTGCCATTCGTTGAACGATGCCACCCTTTGGAAGAGCGATAGTCACGTTGACCATCACGAATTTTGAACGAACCATCTGATTCTTTTTCTATCGTACAATGCTGGCGGCTTATATATGTACTTTGATCCTCTTTTATGGCAATATCGTTGTTTATAAACCTATCAGCACGTCCTATCGTGAGGAAATTCATATTTCCTATAAGTTGTGTCAAATCATACACCTTGCCATATTCCTCTCCCTGCATTATTCGTAACAAGTAACCAGCTACATTTTTCTGTTCTCTTTTAACAGGATTCTGTATAGTAACCTTGCCATAATACGACGGCAACATGTTCAGCACTTCATCGACCGACTGCAAACGCTGCTTGTAATCAGGAACCAGACAGCCCTCTATTGCATTATAGAAAGGAGATCCTTGCAGAGCTGATTTATTCCACTCGCCAAGTCTGCCACGTGTGGTATATATTACAAGGTCATTCTGATTATTCAGCGAACCGTATGGTAGTTCACCCGTCAATAACAGGAACAACATGACTCCGAATGAAAATATATCCGTAGTTGGCAATACTGTTGCCTCTCCTTTTTCCGGATGAAGCTGTTCCGGCGGCATGAATGCATAAGTACCGAATTTTTGCATCGGGATACCATCATTGCCCATTACAGTTACACGATGATTACGGTCACCACTAATGCCAAAATCAGTTAATGCAGATGTGCCATCGTCCTTTAGTAATACATTCTCCGGTTTTAAGTCGCGGTGCACTTTGCCATTACTATGCAACGCGCCAAGACCGCATAGCACTTCATGTGCAACTCTGTTCCAATCCGTAGAAGGAGGAAGATGCGATAGGTCTCCATTCGGGCAGAACTCCATAAGAATATATGGATTCCCACTTATCATACCATGGTCATAGGAATGGACGAGATACGGACTGTCAATCCTACCTGTTTCATATTCCATATCAAACCGTGCTAGAATCTTGTCTTGCAAATGTTGGGGCACCTCCCACATCTTTAGGATTTTGAGGGCGTATCTGTTGCCTGTATTATCAGACACCTGAAACACTTTACCGAAAGAGCCTTCTCCCAAACATCGCGATACGCGATACTTGCCCGCAATGATATCACCTATTGTAAAATCACAATGCTGACGAGACATAGGTGTACGGATTAATCCTCTTCAAAAACAAACGTACGGTTGCCCATCAATATAACGTCGCCATGTTTCACCTCTATAGGCTCTCCGGCAAACACATAGGTCGTTTTTTGTACGCTTTGATTTTGAACGTACCATTTCCCATCTTTGAAAGTCAGCGTGGCTTGGACTTTTGAGGTAATGGTATTGTTGTCCGGATCAATTAATTGACGGTTTAATTCGGTATAATTCCCCTTTATGTTTACTTGCTGAGGGACATAGCGAGAATCCTCACCGGGGAATATTACCGGTTTTAATATACAACGTGGAACAGGCACGAATGCTCCGACTCCTGCATAGGGATTAACTGTCCCGCTGAAATCTTCTGTTGGGGCGGCCTGTGGTTGAGCCTGTGGTTTCGGCTGTGAAGGACTAACCTGAGGCGCTTCAATAATAGTTTCGTCAATGACTGTCTTGGAAGGTTGTTTTGGGCCAAAAGCATCACCCTCTATTACTGTCGAGTGCCCATAGGAATTTTGTTGTTGACTTGTTCCACCTTGCAATGGAGCATTACATTTTTCGCACCGTGTGCTTCCGTCGGGATTGTCCCAACCACAATTGTTACAACGCATAATGGTATATATTTAAAATTCATAATCAGTTCAATTCCCCACCTTGCAATCCAGTTCATATTTTTTATTGTACGCGCATGCACGCATAAAGAAAGCGCAGACCCCATTCGTTGCTTACAACACTAGAGGCCTTCGCTAACCTATCAAACTATAAACAACAATGAAACCTACGCCGATATGACAACATGCTTGCCAAGGAACGGCAAGGCACGTATGATAGTCATACCCGTAGGCGTCCGATTGCTTACTTTGCGTAGGTTTGATACAGACAAGGTTGCGAAGCTTTCTAGTATCTACAACAAAGCGTCAATAAACGCCTTTTCAATATGTTACGGATTTTGTGTTTGTGCTTTATCCTCGGAGTGGTTGACTCCTCGGACACTGCACCCGATATGCGTTCCGTCGCATATCTTCACCCCTCTAACCCTCTCACTCAAGGTGAGCCGGCGTAGATGAATCCCACAGAATAAAATTCTGCGCTGCAAAGGTACAAAAAAATAATGAAAAAAGCAAGAAAAATAATAAAAATTGTACCAAAATGTGAAAAATTTATACGAAATGGGGGAAAATGGGCTGGAACGGTGCGATATTTTTGAAAATCCGGATGATTTGGACGGCATGCGATGCCGGGCTAATAGACGGAGAAAGAAGAATACCCGCATGCCTTGCGGGGGAATACCAAAAAGATTGGCGGCTCGGAGAGCCGTTGTCGGATACTATCCGACGAAAGAAACAAACGCTCATGTCGGCATAAAAATGCCGGGGGAATGGACGACGTAAAATGAACACACATGGATGTGTGAAAGTGTGAAAGTGTGAATTTATTGATTTATCAGCCATTCGGAGGCACTGACAACACGTATCTTCTTGTCGTTGTGCTCAATGATACCCGTTTCTCCATACATTACTATCAGGGTCAAGTTGTCGCAATGAGTTATTTGGGAAGCCTTTGTCAGTCCGCCTACTTCGCGGTTGAAAAGTTTGGTGGACGGGTTGCTGAAATCATAAGTGACTTGTATCAGTTCCTGAACCTTATTTGCTTGCGTACGCACAAAATCTACCGCATAACGATTACTTTCCCGCAAGAAATATAATTGTTCGTCTGCATATACCTGCCGACGCAATAACTCAACAGCTACGGTATTTTCCAATCGCCAGCCTAAATTCTCCGGTTGCAAAGCATTCTCCCTATTACTCAAGAACGCATTATCAATGATGTATGCCTTTTGTATGGACTGCCGCTCTACGCTCTTGAAAGAGTACTTATGGAGTATACGCGCAAGGTATGCGGTATTCAGATACGACACATAGTTCTTTACCGTTTGAACAGAACGGATAGCGTATGTCTCTCGGATGTTTTCAAAATTGATCTCCTGACAGAAATTGTCAATGACCGTATCTGCCACCTGCCGCAACGATGCCGGATAACGTACTTTATAACGCTTGCATATATCCTTCTTGATGATTGTATCAAGCAAAGTCTTGGTATATGCCGTTTTGTCCAGAGTACCATCCAACGTTTCCGGAAAACCGCCGTCTTTCAGATATTCATTGAGCGCGTGCCCACGCAAGCCGATAGCTTTGGTGTGCTGTCCGTGCATGTCCACATTCTTGATGCGGCAAAACTCCTCAAACGAGAAAGGATACAGGCGGATCTCATTATATCTGCCTGTTAAGTGCGTGATTAGCTCATCACTCAAAAGATTAGCGTTACTTCCGGTCAGTATCAAGTGTAACCCTTGACGCAACAAACGATTGACGAATAACGGCCAGCGCGGAGCGTTTTGCACCTCGTCAATAAACAAATGGGTATAATCACCATAGATGCGATATAACGTCTCAATGATGTCGTTCAACTCGGATACCTGAATGTCCGCCAAGTTCTCATCATCAAAATTGACATAGGCGAACTTGACCTTGCTTTCAAGGAGTACCTTCTGGCAAAGCATGGACTTTCCGCTACGGCGTACGCCAATGACCACCTGTGCCAATTTGCTATTCAGATCTATTCGCTTTTCTTCTTTACGGCTCAATAATGCCGAGCAATCCGTATTGAGAAGTTCCTGACGCTGGTCGGACAAGATTATTTCCAAGTTCCGCATAGTGAAGTAATTTTAAAATCCGCTGCAAAGGTACAAAAAATAAATGACATTTGCAAATAAAACGTCAAAATTTGCAGAAAAATCGCACGCAAAACGTCTTATTTTGCAAATTTGAACTGCAAAAAACGTCTTATTTTGCAAATTCCGCAATTCTAAACTGCATAAAATCGACTAACAAAAATGAGGGAAAATTTGGAAAAAATGTATTCAACCCACACGGATGTGTGAAAATCCCCGGATGAGCGCAGCGATCAAGAGTAACCCGAATATCCGGAATATTAAACTTAAATCTTAACTATTTTACGATGGCACAGATTAAGCCGATGGCTCTGATTGAGAGCATGAAGAAGAAAGTGTGCATGCACAGCGATGTGTACTTCCGCACGAACAAGAAGACCGGTAAGGTGTACACCGGCAAGTTGTGTAACCCGAGTACGAAAGAGCCGAGTGCGTCGCAGACGGCAGCGAAAGCGCGTTTTGCAAAGGTGTCGGCGGTTGTGCGTGCGATTCTGGCTGGCACGAGCGAGCAAAAGACCCAGTTGGTGGCTGAGTACAATGCTCAGAACAAGATCGGTTCGCTGTTCGGCTATGCTATGCACAAGCTGAATGACCAGTACGATGCCAGCGGTGATCCTATTGGTGGCTAACCGCGAGCGGACTTTAGGAAAATAAACCTAAATATACCCGTTGGTCAAAAGCATTGATTCATTGCAAGGATTCTACTGGTTATTTTCCCAAAGTAATCACCTAACAATTTAACAGTTTAACAATCTAAACCTTAACTAAGATGGCAAAAGTAGAATGGAGTGCCGGTATCGACAGTGTATCCGGCGCATTGAGTAAACCCAGTAAGAGTGGTCAGCACTCGTGCAGCAAGATGCTGCTTGGCACGCACCGCGTCGCTGCGACCACGAACAACAACTGTAACCGCGTGTATCTGCGCAAGAAAGTGAAGCGTTCGACTCCTGTCACTGCTGACGAGCAGGCACAACGTGCACGCTTCGCGGCTATCGCTCGCGCTGTCGCTGCCCGTGGCAACGACCTGGCTCAGGCAGCAGCGGACATCACGGCGTTCAACGCACAGAAGAACCAGCCGGGTGGCTTGAAGACCCTGAAGGCTTACCGCTGGAGCATCTGCGCTGCCGCGTACGACCAATCGAATGGTTAATCGTATGAGGAAGTTGATGCTTATTGCAGCAGTGGCGGCGGGAGCCGCCCTGCTGACGGGCTGCAACGTGACACGCACGGTAACGACCTCAAGCCAGTACGTGCAACGAGGCGACACGACCGTACTGATTCAATCCAAGACCATCGAGTCGTACGACGCGAGTAAGCGTTTGTAAAATAATAGCGCGCGTATATGTGTACGCGCGCTATTATTAATGTATAGAGATGCAATCTCCTATACTCGGGATTAGCCTCCGAAATTGTCGAAGCGGATGTCCTGATCTTCCACGCCGAGGGAGTGGAGCAGGTCGAGGACGGTCTTGGCCATCATCGTACGACCGCACAAGTGATGATGGTAGTCCTCGATGTCCTCGGGGGCGTCATGCTGCTTGAGGTAGGTGTGTTGTGTTACTTGAGGTAGGT
>Ga0310786_10001842_pt1 | contig 33710 bp, 21 predicted proteins | sample AusTroGonzalo_MG_FD_203881 | JGI IMG/M metagenome (GOLD analysis project Ga0310786, IMG submission 203881) | Bovine rumen microbial communities from tropical cattle in Woodstock, Queensland, Australia - Gonzalo_03 (v2) (version 2) | ecosystem: Host-associated > Mammals > Digestive system >... | reverse complement strand
CTGAAGCTTCCGTGATCCCCGTGCCCAAGGCTGATGCCGACCGCGCCTTCGACGCTGCCGCCTGTATCGGTTGCGGTGCCTGCGTGGCCGCCTGTAAGAACGCTTCTGCAATGCTCTTCGTCTCTGCCAAGGTTTCTCACCTCAGCTTCTTGCCGCAGGGCAAGGTCGAAGCCAAGAAGCGCGTGCTCGCCATGGTTGCCCAGATGGACAAGGAAGGCTTCGGCAACTGCACGAACCTTTACGAATGCCAGGCTGCATGCCCGAAGGGTATCACCGTGGATTACATCGCCAAGATGAACCGCGAATACCTCGGCGCAACGATCACCTACGCCGAAAAGGTTTACGGCAAGGACTAGCAATGAGGCGAATTCAGCACGAAAATGCTTGCATTTTCGTATTGGTGAGCCGAGTGGCGATAGCCCCATCCAAAGCACTAAAAAAGAGAACTGCTTAACGGCAGTTCTCTTTTTTATTATCATTCATCAAAGAGAAAAGGCGGATTTATACGTTATTTTATCCTTCAATAAAGCAACCAATGCCTTATTGCAATTTCGCGAATAGTTCCCGCATTTTCTCGTGATTCTTGATGCCGGGGGCGTCTTCGATGCCGCTTGAAACGTCTATGAGTTCTGGGGTGAATTTGTTCACGATTTCAGAAACGTTGTCGGGACTGATGCCGCCGGCGAGCCAAAGCGGAATGTCGCCCGCTTTTTCGCGGAGCAAGCTTTCTGGGATTTGCTTGCCTGTGCCGCCGGGGATTCCTTCGACTTTTGCATCGAGCAGAATGCGCGGTTCTCCGTTTTTACGGAGAGCTTCGACTTTGTCGAAGTCTGACGCGTCACCGACGCGGACCGCGCAGTAGTGCGTTGGAGCTTGCGCTTGTTCGGCAGAAACCTTGTTTGCATTTTGAGCTGTATTGCGCAGTGGTGCAATTCCGTGGAACTGCACGGCATCGAGCACGCCTTCGCATGCGAGCTTGATGGCGGTTTGGCCTTCGACGGAATCGGTTTCGGTGATGACGCCGACGAGGAGGGGGCGGCGTGCGGTTGCTTTTTTGGATCCTATCGGCTTCGCCTCCAGGATGACTGTCTTTGCGAAGTTGCGGACGAATTCTTCGGTGGTGAGGCGCTTGGTTTTGCTGAATACGAATCCGAGCAGGTCGGCGCCGAGTTCGGCGGCGAGGAGTCCGTCTTCTTCGCGGGTGATGCCGCAAATCTTGATCATGGGCGCGTTTTTTGTGAGTCCTTGCGCATTCGATACTTCTTGTGGCGCGTTTTTCGCAAACCCTGCGGACTCCTGAACTTTAGCTCTCTTCGCATCCCTTCTTTCGGCGTATTCCTTCCAGAACTTTCCTTGCGCATTTTCGCATCCGCCTTCGAACGAACTCACGACCTCTTTCGCGAGCGGCGGATTCTTGGCGACGGCTTCGCCGACGAGGATGCCGGTAAATCCGAGGCTGCGGGCGTATGCTGCATCGGCTCCGCTGTGGATGCCCGATTCAAACACAGCCTTTGCGGGGAGCTTGTTGCGGATGGATGCCGGTACTAGCGGATCGGTGTGGAATGTTGCCAAATCACGTGAATTGACTCCGGCGACAATTGTCTTGGCTGCATCATCGCCGAGGGCTTCTGTCACGAGCTTGAGCTTTCGCAGGTCGTCTGTTTCGCGGACTTCCACGAACGCTTGCATATCGAACGAAGCGGCCCGCTGTGCCATTTTGACCAACTGCTCGTCGTCCAAAATGCGTGCAATCAAAAGGACTGCATCGGCTCCGCAGCGGTAGGCGATGTCAATTTCGTCTTCGAACAGCAAAAAATCCTTGCGGAGTACCGCGCAGGCATGTTGCCCTTGCTTGCGTCTCTGTTCCATCAAATCCGCTACAGCAATCAAGTCGCGGAGCGAACCTTTGAAAAAATTCATTTCGGTGAGCACCGAAACGGCTTGAGCATGAGCTTGCGCATACGTGTTTGCCAATTCCACGGGATCCAAATCGGGGGCGATATCGCCTTTGGATGGCGAAGCTCTTTTGACCTCAAGAATCGCCCCCGCATTACCGAGAAATTCCGTATGCCCTGTACGGCGTGCTTCCGGGATTTCGATGCCGAAATTTAAACCGAGTCGTTCAATATCTTCACGACGCATCCGCACGATTTTTGCCAAAATATCTTCGCTCATTTTATTCCTTTAATCCAGTTCGGGGGTGAACGTCACAAAATTAGGTAAATCCAATTAAAAAAAGTCTAAAAGGTGTCAATTTTTATTTGAATGAGTGGACAATTAAAAAAAAATTTAATAGATTTGGGTGCAGTTGAGCGTTCCCCGTGTGGGGGTGCAAACATTTCACAATATAAAAAAGGATCCAATAATGGCTCTCAAACTTGGTATCAATGGTTTCGGTCGTATCGGCCGTATGGTGTTCCGCGCTGCTGTGGAAAACTTCGCAAACGACATTCAGGTTGTCGGTATCAACGACCTCCTCTCTGTTGACTATCTCGCTTACATGCTCAAGTATGACTCTGTGCATGGCGCATTCAAGCACGAAGTTTCCTTCGAAGATGGCGACAAGAAGTTCCTCATCGTCGATGGCAACAAGATTCAGATCTTCGCAGAACGCGATCCGCTGAACATCACTTGGGGTGCTCTCGGTGTTGATGTCGTTGTGGAATCCACCGGCTTCTTCTTGACCGACGAACTCGCTCGCAAGCACATCACCGCTGGTGCCAAGAAGGTCATCATGTCTGCTCCGTCCAAGGACTCTACTCCGATGTTCGTCTATGGCGTGAACGACAAGACCTATGCTGGTCAGGACATCATCTCTAACGCATCCTGCACCACGAACTGCTTGGCTCCGATGTCCAAGGTTCTCCATGAAAAGTTCGGCATCAAGCGCGGCCTCATGACCACCGTTCATGCTGCAACTGCTACTCAGAAGACCGTTGACGGCCCGTCCATGAAGGACTGGCGCGGTGGCCGTGGCATCCTCGAAAACATCATCCCGTCTTCTACGGGTGCTGCTAAGGCTGTGGGCAAGGTTCTTCCGGAACTCAATGGCAAGCTCACTGGTATGTCTCTCCGCGTTCCGACTTCTGACGTGTCCTTCGTTGACCTCACTGCAGAACTCGAAAAGCCGGCTACCTATGCTGAAATCTGCGCTGCTATGAAGGAAGCTTCTGAAGGCGAACTCAAGGGCATCCTCGGTTACACCGAAGAAACTCTCGTTTCTACGGACTTCCGCAACGACGCTCGCACTTCTATCTTCGACGTCAAGGCTGGCATCCAGCTCGACCCGACCTTCGTGAAGGTTTGCGCATGGTACGATAACGAATGGGGCTACAGCAACAAGGTTTGCGAAATGGCTCGCGTCATCACCAAGTAATTAGCTTTAAAAAAGTTGATTCTAAAGGAAGACCTCGCTCAAAAGCGAGGCCTTTCTTTTTTGTATGTAATGCATGCTGGTGATGTGTTTTCGAGTTGATTTTGATTTTTCGCCGATTTTTACGTGAAAAATGTGAAAAAAAGGCTTTTAGTCACGTAAAATTTTGTACAAATGAAGTAAAATTTGGTGGAATTGTAGAATGTTTGCTGTTTTGGAGTTCTTTTTTACCCTCTAAAGCCTGTTTTTTTTGAATTTTCTTTGTGCTTTTACGCGGAAAATGCGAAAATATGCAAAAATACTACGTACAACATAGAATTTTTACGTGACTATTTGAAAAAAAAGGGTGTTAGTCACGTAAATTTTGGCTTTTTTTGAATTTCGTCTTGAAAAAGGCTGGATTTAAGTTGTTTTAAATGGTGAACAAGTCTCACTGCTCACCCCTCACTCCTCATCCCTCATTGCTCACTGCTCACTGCTCACTGCTCATCGCTACTCCGTGACTTCAGCCAAGTATTCTTTCGTGAGTTTCGATAGCAATGTCGCGGCTTTGCGTTTTTCCTTGCGTTCTTTGCGGTTGCTTAAAAGCGTGGGGATAACTGATGGATGGCGGATGGCAAAGGGGAGCGAATCCTCGAACCCGAATGTTTTGGATAAAATAATAGCTGTCGATTTAAGGTCGGGTGCACATTCCGCCAAGTCCGGCACTTTACTCTCATTCAACTCCTGCGCAGTTCTTGTTTGTAAATACTTTTCGTTGCAATTTACGATTGAATTTTCAGCTTGTGCCACAAGATACGGCACAGAAAACATCTTGCCGCCGGCATGCATCATGCGGAGCGTGTAGTCGGCGAGTCTTGCGTTTGCCGGGAGAGTCGTGTCAAATCCGCCGGTGCGTTGGATGATGCGTCTTGAATAAATGGCGAGGCAGGGGTGCGGTGCTGCCACGTAGCGCATGGGTGCGTTTTCGTCAATCTCTACAAAGCCGGAACCTTTTAGCGGTCGTTTCAAGAGTCTTCCACTGAGAAATTTTCTTTTGTCTGTATTTTGCTTTGTGCTTGTGGGGTTGGAGTGAACGTGTGATTCTATGCGAATCCTCGGAGCAAAGGCATCGACCATCGGAAAACTATCGGTCACGTCTGCTACGTTATTCAGAAAATTGCGGTCGATCTGGATGCTCGGGTGTGCAAAAACAACCCATTCGCCCTCAATTTCGTTTAAATGCTTGTTCCAATCGTTTGTAAAGAACCAGCCTAGTTCTGCGTCCGTGAATGGCGGTTGGATTTTGTTCCCTTGCTTGTCGTTTATGCTTTCGTCAAAGCTCTCGCTAAAAACAAAAACATCGAACTGCCGCATTGCTTATCTCGATTGTTTAAAATTCAACGCGAAGGCCGAGTCTGTGTTCGTAACCGATGCTTTCGGGGAGATAGGAGAACGCATAGTCAAAAGCGAACAAGCTAGATGTGTAACCGAGGCCGAGACTGAATAGGCGAGCTTCGTTTGTTTCGTCCGGTCTGCTTGCGGAGGATGCTAGGCTTTTGATATCGCGGGAAAGATCAAGCCATGTGCGTGTGAAACCTGCGCGGATACGGAAAAATTCGCCGAGAGCGTATTCTGCACCGAGGTTCAAGTCTGGCTCGGCAAAACGCGGAAAGTCTGTTTCGGCAAACAAAGTCAAACGCGGGACACTGCGAGGCTTGAGGAATCCGCCAAAGGCAAAAGTCTGCGAAAGCTGGTATGAATCGTCAGCGCTTTCTTTGACGTAACCGCGCAACATGGCTCCGAAGTCCCTTGCAGCAAACGAGAAACCGTAATTCTTGCTGTCGGACATCCAAGTCAAACCCCAGTCGAATGCTGCTGCCATGGCGGTTTGGTCTGTGGCGTCGCCTGTCAACTTATCCGAGACAAATTTGAGTGTCGCACCGAAACGGATGTGCTTCATCGGGAATGCGACGGTCGCAGTTGCTAGTTGACTGAACGGTTTGTAATCGCTGCCGTTGGGTTCTCCATATTCATCGTAGCCAGTGATTGTGCCGACAGAACTCCAGTTGTATGATACCTGAACAATGTACTTGTCGAACTGGGTCGTGTAAGAAATCGTTCCCTGGTTTGTCTCGATTTCACCGGTTTGCCAATGAATTTCTGCTACGCGTTTTTTCCCATCGGCGATGATAACTGCTGCGGGATTCAACTGCGTTATGGACGGATCGGTGGAGGGGAGAGCCGCTGCCGATTTTTCAAGAGCCGCATTGCGTGGGCTGTCAAAAGTAGATAAGAATGAAAAAGCTTCTTGCCCTGCATCGTGTTTTGTAAAATAGCCAAGTTCTGCTGCCGAACACGTAAGAGCACACATCGCGATTGCGGAAAGTTTTTTCATTAAATCCATGATGCAAATTTATAAAAAATCAAGCGAAATCTTTGTGAATATTACGAGGGAAATGCTATTTTTTGGGGTGTTGTAACCAAAAATTTTTTCATTACACTTTATAATGCCTTTACAACGCAAAAAAGATTTACTATATTTGGACTTGCTCGGGCTACTAGCTCAGTTGGTAGAGCAACGCCCTTTTAAGGCGTGGGTCGAAGGTTCGAGCCCTTCGTAGCTCAGTAATCGGTTCCGTTCATCGGAGCCGATTTTTTTTATTTTATAATTGGATTTGTAACCTAAAACCTGATACCTGTTACCTGACCCCTAAAGGAGTTTATGCAATGGTTCCTTTTTTGGATTTGAAACGTTTGAACGCCCCTTACAAGGATGTGCTGAATCAGGCCGCGATAGATGTCGTGGAGTCCGGTTGGTTTATTCGTGGGCGTTATGGTGAACGTTTTGAACGTGCTTTTGCGGATTATTGCGGTGAAAAATATGCGGTCGGTGTTGGGAACGGCTTGGACGCTTTGACGCTTATGTTGCGTGCTGCTATGGAGTTGGGGCGCTTGCGTGCGGGCGATGAAATTCTAGTGCCTTCGAACACGTACATTGCGACGGTTCTTGCAGTTAATGCTGCTGGACTCAAGCCTGTGCTTGTGGAACCCGACGAGAACTTCAACATGGATCCAAAACGATTGAATGACGTTTGTGGGGCGCGGACTCGTGCAATTTTGGTCGTTCATTTGTACGGCAGACTTTGTTCGATGGATGAAATTTGCGAGTTTGCTAAATCGCGCGATTTGCTCCTTTTCGAGGATTGTGCTCAAGCTCATGGGGCCTGTTTTTCGGATGGTCGTGGGGCAGGAACGTTTGGTTCTGCGGCTGCGTTTAGCTTTTATCCGACGAAAAATTTGGGTGCGCTTGGCGATGCGGGAATGGTACTGACAAACGATGAAAATATTGCTAAAGTCGTTCGTGCCCTTGGAAATTACGGTTCCGAGCAGAAGTATGTGAATAAATTCAAAGGCGTCAATTCGCGTTTGGACGAAATGCAAGCGGCTCTGTTACTTGCAAAACTCCCGCATTTAAACGAATCGAACGGACGCCGTCGTAAAATTGCAGAGCGTTATTGCCGTGAAATCAAGAATCCGAAAGTGCTGTTGCCGGAACTTCCGCAGACTCCTACGGAGCACGTTTGGCATGTGTTCGTTGTCCGCTTAAAGAGCGAAGAATCCCGCAATGACTTGCAAAAGTTCTTGGAAAAACGCAACATCGGGACGCTTATCCATTATCCGATTCCTCCGCATTTGCAAGAAGCTTACGCCGGGGAATTTAGCGGAAAGTACCCAATAGCAGAGGCGATGGCTAAAACAATTTTGAGTATTCCCATGAGTCCTGAGCTTACCGAAGACGAAGTCTCCGAAGTGATTGCTGCAATAAACGCTTTTTGAGTGTAGTTGGATAAAGTAATGGTCAATAACAGGGATAATTTTTGGCGTGCGTTCTTGGGTTCGGGTATGGTGACTTTCCTGAATGCCTTGCGAGTGTTCGTTGTAAATAAATTGCTTGCTGTTTATCTTTCGCCTACTGCTTTTGCGTGTGTCGGGCAGTTCATGAATTTTATGACGATGGGGCAGGCGACATCGTCGCTTGCTCTCCAGAACGGTTGGGTAAGCCTTTCTGCTCAGAATAAGAGCAATCTTGAACAATTGCGTGGTGTGTGGCGCGGCGGCTTTCGCTTGACGACTTTTGCAAGCATTGGAACTTTTGCGGTGGCTCTTGTGCTTTGCTTTACAGTGCCGCTAGAAACATTTTTCCCGGAAATTCATCCGCGTTTGGTGCAGACGGCAATCCTTTTTGCGTTGCCGGGCGTTTTTGCGACGAATATTATCACGATTACGTCATCTGTGATGAACGGGCTTGGGCATTACCGCCGTTGGGCAGTCATCAACATGGTGGCTTCTCTGTGGCAAATGCTCTGGGTGGCGTTTTTTCTTTATACGGAACGGCTGAGCGTTCTTTCTATTGTGGCGACTCAGTCCGTTGTTGCTGGAATTTTTGCCACACAAATTGCGTCAAGAGCGGGCTTTAGTCTTAAGGAAATCCGTAAAACTTCTCTTGATATCCGCTCTCCATGGCTTTCGTATGCGTTGATGGGTATTGTTCCGATGATTTTAACGCCTGTGGTGCTTACGTTTATGCGTGTGACGGTGGGCGAAAACCTGGGCTGGAATGCGGCTGGCATTTGGCAGGGCATCTGGAAAATTTCTGATTTCCTGACGGCGTTTTTCTCGGCGATTCTTGGTGTCATTATTTTGCCGAAGGTTTCTGCTGCGATGACGAAATCGGAGTTCTGGAAAATGTTCCGCCCGATTTTCTTTAAAACGATGACGCTTGCGCTTGTGGCGGTCACGATACTTTATTTTGGACGTTCGCTTCTCGTCACTGTGATGCTTTCGTCGTCATATGCGGGCGCAGCCGATTACATTCCGTTGCAGTTGCTGGGCGACTTTTTCCGCGTGGGCGGTTGGGCATTGGGGCTTGTGCTGATTGCTCGCCGCGAAACGAAAAAGTTCTTGACGCTTGAAATTTGTTCGCAGTTTGTGCTTGCGGGGGGCACTTACGTCTTTGTAAAACTCTACGAATTCAACGGCCCGATGATGGCGTATGCCGTAGAAAACTTCTTCACGCTTATCGTTTCGCTAATAATCGTTAGCCGATTGAAGTGGGGGGTGTTAGACGAAAGACGAAAGACGATAGACGAAAGACGATAAATGCGTAAGGCGAGTGAAGCGGGACCACTTGTGGGATCATTGTACAAGTACCAAACCCGTCGCTCGAAAATAGAAATGTAAACATTTCTGCTTTACTCGCTTATAGGTTTGTTTTGAGCCTAGCATTTAGCACGAAGTGCAAAGACGAAAAAATATTGCCGTGAGTGGTGTGTTGTGAACGCAATCAGTCTCTTGTTTTTTGTCACCCTGGAGCTCCGCGATAGGGTCCAATGCAGTTTTTTACGTTTGTTCTTGCTTGAAAAAAATTAAATTCTAACACATGACACCGAAAGTTTCTGTTATCATTGCAAGCTATAATCACGAACCGTATGTCGAAAAGGCGGTGCGTTCCGTGATGGCTCAGGACGGCGTTGACTTTGAGCTGATTGTCGTAGATGACGGCAGCAAAGATGGATCCCCGGAAATCTTGCAACGTTTATCGCTTGAACTCGGTTTTACTTACGTGCATCGTCCGAATAAGGGGGCAACAGCTACATTTGCCGAAGCGCTTTCGATGGCTAATGGAAAGTACGTTTGTTCGTTCTCGTCGGATGACATCATGCCGCCGGAACGTCTCAAGAAGCAGAGTGACTACTTAGATCAGCACCCGGATGCTGCGGCTTGTTTTGGTCAAGTCGTTCCGCTGTTTGAAGGCGATAAAGTGGGAACAGAAATGGATGCACGTTACCTCCGTAGTGTGCCGCAAGTGACGTTCGAGGAATCGTTCTTGGGGCAAAAAGCTTTGCATGGCTGTGCAGAAATGTTCGTGCGTGAAAAAATTCTTGCGATTGGCGGCTACGATTTGCGTTATTTTTTCGAGGATTATCCGCTTTATCTCAAGATTCTCTTTAATTACGGGCCGCAGCCTGTATCGCCCGATTTTGTGTGTTGCTATTACCGCGAACACGGCGACAATTTGCATGTGAATCATGACCGCATTTACAGTGAAATCCTGCGTATCCTAGCGGAAAATTACAGTGCGCATCCACTGTACAAAAAAGCGGTACAAGCTTGGAAAGCGAATTGGTTTTCTGCCGTGGCGGCCCAGAACAAATTAGATGCGATTCGTCTGATTCCAAAAGTCATTACGCTTTCTTCACGTTTTTGGCTTCGCCTTCCTAAGCTGCTTATCCCGCGAAAACTGCTGAAGTACTAGAGAATCGTTTGGATATAAAAATTCCCGCTGCCTTGGGCTGCGGGAAATTTTACAGTTCGTTTTGGAACGTCGTTCTAAATTCTAGTTAGTCGTCCAAGCAGTCGTTCATGACCTTGATGATGGCTTTCTTGTCCATGTGCTGGCCGATGAACACCAGGCGGATAATGCGGTCGCCGTACTTTTCGTCCCAGATTTTCTGGAGCTGCGGGTTTTCGGCGAGGATGCGCTTCTGCTCGGCTTCGCTTTCGGCGGCGAACCAACGACCGAAATTCTGGGCGGAAGCCTGCTTGCCTGCCTGTTCGAACAAGTAGCTTTCGCTGCGTTCGTCGCTAAACCAAATGAGTCCCTTCGTACGGATGATGCTCGTCGGATAGTCATCAAGGAATGCTTCGAATTTTTCGCGGTTCAGCGGGCGATGGTCTTCGAATACGAACGTGCTAATGCCATATTCGTCGCCATGCGGATGGTCCTTGTCGTGATGGTGACCGCAGTGGCAAACGCCATGTTCATGGTCACAATGGCTATGGTCTTCATGCTCGTGATCATGGTCGTCATCATCATCGTGGTGGTGATGGTGTTCTTGTTCATCGTGGTCATCGTCATGGTCGTGATGGTGATGTTCGTGTTCGTCATCGTCATCATCATCATCATCGTCGTCATGGTTGTCGTGGCCTTCTTCGTTCAGCTTGATGGCCCACGTGCTCGATTCGGCAACTTTGTTGAAGTCGAACTGCTTGGTGTCGAGAATGTCCTTCATTTCGACCTTGCCATAGTTCGTCTCGATCATCTTGGCGGTCGGCTGCAAAGCCTTCACGACTGCCTTCACGTGTTCCAAATCGTGCTTGCTCAGTGCATCGACTTTGTTCAAAATAATCGTATTGCAGAATTCAATCTGCTGGATGAGCAGGTTTGCGATATCTTCTTCTTCGAGGTCTTCGTCGAGGAGCTTTTCGCCACCAGCAAATTCATCGGCGAGGCGCAACACGTCAACGACAGCGACAATGTTGTCCAAGTGGCAGGCGAGGCGGCTGCCGTCGCGGGCCTGGAGCTGGCTCCCTGCAAAGCTAATCGTTTGTGCGATAGGAATCGGTTCGCAAATGCCACTCGCTTCGATGAGGATGTAGTCGAACTTGCCCATTTCCAAAAGTTCGGCAATTTGTTCGATCAAGTCGGTTTTGAGAGAGCAGCAAATGCAGCCGTTCGAAAGCGGAACGACCTTGCCCGAGTCTTCCTTGGTGATGTTTCCGCCTTTTTCAATTAAAGTTTGGTCGATGTTCACTTCGCCAATGTCGTTCACGATGACGGCGACGTGATAGCCCTGTTGGTTGTTGAGAACGTAGTTGAGGAGAGTTGTTTTACCGGCTCCCAGGTAACCGGTGAGGAGCGTTATAGGTACTGATTTCATGTGCGTAAATTTACTAAAAAAAGTGATTTTGGGCAAACCGATTAAAAAACGATGCTTTATATCTTGCAAAATCTTAGTTTTTTTTTACATTTGGGATAGGGATTGAAATGAGGGCTTAGAGCCAAATTTTATTCCGAAAAGAACTGCTTTAGAGGCAATCCTTCTTTGCAAGGTCACGGATTGTAGCGGTGTTGTGCTAAATCCCATTGTCAAAGTAAGTTCTCGGCGTCCGTTGCAGGGCGCCCTTTTTTTGTAGTAAACGACATTAATAACAAGAGTAAAAAACGTTATTAGTTATATGTTCTATTGAAAAATTTTAATAACATTGTAGAAATATTTAATTTTTCTTATTTTTTTGTGTAGATTAATGAATGGAATCATGATAAGGGCTAAGGGCTAAAGAGGTTCCAAAAAAAAACGAACTGATTTGATGGTCATCCTTCGTTTATTCATGGGGGGATTGGGTCGTAGCTTGAGGTGCTAGATCTAGGATTCAAAAAAAGTTCTGGGCGTTCCTTCGGGAACGCCCATTTTGTATGTAGAACTCTGTCGGAAGTTAAAGTTTCAACGAAAGTTGGTCTTCTTTTGCTGTCACCCCGGATTCATTCCGGGGTCGGTTGTTAATTCCATCGTCGGATGCTGCGTCTGCGTTTGTAATTTGCGCGACAAGCCATGCTTCGTCGTGCACGGGGATTCCGAGTTCATTTGCCTTGGTGAGCTTGGAACCAGCCGCTTCGCCAGCGAGCACCCAGCTCGTCTTTTTGCTCACGGAACCGCTCACTTTACCGCCGTTTTCTTCGATGAGCTTGCGGGCTTCGTCGCGGTCCATGTTCGGGAGCGTTCCCGTGATGACTGCTGTTTGGCCTTGGAACAAAGTCTTGACGACTCCCTTGAATTCCGTGGGGAGGCCGAGTGCGACGAGTTCATCGATTTCGTTTGTGTAAAGCGGCGTGTGGAAAAAGTCATAGACAGATTTGCCGATGCGTTCGCCCACGTCGGTCACGTTTTGCAATTCCTCGACAGTTGCTGTGCGGATCTTTTCGAGCGAGCGGAAGTGCTTCGCTATATTGCGGGCACTCGTGCGACCGACAAAGCGGATGCCGAGTCCGTGCAGCAAGTTTTCGAGACTCTTTTGCTTGGAGGCTTGGATTGCGTCATAGACGTTTTTCGCGCTCTTCTTTGCCATGCGTTCCTGCGATTCCAAGTCTTCGAGCGTAAGGCGGTACAGGTCGGGGATGCGCTTGATTTTGCCTGTCGCGAGGAGGCTTGCGATAAGCGCCGGGCCGAGGTTTTCGATGTTCATCGCTTCGCGGCTCACGAAATGCTCAAAGAGACATTGCACTTGTGCTTGACAGTGCATATTTTCGCAGCGGAGCACGACTTCGCCGTCGATGTGCGTGAGCGGTTCTCCGCAAACGGGGCATTTTTCGGGGGCGGTCACGGGTTTTGCCCCTGCGGGGCGGAGTTCGCGTTTGACATCCGTAATTTTCGGGATGATTTCGCCGCCTTTTTCTACGCCAACGGTGTCGCCAAAGTGCAAATCAAGTCGGGCTACTTCATCGAAGTTGTGGAGCGTTGCGCGTTTGACGGTCGTGCCAGCGAGACGCACGGGGGCGAGGTTTGCAACGGGTGTTACGGCACCTGTGCGGCCCACCTGAAATTCTACGGAAAGTAGCGGCGTGTAAGCGCGTTCTGCTTTAAATTTGTATGCGATTGCCCAGCGCGGACTTTTGCTAGTGCTGCCAAGTTCGCGTTGCATGGCGAGGTCGTTGAGCTTTACGACCATGCCGTCAATGTCGAACGGGAGGCTGTCGCGGCTTGCTCCAATCTTTTCGGAAATCGCCATGATTTCATCGACTGTATCGGCGGTCCAGTAGTCGTTCGTATGGAATCCGAGGTGCTTGAGCTGCTTCAAGTTTTCTTCGTGCGTTGCGTTGTTGCTCTGCGGAATGTGGTACGCAAAGAATCGCATCGGACGCGTCTTGCATTCGGCAACACTCTTGAGCTTGAGCGAGCCCGAGACCGTGTTGCGGCAGTTCTGGAACGTCTTCTTGTTTTCGAGGATGAACTGTTCGTTCAAACGCTCGAACGCTTCGCGCTCCATATAAACTTCGCCACGGACTTCGAACGTTCCCTGCGGAATTTCCGACGGGTCAATTTTCAATTTCTTCGCATCGAAATATTCGGGAATGTCTGCAATCGTGAGGGCGTTCAACGTCACATCGTCGCCTTGTGCACCGTCTCCGCGTGTCGCGGCTTGCTTCAAACGGCCATTTTCATAGACCAGCGAAAGCGAAACGCCGTCAATCTTGCGTTCGCAAATCCACTTGTGAGCTTTGAGCTTTGAGGTGTGAGGTTGGTCGCCGTTGGCTCCCTTTGAGCTTGCCGAACCATTCTCGTCATTCCGGCCGCCTGTCCTCGCTTGACGGGGATGAGCCGGAATCTCTGCAATCCCTTCTTCTGCAGCGGTTACGAATTCGCGCATTTCTTCTTCGCTATAGACGTTCGCGATGCTGAGCATCGGTACGGCATGGGCGACTTTCGCAAAATCGTTCGTGAGGTCGCTGCCGACTCGCTGCGTGAGCGAACCTTTTCCGCGTAATTCCGGATATTTTGCTTCGAACGCTTCCATCTCCTTGAGGCCAAAATCAAAGTCTTGGTCACTCATGGGCGAGAATCCGTCCTTGTAGTAAAGACGGCTTGCTTCTTCCAATTGTTTCTTTAATTCAAAATAGCGGGTGCGGTCAAGTTCTTTCTGTGATTCCATGTGTGCCAATATAGAAAGTTGTGCGATACTTTTTTTTGTATGATTGGCTCAAAAAAATGTATTTTAAGGTTATGGAGAAAGTTGATTTATCAAAATGGATTATGTTTAGCGATCGCCACAATTCCGAGAACTACAATAGTCCGGATGGAAAGTGGATGCTGAAATTGGGTTTTCCGGGATTTTGTTCTACGAAAGAAGAACTCCTTCGTGAACAGGCTATTTGTCGCAAGGTCTTTGCGCTTGGAATTCCGACACCGCAAGTGGGCGAAATTGTTGAACAGAACGGACGTTTGGGGATGATTTACGAACGCATTACAGGGAAGCGTTCCATTTCAAGATGTATAGGCGAGGAACCCGAAAAACTGGAGCAATACATCAAAATTTTTGCAGAAAAATGCAAAATGCTGCATTCGACGGCTTGTGTTCCCGGTGATTTTGAAAATGTCGAAAAAAAGTATTTGCGATTTTTAGAAAAGTCAAGGCTTATTACGGGGGATATTGCTGAATACGTGCGTAAACTCATTGACGATACGCCTGTAAAAATCACATGTCTCCATGGAGATTTGCAAACGGGAAATCTGATTATAAACGACAAGAGCGCATTCTTTATCGACTTGGGCGAATTTGCCTATGGCAATCCGCTTTATGATTTAGGGTGCTATTATTATTTCTGTCATTATTTGCCAGATGATTATCTCATGGCAGCTCACTACATGAATGCTTCGAGGATGCGTAAATGTTGGGACGTTTTTGCAAAATATTATTTTGACGCGGATACTCCCGAAAAGCTGGCTGCTGTAGATGCTCGTGTAAAACCCTACGTATTGTTCCCGATACTAGATTTTGAGCATTTGCTTTCTGAAAGCGAGAACATAAAATACCTGGAAAAGAATTTCCAGGCAGCAAAGAAAGATTTGGGATTTTAGGCGAGTTTTAATCTTCGCACTTCTTGAAGAAACAGCTGCGGGCGCCCGTGTGGCATGCGACTTGCGGGCCCTGCATGCGTACCTTGAAAAGTAACGCGTCGCTGTCGCAGTCGGCGGCCCATTCGACGACGGTCATCACGTTTCCGCTCGTGTCGCCCTTGTGCCAGTAAACTTTCCGGCTACGGCTCCAGAACACCATTTCGCCACATTCGTGCGTGCGGCGGAGGGCTTCTTCGTTCATCCATGCCATCATCAGAATGTCGCCTTTGTCGGCGTCCTGGACGATAGCCGGCGCGAGCTTTTCGCCACCGAATTCCACTTCAAACTTGATTTCTTTAATTAAATCTTCGAATTTCATAATTTAGGTTTTAGGGGTTAGGTATGAGGTCGTGCGTTGCACTTTGAGGTCGCTTCGCTTTGAGGTATGAGTTATGAGTAAAAAACTATAACACTATTGTGTTGTTCGGCTCTTTTTTGCCCAAAGGGCCGTAGGCCCGTGCTCACGCCTCATAGCTCACTGTTCAAAGCTCACTGCTCCTCTGGATTATAAGCTGGGTTGTTTTCGAATAGGGATTTTATGCAATTCGAATATTCTTCATAATTCCCTTTATCTCGAAGGTAATATGTTGAAATATCTGACCCTTTATAATCGAGGTTGTCGTTAGTTAAGTAATCTTTGTAGGCTTCGCTACAGTATTCCGCTTTGTTCACATAGCCGAATCTTCCATCGGCAGAGCATTTTTTCCCGTTAGATGAAATGCTATAAAAAGAATGTATGGCGTTTGTTTCTGTATAGGCATCAACATCGATTTTGACAACTTGCCCTTGAATGGTAACTGTTGCTGTTTTGTTGGACTGGAAGCTAAAAGAGATGCCGCGTTCGGGAATATCCTTTAAATTTCCTTTTTCATCGGTGTCATAATCATCTGTGCAGAAACTAAAGTAGTCATGGAAAAATGTATGTAGAAAGCTATTGATTAAGTTGAAGTTGGGGTCAATGGTCATGTATGTGATGACGGAATCTTGCTTGAATTCATAGGAACCGTTGATTTCCTGGGTCCCGCATTTGTATTGACCGTCCCTGATTCCGCAGTGGACGGCATCCCAATTACCGAAGATGCTATTGTTATTATTTCCGCCATACATAAAGTAATTGACATTCTCGTCAAGTGGAGTGTCGTGCTCGTATTCCTCGGTACTGCGATAATAGACTTTTAAGGTGTCCTTGCTGATGATGTAAGCGGATCTGTCTGTAGAGCCTTTGGGATCCCAATTGTATTGCCCATTGGTAATGGTGCATTTACCCCAGTAATAAGTAAAGTAGTTTATGCCGCCTTTTGTTTCATAAACTGCAGGGCGAGCAACGCGGAATGCTCCTCTTTCGCCTGATTGGCTACCGGGATTAGTGGAAGAATCGTCACCGCAACCAACTAATGCCGCAGAAGCAATTGCTGCAATGAATATGTGATTTAATTTGTTTTTAATAGATGCCATTTTTGAAATCCTCCAAGAAAGCGGCGAAGCATTTTCTTCTAACTTGTCATTCTGGAGCGAAGCGATAGAATCCAATGCGTTTTTAGGATTTGACTGGATCCTTCATTTCGCTAAGCTCCATTCAGGATGACGATGCGGGACAACTTTAATTACTCATCCCTCAAAGCGGCGAAGCTATCTTTCGTCTTTCGTCTGTAGCCCGCCGTGGCGGGCGTTCTTTCGTCTAACCGCGCACCTGTCCGTTGCCACGGAGAATCCACTTGTAGCTGCAGAGGCTTTCGACGCCCATCGGGCCACGAGCGTGGAGCTTGTCCGTAGAAATTCCCACTTCGGCGCCGAGACCATATTCGCCACCGTCGGCAAAACGCGTACTGGCGTTCACCATCACGCTGCTGCTATCGACGTTTGCAACGAAGTAGTCTTGAACGGCGGCATCTTCGGCAACAACTGCTTCCGTGTGGCGGCTGCTGTTCTTTTCGATGTGCTCGCAGGCTTCTTCGACGTTTTCGACGAACTTGACGCTCGATTTGAGGGCGAGGTATTCGTGATGGTAGTTGCTGTCGTCGCCGATGTCCGCGATGCGGCTGTCGTGCGATTGGGCGTCCTTGTTGCCAAAGAGTTCTACGCCGCGGTCGGCGAGGCAATCCAAGAGCTTCTTGACGTTCGCATCATCGATATGGCGGTCGATGATGACGCATTCCATGGCGTTGCACACGCCGGTGCGCTGCGTCTTCGCGTTAATCAAGATGTTCACGGCCTTTTCGATGTCGGCGGATTTATCGACATACACATGGCAGATTCCGTTGAAATGTTTGATGACGGGAATCTTGCTCTGTTCAACGACTGCGCGGATCAAGCGTTCGCCACCGCGAGGTATCACGAGGTCGAGACAATCGTTGCGCTGCAAAAGCATACCCACGAGGTCGTGGCTTGTTTCGGTCACGAGCTGCACGGCATCTTTGTCAACACCGTTTTCGGCTAACGCCTGATGGAAAATCCCGGCGAGGCACTTTGCAGAGTTGAGTGATTCCTTGCCGCCACGGAGAATCACGGCGTTACCCGCCTTGAAGCAAAGGCATGCACCATCAATCGTCACGTTCGGGCGGCTTTCAAAAATGAAGAACACAGAACCGATTGGTACGGCGACACGGCTAATCTTGATGCCGTTCTTGAGTTCGCGGCTTTCGAGAATGCGACCGAGCGGGTCGGTGAATGCGGCGATTTCTTCGGCGCCCTTGGCCATCGATTCGATGCGGGCATCGTTCAAAGTCAAACGATCCATCTTGGAATCGTCGAGCTTGCCGGCGGCAGCTTCAAGGTCCAACTTGTTTGCGGCGAGAATTTCCGGTTTCTTTTCGCGGAGCAAGACGGCCACGCGGTTGAGCACGGCGGCACGCTTTTCGGCGCTAAGGGTACGGATTTTTTTGCTCGCATTCTTTGCGTTTATTGCGAGTTCGTTCGAGTATTGTTCCAAATTAACGTTATTCTGTGTCATGTAGAATAATATAGAAATAGAAAAAGTCCCGCGGGCGGCGGGACTCTTGAAATAACAATAATCAACCTTACAGCAAGTTGACGATTGCCGTGAACAGCGCGTCAGACAAAGCGTTCGTTTCCAAACCTTCAATCACGCTGAACTGGTTGAACATAATCTGACCATTGCCAAACGGCACAAGCTGCAAATCCACGCCCGTCTTGATTTCGCCATCCTTGAGCGTCACAGAACGTGCATAGACTTTGGCGCCTGCAAGTTCGTTCAACGAAATGCCCGGCATTGCCGATGCAGAATTGTGGTCGAGTACGCCATTGCCGCCAAAGACCTTCATGAGCGGGGAATCCTTCGGCAAGTAATGCAAGCTGAATTCGTTTGCGCCTGTTGTCCAGTGAGCTTCGATATTGTGTTCAAAGTTGTGGCTCTGGTTCAAGAGGTCGATATCTTCTGTAGTCATATCGGAGAGCAACAGCGTCTTGCCGCCATTCTTCGTGACATCGAAAATCTTGTTCAGCACTTCGTCCGGCCAAGAACTCAAGTTTGCAGTGAATATAATTTGTTCGGAACCTTCCAGCGCAGCGAGAGCATCGCTCGATTCGTCGTAGTTGTCCAAGAAGCAAACCTTGCTCATGGCATCCTTTACGTCCGTCTGTTCGATGACAATCAAGTCTTCGATGCTGGAGTGAACTTCCTTGCCGTTGTCCTTGAGCGTGAGCTTGATTTTGTACAAACCGGTGGCTCGCGGAGCCATCAACGTGCAAATGCCGAGCTGCGTTAACGTCTTTTTCTCGGCGGGCTCATCGGGCAGAACCTTCTGCGTGTTGATGACTTTGTCCTTGCTGTCGAGGAGCGAAACTTCGATTTCCACATCTTCCAAGCGGCTGTTGTTCAAAAGCGTGAGCTGGAAGCTGACTTCGCTTTGCGGTGCGACGACGTGTTCGAGTTCGCTGATGAGCACGCGGCTCGGAGCAGTGATTTCGCGGGCAAAATTCTGCAAGCCTTTGGACTTTCTGTTTTCGTCCATGATACCGCTGAAGTCCGTGCCGTTGTCCGCCCACTGGTCGAGGAAGAATCCTGCAATCTGCGGGTTGCTCTGGAAGGCGGTAATCTGGTCGTACTTGCTCTTGAGTGCGATGCGATAGACATCGGCGTTAAACGATTCAAAGTTCGGCCAAATCGAAAGCTTGCTGTCTTCAACGAACGTTTCCACGGACTTGAATTCGTTCTTGATAGCCTTCTGGCTCTTGATGCTACGAGGACCGGCGATGGTGGTCGCACGTTTCGGGAACAAAGTATTGTTCTTGAGCGTCACCAAGACCTTGTTTTCGATATCGTTCAAAACAGGTTCTTCTTCGTCCTGGAAGTGGCTGTCGCCAAGGCCCGTATCGGGCACCATGAGTTCCGTGTCTTCCTTGTCGAGCATGTGGGCGAGGTAGTGCGTATAAGCGGCACTCGGATTTTCACGCGGGTTCACTCGCATTGTGGCGTACTGCGAAATGCGGTCAATCGAAACCGGGATAATCTTGCCCGTATCCTTGTGGAAGTTCGCCTCGTTGTCGAGATAAATACTGTTGAAGTTGCTAATTGCCGCACGGCAAGTATCAATCGGGCTGATGGCGTTCAAAAGCTTGTTTCCGTTCTGGAGCATGAACGTTCCGTTTTCGGAACCGAGAATCCAGGCGGCGATACACGGATGGTTGTGCTGGTCACGCACCATGTCGTTGATGAGCTTCTTCGTGATTTCGAGACCCTGAGCGGTAGAACGCATCGTGTGGATCGGGAATTCCTGGAATACGAAAAGACCAATCTTGTCGCAAATGTCGAGAGCCGTGCTGCTGAGCGGAGCCCCGCAAGAACGGATGACGTTGAATCCCGCCGTCTTGACTGCGTTCAAGTCCTTTTCCAAAGCCGGGTTCTGGTCCGTCCAGAGGCCGCCTTCGCTCCACTGCTGGTTGTAGCTCACGCCCATGAGCTTCACGATGGCGTCGTTAACGTAATAGTCGCCCTTGAGGCAGTCGAACTTGCGGAAACCGAAAGTCTTGACGACAGGGAACGTGTATTCCGGAGCCTTGCCCTTTGCACCCCTGATTTCGAGCTGCATTTCAATCGCGAACAAGTTCGGATGTTCCGGACTCCAGACGCATTTGTCCTTCTTCCAGTCCTTGATTCCGAGCAGGAACTTCTGCGTGGCATTTTCTTTTTCGAGTTTTACATCCTTGAAGTATTCGAAAACGTCTCCGTTCGGGTTCTTCATGAGAATGCGGAGACGAGACTGGTAACCGCGCGGGTTGTTGAAAAACGCTTCGACAGAAACACGTTCCTGGTCCATGTCCGGTTCGACATGAATATCAGAAATGAAAGCGGCGTTACCGAGAATCAAATCGACGTGACCGCAGATACCGCCATACGGATACTGCGACCAGGGGAGGCCCACCGGCATTTCGCCCGGATGGGCATAGCGGTCATTTGCGCCTTCCTTGCTTTCGCGTCCGAAGTCGATGCGGCTGTTCGTCGCACCCATGTTCGCGACACGGATGCAAAGGATGTTTTCTTCGCCGAGCTTGATAGCCTTCTGCGTTTCGACAACGAAGGACGTGTATGCGCCAAAGTGGTCGCCGAGGAGTTTGCCGTTCAGCCAGATGGTGGCGTGCGTCGCAATCTTTTCAAAACGGAGGAATATACGTTTCGTGACCTGCTTTTCGTCGTCAATCGTGAATCTCTTGAAGTAGAACGCGCAATCCTGGGCCATCAAAAGCTTGTCAAAAGCTCTTTCCCAAATGTGGGGAATGCTAACTGTTTGAGTTTTTTCAGGATACGTTGCATACCAACGATTGGAGATGCCGGTATCTTCAGTGTCCCAGATCATCTGCCAGTCGCCATCAAGGCTAATAATTTTGCTCATTCGGAGAATCCTTTATAAAATTCCTAAGGAAAGATAGAAAATTAGGGGTTAGAGGTTAGGGATTACGAATTAGGAATACGCTTAAAAAGCCTTTCTGGAGGCTATGAAACCTTGCTTTTTTTTACGAACGTGTTTTCCTTTTTATTTATCGCGGATGTGAAAAAAATCTAGGTTTAAAAATTCACCGAAATAAGTGTTGCTTAGGTGTGAAAAATTTTCGGCATTGTATATGGATACGTGTGAACCATATGTTTGTTGGATTGCATGAAAATACAATTCCTTAATGAAAATATCATGAAAATGTTCTAGACTGATTTCTTTGAAATCGTTCATTAGTATTTTTGTAAAACTGTTGGATGTATAGGTTTTTAAATCGTTACTATATAAATCTGCTTTAGAAGTCTCATTTTCGTTTGCAGCTGTAATACATACTGCTTCTGGTGCTTTAGAATCTTCAAAAGCTTTGCAAACGCTTCCACTGTAACATGTTTCGGCAAACCACAATAGCTTTCTGTATTTATGTTTTTTGCTTAGCGAATCGAGTAACGATTTCATATCGTCATAGGTAAAAAATTGGTCTAGAGAATCAGGTCCCCATTTTAAAGCTCCTATTTTCCCATGTCCGCTCCAGAAAACGAAAATATTGGTCGTTGAATCACCTTTGATAACATGGGGCAAACGCTTGCTTTCTTTGCCACTAAGGATGTCTTCTAAATCTTTGGGTTGAATGCTGCTGGTTTTATAGTCGAACTCGACTAGTCCAGAATCTTTTTCTGAAAAAATGGTGTCTCCTTTAGCGTCAAGAATGAATCCGGGATATGGATTAGATGCATGATGTATTAAGTCGTTTTCTAAGATAAGGATGATATGGTCGTCTTTAATGCCCCATTTTTTTATTTGTTTGTAAATTTTTAAAATATCGGCTTGATGTCTGTAATTGAGCCAGTCATTAGATGTTGCTATGAGTAATGCGTATGTGCTGCTTAAGGGAGAATAATACAATTCATCGATTTCTTCGAAAGACTCAAAAATATGAGATTCTACAATAGAAAATGAGGATGTTGATGCAACGACTCTGCCGGAACCTTTTATTGAAACATATTCAAGCGGTAGGAAAACTCCATTATTGACAAGCCAATGGGTGTAAACAGGTTTTAAAATTAAGGATTTGCTGTTTTGATTAGGTGAAAAGTTTCCTGAAGCTCCGCTTATATTGTATGCTTCATCCTTTGCGATGTTGTTGAATATTCGGGACATGGAGACCGGTTCCCATGCATAAGTTTCTGTTGTTGTGGATTCAGAAACGCTTTGTGCAATTGCTCGGTAGATGACGAAGGCTTTTTCCTGAATTTTTTGAACTTCGGCAATTGCAACAAGGAGCATTGCGTCGTAAAGTTGAGATTCTCCCATAATGGGGTACGAAGAAAATTTTGCACTGTAGGCAATGTTGAATCCACTAGAGGGATCGGGGCCGATGGAAAAACCTTCAATCCCTTCGATGTTGTCGAGATGAAGAACATTGGTGTTGAGAATGGAATTCCCGAAAAGTATTTTTGCTTTGGATTTTGTGTCCGAATATGCTTGAAGGATTTTTTGTAGTGGTCTATAATCGTCTGGAACACAGATAACATATTCAGCCCCACTTTTGAACGCATCTTTGGCATAAGAGTAAATTTGGGTACTGTCTTCGTAAGTGAATATGCCTTTGATATCTATTCTGGCTTCTGTTGCATGGAATGCGAACCAGTCTATGAATGTTGCTCCATAAACGGAATTTTCCGCTAATAAAGCGACTGATTTGCCATTGTAAGCGGCTGCTTGATTCACCAAAATTTCATCTAGAGTTATATCTGTTTCCGCTAATGCGAAAAACCAAGATTCGCTGGCATATTTTCTAATTACATCTGACGAAATGGGGAATGGGGCGATAAGAGTTTTTTGATTTGATTTCCTTGCACAATAAGAGGCTATAGTGTCTAATTTTGATGATTGCGATGGCCCGATGATGGCGGTGATATCATTTCTGGAAGCAAGAGTCTTTCCGATATTGTCCATGTTTTCTGTATTTTCGTCGTACCATTCTACATCAATAGTAAAGGCGGAGTCTAGGACAGAAAGGTTAAGTGCCAATTTTAGATTTTCTTGAAACCAGCTGATTGTATTTTCCCAATGAAAGGCGGATTCTTTGTCCAGCGGTAGGATGACTGCGACTGTAATTTTTGTAGATGATGGTTTATTGGTGAGATATGACGATGAGGAATCATCTAAATTGGAGCATGCTGTAAATAACAGAGCTAAAGCGAAGACAAGTACACTTTTCATTTTCCCTCCAAATATTTGCGTTCAGCTTCAATAGCTTTTTCTTTAAATTTATCGGCATGCTTTTCCCATTCATCGTATCCGGTATGGAAAATGAGATTGATGTAGTCGCTTTCTAACGTATAAAATTCTTTTTTGGCGAGTTTCTTGCCATCAATCCATTTTTGCACGAAATTATTCACAATTTTTTCCATATGTTTTTCGATTGAAAAAACAATTTTGTCACTTTGATTGTGTTGGTCTGTATCGATGCCGTTTGTCAGGAAAGGAACTGAATTACTTGATTCTCGTATATATCGGTATAAACCCGCATTGCTTCCTCCGGCTATAGGGAATACAAAGTCATTTTCGTCGAATACTGATAAATGAGACATGATATATACATCATCACTTGAACCAAATCCTTCGTCTAAGCTGTCTTGTGGATCTACGATATAGATTAAATTGTCCATGTCAAATTTCCCGCCAGCATGCTGATAGCCGTCAATAAATCCGTCGATGGATCGCTTTACTTCGATGGATGTTTGGTTGGCTGCGTAAATGGCTGGATTGTTGTATTTCATGTCTTTGACAAGTGCTCCTGCTTGGAAAGATGCTCCGTAAAGGGATATTCCGCGCACATAGGTGTCAAAGGAATCGTTGTCGGAATCGAGTAAAAGAATAGAATTGTTGTCTTTTTGATGCCAATCGGGATGTTCTTTTAATAGCGGTTCGTAATAATCTCCTACAAGTACTAGAAGTCGATGCTCGTAAATAGTTGAAAGTGAATCGTTGAAGAATCTGTCTATTGCATTTATGGCCATGGAATCCGAATTTGGGGCGATATTTTCTAATGCAAAGGAAAAATCAGTTTCATTTTTTTTGAACGCACGGTAGATGTTGTCTAAAAAGCCATTATCACCTAGACCTGCTTTGGGATAAAGAACCAGTATATAACAGTTCTCGCCATAAGGGCTGTCTGTGCTTCCATTATCGCAGGAACATAATGTTATACCTGAAAGATACAGTAAAATCCAGAAGAGTATTTTAAATTTATTGATTTTTAGTTTATTCATAAAATATTATATGGGAAATATTAAAAAATAGATTATTTTGAAAATAGGCTATTTCTAAAATATATTCTTTTTATGAAAAAGTATCTTATTTTGATAAATAAGATAATTTGTGTTTTTTAAGTGGGAGTGGTCCTTATTGGATTGTAATGTGTGAAAAAATATTTTTACGCAAAAAAAAGAGAAAAAATAGAGTTTTCTGCAATTAAAGAATGTGATTAAGAAGAACGGGAGGAAAAAAAGGTGTTTTTTTTACAAAATAACATTAAAAGGAGTATGTAAAATGAAAAAAATACTAATGGCATTTTTTGCCATAACAGCGTTCTTTTACGCTAGTTGTTCTGGTGATGATAGTTCGTCTAGCGTAGGAGATGATGCTGCTGGCGAATATACCATGGATGATTCCACAAAGGTTCTAGCTTATACCTACAGCCGATTCCTTTCTAATAATGACGTGAAGATTGTGGATGAGGATACAACTCGTCTCTCTGTCGATACGGCATTTGCAAATAAGGTAGAAGAAGGACTCCCATCTGTGGCTAACGTGATTGCGGTGTGGGATAATATCAAGAATGCTCCTTACTACGTGCGTGTAAAAAAGGTTCAGAAAAAAGAAGGGCGCTTGTTGATTGATGTAGATAAGGCAACTGTATATGACGCAATGCCTGATGGGAATTTTGAATTTTCAAGTGAAATATTCTTTGACCCAAGCAAGGTAAAAGAAAATGATGCTGAAATACCTCCTGAAGCTTTTTATGACGAAGAAAAAGGAATTTACCATCCAGTAGTATTGATTCCTTATGACCAAAAGGCTAGTGATGAAAATGATGATGATAAAGTGGATGTCGTTGATATGAAAAAGAATCCTTTAGAAACGCTTGCACAAAAAAATGGATATGTTGATGTGCGTGAGATGATTAAGTCTAATGCAGATAAAAATGTACATGTTTTTGATATTCATAAAGAATTGTATCCTGGAACGATGTCAATTCCTGGCACGGGTGCTACGATAGGGGGATATCAGGGCAGTTGGCTTGACGCTTTTGGTGGAATGGATAAGTTGCAAGCCGCTTTTGCTAAGGCGAACGGAAAAAATTCTGTTAAAGCGTGGTCTCCGTTAAAAGCCTATATTCGTGTAGATACAATTTCTTTCAAATATAGTGCTGATTTGTATATGAAATTTGAGATAAAATGGCTTAAACCGAAAATTTTTGAGTGCTATTTTAAAACGTATGCTGAATCTTATATTTCTAATATCGGTATAGGTATTGGCGCCGGAATTTCTGGTGAAAAACAGTTGACTTATTTTACCGGATGGACTCTTGTTTTTAGTATAGGTGTTATTCCTATCAGTGTGACCATTACTCCAAACCTTTATTTCAAATATAATGCGGAAGCGTATGGTTTGTTAGATTGGCGCTTGCAGTACAGATATAAAAAATCGTCCACTCAAGGAGTCAAGTGGACGAGCGGTGATGGCGCTAGCTTGATAAATTCGAGTTCCGAAGAAAAAAATATCAATAAATTTAGAGTGGACGATGTTGTGATTTGTGGAAAAGCCTCGGCTGCTTTGATGGTTAGAATAGCGGCTTTGCTTTATGGTACGGCAGGTCCTACAATAGGTTCGGGATTCCGTTTTGATTTGAATGCTCAGATTGGGGCGGCTGCACAATATGATAACGAAGGCAATCGAACGGGAGTTTCGCCGAGTGGTCATGTTAAATTGACTGGAGCTATACCATTTGAAGCTGGAGCTGAAGTCAAAATTGCAAAATGGACTTTGTTCAAGCGCTCTTGGGATCTCTTTGACTTTAAGACGTTCAATTTTATTGACCAGTCTTTTGGTGAAAAAAAGTAAATGTAAACTTATCATTTTGACAATATTCTCATAGACTCCATTATGGTTCCATCGGTTATTCCGGTGGAATCCTTTTTTATTATATTCCTCCCATAACTTTTTAGGATTCTTCACATGGTTACTGGCGAAATCAAGAACCGCATCGACTCTATTTGGGATAACTTTTGGACGGGTGGCATCACCAATTCCATCACGATTTTGGAGCAGATGACTTACCTGTTCTTCATGAAGATGCTGGACGATAGCCAGAGCGCGAAAGAGGCGAATGCGAACATCATGGGCGTTCCGCTCAAGGATCCTGTTTTCAAGCGCGGCAACTGGCGCAATCCCGATACCGAAAAGGATGTCCCTTACGAGAGCCTCCGCTGGCATGTGTTCAAGAACAAGGATGCCGAGGCGATGTTCATCACGGTTTCGCGCGACGTGTTTACATTCATTAAGACGCTGAATGACGGCAAGGAATCGGCGTACAGCCGCTTTATGGAAAGTTCCACGTTCTTGATTCCGAATGCGCGCACGCTTTCGAAGATTGTGGATGGTATCGACGGGCTCGACATGAACAACCGCGATACAATGGGTGATGTTTATGAGTATGTGCTGGGCAAAATGGCGGCAAGCGGCAACAACGGACAGTTCCGTACGCCGCGACACATTATCCGCATGATGGTTGAGATGATGGAGCCGAACTTGAACGATACTGTTTGCGACCCGGCGATGGGTTCGGCGGGCTTTATCGTGGAGGCGGCGAAGTTCGTGCAGGAACACAACAAAAAGGCGCTGCTCAAGAAAGAGAATTCGGAACATTACCGCAATAAGATGTTCCACGGCTTTGATACCGACCAGACGATGTTGCGCATTGGGGCTATGAACTTGATGTTGCACGGGGCGGACAATCCCGACATCGCTTACCGCGACAGCCTCAGCACCGACAACACCGACGAGAACGCCTATTCGCTTTGCCTTGCGAACCCGCCGTTTGCGGGGAGCCTGGATTACGAGGCGGTCAACAAGAGCGTGCTTGCGATTACCAAGACCAAGAAGACCGAACTTTTGTTCCTCGCGTTGTTCGTGCGCATGTTGCAGGTGGGTGGGCGCTGCGCGTCCATTGTTCCCGACGGCGTGCTGTTCGGCAACAGTACGGGGCACAAGTCTATTCGCAAGGAACTGATTGAACACCAGCGTTTGCAGGCGGTCATCAGCATGCCGAGCGGCGTGTTCCAGCCCTACAGTGGTGTTTCGACGGCAATCGTTGTTTTTACCAAGACAAACGCGGGCGGCACGGACAAAGTATGGTTCTACGACATGAAGGCGGACGGCTACACGCTCGACCAGAAACGCTCCGAATGCAAGGAAAACGACATTCCCGACATTGTTGCGCGCTGGAAGAACCTCGCTGCCGAAGAAAGTCGCACCCGAAAAGACCAGTCGTTCTTTGTACCTGTCGAAGAAATCATCGCGAACGATTACGACCTCAGTATCAACAAGTACAAGAAAGTCGAAAAAGTCAAAGTCGAGTACGAAAACCCCAAGACAGTGTTCAAGCGCATCGCGAAGCTCCAAGACGAAATTAACGCGGCTATGAATGAGTTCAAGGAAAAGTATCTGTAGGCGCGTATGAAGCAGAATTGGGAATATAGTACATTTAGACAAATTATGACACCGGCTAAGGTTGAAAGATGTAAATCTCGCACGGATTTGCCAATTCTTTCAATTACAATGCGTGATGGAATTGTTTTTCAATCTAGCCGTTTTAAGAAAGTTATAGCTTCTGTTTCTACAGAAAATTACAAGATTGTTCGTAATGGTCAGCTTGTAATAGCATTTCCAATAGATGAGGGCTTGATATATACTCAAGATGTTGTTGAAATGGGAATTATGAGCCCTGCTTATAATGTATGGAATGTTGATTATACCAAGGTGGAAAGACGCTTTTTAGTGAAGTATTTTCATAGTCCAAATGCGATGAGGTATTATAAGTTGAAACTACGGGGAACTACTCAGCGAAGAAGAAATCTTCCAAAAGAAGATTTGCTTTCTATGCCGATTCCCATTCCCCCTCTTTCGGTGCAATCTCGTATTGTTGCGGAGCTGGATTTGCTGACGGGTATCGTAGACAAGCAGAATGCGCAGCTCAAGGAACTCGATAACCTCGCTCAAGCAATCTTTTACGATATGTTCGGCGACCCCATCGAAAACCCCAAAGGCTGGAATATAAGTCATTTTAGCGATATCTGCGAGGTTACATCAAGTAAGCGAGTATATCAATCTGAATGGCAAAGTTCAGGAATTCCCTTTTTAAGAATAAGTGATTTCTCTCAACTTACGGAGAGTAATGACGATATTGATGCAGAACTCTTTATATCTAAAGAGAAATATGATGAACTAAAATTGAATGATCAAGTTCCAAGTGCAGGAGACATCCTTGTAACAGCAAGAGGAACCTTGGGCGTTTGTTACATCGTCAAAAAAAAGGATTGCTTCTACTTTCAAGATGGTATGATTACGTGGTTGAAAAATTTGGACGAACGGGTGCTATCTCAGTTTGTTGTCTTTCTCTTTAAAAATCATTCATTTCGTCGTCAAATTGATAAAAGTCAATCTGGTTCAACGGTGGCTTATCTTTCAATTTCTATGTTGAAAAAGTTTGTATTGCCTGTCCCGCCTCTCGCTCTCCAGCAATCCTTTGCCGAAAAAATCCAGTCCATTGAAAATCAAAAGGCAAAAATCAAAACCTCCATTGCCGAAACTCAGAAGCTACTGGACTACACTATGGACAAATACTTCGGTTAAGTTTAGCGTTCATTACCCATTTCCCATTTCACATTTCACATTGATTAGGCCATGGACAAATATTTCGGATAACGAATTTACATAACTTTAACAAACTCAACCTTGCCAAAATTGGGGCTTATTCTACATTTCCTCTTGCGGTTCAGAAAAGTGTACCGAGACATCCAAGAATTTGGATGTTTTTCTTTTTTCTGGAGAAATGTGTATGGAGAAGAACCGCGAAAATATAAATAAGCTAAACCGCAAAAAAGCTCGTTTGCGGGCGATTCAAGAAAAGAAGGCTGAGTTGAAGAATCAGGTATTCTTCGACCCGACAATGGATCCGACCTTTAAGAGAATCTTCAAGAAGATTGCAAATCTCATCCATTTCTTGAACGCAATCTTGCGTCTGGACGGCGACCAGAAAATCGTTCATGTAGAAAGGCTCAAACCGACGGTGCGTTTGGCAACTCCTGCCAAGAAACCTAAAATCGTCCGCTTCGATATACATGCTCGGACTGCGAACGGTGAATATATAGATGTGGAGATGCAAAGGGCTGCCCAAGAGGATTTTCTTGACCGCATCGAGCTGTATTCCGCGATGCTTTCGGTCAATGCAAAAATTGCTCAGATTAACAACGCGACCAAGAATCAGCTAAAAAGCCATCCGTACCTCATGCCAAAGGTATATTCCATTTGGATTTGCTGTTTCGATGTTGAATTTTGCAACAATTATCGCGAAGATTTTGCCCTTTATAGGGCTTCGGATGTCGGAAAGTCGGGGGCCTTGCCAGTTTACCCGAAGAAAAGGTATATTATAATTGACCTAACCAAATACGTTCCGAAAAACGATGATTCGCCCGAAAATGAGTGGATTAAACTTTTCAAGACGATGCGGTTCGCGAAACGCGCTCCCAAGTGCAGGGACGAAATCATTGCGGAAGTCTATGAATGTATGAGGATTAGCAACTCGACGGACCTATTTATCACAAAGGTGGCTAAAAGTATGATTGATAGAGATGAATACAATGCTTGTATGAGTTACGCTAGTCGTGTAGGTCACGAAAAAGGTTTCGCTAAAGGTGAGGCTCTTGGCATCGCTCGTGGAGAAGCTCGCGGTGAAGCCCGTGGCATTGCTCTTGGCAAGGCTCGCGGCGTGGCTCTTGGCGAGGCTCGTGGTGTTGCGAAAATGAAAAAGAAAATTGCAGCTCGCGATAAAAAGATTGCAAAATACCTCCGTTCTATTGGGGTGTCTGCTGCGCATATCGCTACGGCCCTTGCTACTAAGTAGCCTTTTCAAGTACATTTAGTTGCTGTTAGGGGGAAAAGAATTTATCTTTACAGGTAAATAAGGTCTATATTTGATCTGAGCCTATGAAAAACTTCGACTACCTACAGCAATGTGGCATGCTTCGGTTGCACAGTCTGTGTGCCGCCGCCGAAGATAACCAGGTGAATAACCCGGAGCTTTCGGCGATTAGCGCAAGGCGTGCCTTGGAGTATGTAGTCAAGTCTCTCTATGCCATGAAGGGCGCTCAAGTCCCTGAACGGTCATCGCTTTTTGAATTGATTGACGGCGAGCCGTTCCGCGATTTTATTGGCGATAACCGTGTGATGATGGCGGTGCATTATGTGCGCAAGGTGGGGAATGCTGCCGCGCACAACGACCATGTGGGCAAACGGGAATCGTTTTTCTGCTTGTTGAACCTCTACAATGTTGTCGCTGCGGTTCTTCTAAAGCTTAAAGTGGTGGAAAATGTAGCCCCGCTTGATAAAGCTTTAATTCCCGACAGCAAGTTTGCTCCGATTGTTGCCGAAACAAAGATTGTCGTGAGCGAATCCGACGATATTGTCGCGAAGGCGGATGCAAAATCGGTCGAGAGCAAAGAGCCGGTGCATGAAATTCCAAGTCAAATGTCCGAAGCCGAAACGCGAAAGGCGTTTATCGACTTGATGCTGCGAGAAGCGGGCTGGACTGTGCTGGAACGCGAAGGTTATATCGAGCCATCGAAGGCTTGCATCGAAGTCGAAGTTCAGGGAATGCCGAATAGTCAAGGTGTCGGCTATGCGGATTATGTGCTGTTCGGCGCAAACGGGCTCCCGCTCGCCGTCATCGAAGCTAAGAGAACTTCTGTGTCATCTAGCACGGGCAGACATCAGGCGGAACTCTATGCCGACTGCCTCGAAAATCGTTATGGTCGTCGCCCTGTTATTTATTACACCAACGGCTTTGAAACGAATATTATTGACGGGCTGGGGTATGTCCCGCGCAAGCTGTATGCGTTCCAAACTCGCGAAGATTTGGAGCGCTTGATTCAAAAGCGTGGACGCAAGAATATTGCAGATTTTAGCGTGAATCCGAACATCACGGATCGTCACTATCAAAAAAGGGCCATCAGGGCTGTGTGCGATTGGTATAACGACAATCATCGCCGCGCACTTTTGGTCATGGCGACCGGCACGGGCAAGACTCGTGTCGCGATTTCGCTTGTAGATGTGCTTAAGCGGAATGACTGGGTGAAAAATGTGCTGTTCCTTGCCGATAGAACTTCGCTTGTTTCGCAAGCGCACAAGAATTTTGTAAAGCTGTTGCCGAACGAGACTACGCTTGTCTTGAACGAGGCTGATAAAGGCAATGCAAAAGATGGTGATGTGGATGTCGCAAAAGCGGACTTGAACGCACGAATTGTGTTCAGTACCTACCAGACGATGATTGGCTACATTGATACCGAAGAAAAAACGTTCTCGGTCGGCCATTTCGATTTGATTATCATTGACGAGGCGCACCGCAGTATTTTCGGAAAGTTCGCCGCTATATTCAACTACTTTGATTCCATGTTGATAGGGCTTACTGCAACGCCCAGAGACGAAGTCGATAAGAGTACTTACGATCTCTTTGAAATGGAAAATGGCGAACCGAATTATGCTTATGAATTGGACGAAGCCGTTGGCGATAAGTACCTCGTCAAGTATCGCGGATTCAAGCGCGGTTCGAAAATGTTGAGCGAAGGCATTCGCTATAACAGCCTCTCCGAGCAAGAACGCGAACAGCTTGAAAAAGTCTGGGATTACGAAGAAACGTTGAATGCTCTCAATTCGCCTGCGAGTGGACGAGGGCGCGATATCTTGAGCAATGAAATGTTCAAGTACATCTATAACGAAGATACCGTCGATAAGGTGCTCCAAGACTTGATGGAAAACGGGCTCAAGGTGCAAAGCGGCGAACGCATTGGCAAGACGATTATCTTTGCATATAACCATAAACATGCTGAATTAATTGTAAATCGCTTTAATACACTTTATCCTGAATACGGTTCGGATTTTTGTGTGTTAATCGATAACTATGTGACTTATGCCAAGGATTTGATTGATAAATTCGAAGTTCGCGATAAGGACCCGCAAGTTGTCGTTTCGGTGGATATGCTCGACACGGGTATCGATGTGCCGGATGTGCTGAACTTGGTGTTCTTTAAACCGGTCAAGTCAAAAATCAAGTTTATGCAAATGGTCGGTCGCGGCACGCGCTTATCGAAGGACATTTTTGGTGCGGGTCACGACAAGGAATGTTTTTACATCTTTGACTGGTGCGGCAATTTTGATTTCTTTGAGCAGAATCCCGATGGTAGCACTGTTAGCCAGTCGATGTCTCTGACGGAGCGGCTATTTGGCTTGCGTGCCGAAGTGGCGTTTTATCTGCAACATCAACAGTATCAAGAAGATGAGTTTGCAAAACATTTGCATGACGACCTCAAGGCGACAATGAAATCGCAAGTGCTGTCGCTCTCGGATAGCCACATCTCTGTTCGCACGAATTGGGAAGCTGTCTGCCATTTTAAGGCGGATGAAGCTTGGGTGTATATTTCGGATGTCGATGTCTTGACTCTGAAAAATACGATTGCAAAGCTTTTGCCGAGCAACACTCAAGACGAAAATGCAAAAAAGTTCGATGTGCTGATTTTGGCGATTGAACTGGGGATGGTTTGCAAGGAGTTTGATTCTGGCCGCGCCATCGTGAATGTGCAGAATATTGCAAATAAACTTTCTACGATGGGTTCGATTCCGCAGGTGTCTGCAAAGACGAAGACTTTGAACGAAGTGCTGAGTTCTGCGGCTTGGGAAAACTGTTCGCTTGGCTGGCTCGAAAAAGTTCGCGAAGACTTGCGTGACCTCATCAAGTTCTTGATTGGCAACAAGGGCAAAACCTTTACGATTGACATCGAAGATGTAATGACGGATGGCGGCGAGGCTGCTGGCATCGATATGCGGGTGTCGTACCGTAAAAAGGTCATGGATTACCTGCTCGAAAATAAGCATTCGCCAGTCCTCGAAAAGATTTACCGCTTGGAGCAGCTCTCGATTGACGATATCTTGGAACTGGAACGCATTCTTTGGGAAGAATTAGGCGACAAGTCGGATTACGAAAAGCTAGTTGCTGATAAAAGCTGTGGTGAGAATGTGGCGATATTGATCCGTTCGTTGATTGGCGTGGATCGCGAAATTGCTTTGCAACGGTTCAACCAGTTTCTTGATGGTAACGAACTTAATGCCGACCAGCAGGAATTCCTGAATCAAATTTTGGATTACGTTTGCGAAAATGGCGACATTACCACTTTGACTGTGGTGAATGACTATCCGTTTGACGAAAATCTTCAAGTGTTCAGCGATAAAATGGTTCCGCTGAAGAACTACATCGAATCGGTCCACGACGCCGTAAATCCCAGAATGCAGGGGTAATTGTCCTTTGCCTTGTTCTCCGGCTTTAGTGCTTTTTTTTGTTGTCCCCCCGATCAGTCATCCTCGAAGCGAAGCGTAGGGGATCCATTATTTCTTGTAATCGCATCATTCCGTGGGCGGCTTTCATCCTACATTACCGATGCCGGAACGGAGTCCGGCATGACAGCTTCTTTCACATTGTCACCCCGGATTTATTTGATGTGAACCCCGAAAGTTGGACACAACTTTCGGGGTTTTCATGAATAAGAAACACACTAAAGAAGAATGGCTCGAAGCCCTAGAGCTCTATAAGAAGGGGTATGGATCTACTATAATCTCGAG
>Ga0310786_10001841_pt1:0-32500 | contig 33713 bp, 27 predicted proteins | sample AusTroGonzalo_MG_FD_203881 | JGI IMG/M metagenome (GOLD analysis project Ga0310786, IMG submission 203881) | Bovine rumen microbial communities from tropical cattle in Woodstock, Queensland, Australia - Gonzalo_03 (v2) (version 2) | ecosystem: Host-associated > Mammals > Digestive... | reverse complement strand
GCCCGCTTCGGACTGCATCTCGGCGATGACCAGCTTTTCGCCGAACATGTTGGTCCGCCCGGTCGCCGCCCAGCTGTCGGCGTACTCCGCCATCGGCGACGACGGCGTGATCGGGTAGATCGCGGCGACTTCGCTGAACGCGTACGCCACGTAAGACGCGGCGTAATTGCCGTCGATGGTCTGCATTTTTTTGCCCATGATGATCTCCTTGGTTGATTTTGGGAACTATTGCGTCAAAAAAACGATGCTATTATGATTTTAAGTGCCGTTCCGGGCTCTGCGACCGGAAAGGTCAGTCTTTAAAATACACTCGCCATTGTGCTTTTTCAATCCGGGTCGGAGTAAAATTATTATAACCGCGCCCGCGCGCGCATAAGGGAAACGGCGGCGTCCGCCCGGACTACGTCCCGGACAGAAATCTCCATCCGAATGGCAACAGCCACAGCGGCAGATTCAGCAATCCGCCGTCGCGACGGAGATTCTGCATGGAACATCGCACCGCCAGCGCCGGGGAATACTTTTCCCGGTATACCTTCAGGCTGCGGGCGCGGACGTTCATCCCGGACTTGACCTCCAACGGCACGGCTTTTCCTCCGTGCGGGATGACGAAATCCACCTCCGCCGTGTTGCCGCTCGTCCAGTAGAAGACCTCCTTCCAACCGGAGGCGATCAGGCTTTGCAGTACGAAATTTTCCGCCAGCCGCCCCCGGTATTCGCCGAAGACATCCCCGCCGAGCAGAATCTCCTCGATCGGCACTCCGGCGAGACGGCGCAGCAACCCGGTATCCGCCAGATAAAGTTTGAAACTTTTGCGGTCCTGATACGCCGCCGGCGGGACCGGAAGTTCAATCCTTTGTCTGCCAAAAATGTGTATTTTTTCACGTTTTGTCTATTAAAAACGTGATTTTTTTCACATTTCATCCGGCAAAAGGGTGGATCACCGCGGCGGCGGTGCCGCCGCGGTACCGCCGATCAATCGGCGGCGAGCTTTTCGCGGAGCGTGCGGCAGTGCGCCGCCGCGGCGTCGAACCTTTCGCCCGCTGTCCGACCGGCGGCCGTAAGCATGTTGACGAGCAGTTTTCGCACATCCGGCGGCGACACGTCGGGGAGCTGCGACAACTTGTCCACGGCGAAGCGGCGCGCGACCGCGCCGCGGTTGGCAGAAAAAACGTACCAGAGCGGCGGGAAGAACCAGCGATAGGGATACAGCGCCTCGGCGTCGGTACACAGCTTATCCAGTACGACCGTGCCGCCGTTCGCCAAGAGGTCGCAAATCTCGAGCAGTCCCACCGTTTCGGAAAGGAGGCTCTTCTTGTGGAAAGAAGTCAACAACCGCTCGCTTCGTTCGAGGTCGGTGCGCAGCCGGGCCTTTTCCGTATCGTCGAGAAGTTTCGCCGCGAGCAGCCGTTCGATCGCATCGCAGCGCAACTTTTCGCACGCCGCCAGGACGAGCCCCGCGATCAGAAAGTCGTCGTGCGCCAGACACTCGCGGGCGTTGTCCATGCGGCGGAGCGCCGCCAGCGCGGTTTTCACATCCCCGTCGGCGATGGCGAAGCGGACGCGCCAGTATTCGACGCGGCACAGATTGCGGCAGGGCTGAAATTCGCGCAGTACGAGTTCGACGATGAACTTGCCGTCGTAGTCGCGCGCGTCCGCCGGCACGGGGGCGGAAAAGAGCTCCTCCAAGCGCGCGATATTGCGCGAAGACTCGAACGTACTCCGCCATTTTTTGAACTCTTCGGGCGCAAGTTCCGCCTTGTCGGGATCCCTGAACCGCTTCTGATCCGGCGCTTCGAAGGAATCGTCCGGATCGAGCGACCTGGCCTCGTCCCAGAAGGCGCGGTCGGCGCTCCGCCCCGCATAGTAGCGGTCGCGCAGCGTCTGCACCGTCGCGGGAGCGCCGAGGCGTTCGTTCAGGCGCGCGACCGCCGCGTCGGAAACTCCGCGCTCGCGGTACGCGATGAACAGCGACACGAAATAGGCGGCAAAAGAGAGCGCGATCACCGTGGTCGCCGGACGGGTGAAGATCCGCCGGGTCGGCTGCCCGGTCGCGGAGGCGGCGATTTTGGCAGTGAGCCACCAGCCGACGAACCAGAGGACGGTGCTCAACGGGACCAGCACCGCCAGCAGATCTTTTCGCCACGGGTCGACGCCGACGCAGAACGTCGGGACCGTGTAGAAAAAGAGAAAACACGCCGTCGCCACAAGGTCGCGCACCGCCTTGAAGACGAGCACCAGTCCGGGCGTCCAGCAGAGGTTGCGGCAGAGCACGAGCAGCCACTCGCGCGGGTAGACCGCGAACGGCATGATCCACAGCACCAGCACGACCGATACGGCGCAGACCCAGCTCGGACGGCGGCTCAACACCAGTGCCCCGCCCCAAAGGAGCAGCACCGCGCCGAGCCAGACGCAGGCGGAGCGGGGGAGCGTCTTGAACCGCCGCCGCCAGAAGCACCCCACATACCACGCGGCGCAAAGCAGGAACGCGAACGGCAGCGGCAGTAACAGTACCTGCCACGTCAGAAGTTTTTCCAACGCCACATCGACGAAGCAACAGCCCCACAGGAAATACGTGAGCTGCGTCCAGCCGTCGGCGAAGGTGAAGAGCGCCAGCACGATCCACGACCCGAAGGTCGCCAGCACCAGCGCGAAGAACGCCCGCCGCGCGGCGGCGGCGTCATCCGGTGCGGGAAGCAGAAGTCCGATAAGTTTGGAGAAAAACGTCTTCACTTTTAGTCCTCCTTCTCAAAAAAATTTGGCTCTGTTCCAAACGACTATTGATTTTTCGTCACGTTTCGACAAATATAAAGTCCATTACCTCCGTTTGTTCGCGTCCGTTGCGTCCGGGGCGGCTCCGCGCCCCCCGGAGCCCCTTGCGGCAGGGCTCGCCCTGCACCTGCTTCGGACGGCTATGCCGTCCTCGCCCGGGTCGATGACGGTGTGTGACGCTATATGACGTCGGTTGCTTCTTTCGTCATCGGCAACAATAAAGAAGCCTTCTTTTTTTGTCCGATGCGACTCCGTTCGCTCGACTCCGGGCGGCTGTTTTCCGCAAAGATCGCATTCCGCATCAACCCGTTTACTCACTTATATACGGGCGATTTTGCGGAACCTTTTCCGCCGCCCCTGCGCGCTTCTTTACGAGCGCGCAGGTCTTCGCTCCGTCGCGCCCCGCAAGGGCCTTCGCGGCCCTTGACCCGCGGCAGGGGTGACACCCCTGCACCTGCCCGGCTTCACCTTTTATGGCGAAGCCGGGCTTCTGCGTCCAACGCGGCTTTGCTGAAGGAGCATATCCCGTCACATCAAGCGACCTCCGCGTTATGAAAATCAATAGTTGTTTAGGGCAGAGCCAAAAATTTTATCGTCAGGCGAGGTTCTTGAACTTGAGCACGGTGTCTTCGAGGGCGAAGCCCCAACTTGCGAGCGTGCCGGAGCATCCCGCGCCGCCGAGGGTCCCCGTCCGTCCGGAAGCGGCGTCGAACTCGAGATCATAGGTGCCGCCGCCCGCGATCTCCACTGCGAAACCGTCGGCACGGTAAGTCCCGACGCCGGATACGAGCGTCCAAGGGGAGGTGTTTTTCGCTCCGACCGTGAGTTTCACGTTGCGACCGGCGAAACTGTCGCTCCAGTTCAGCAGCGCCGTATCCGCCAGCGCCGCATCGCGCGCCGACACGTCGAAGCTCCACGCGGTGTTGCTCACGCTCTCCCCTTCGCCGGGGGCGAGGGTCATCGCGGTGCCGCCGCCCAGCGTGATGCTCCCGAAGCCGCCGATGCTGCCGGAGAAAGTCCCGGTGCAGTCGGTGAAAACAAGCGTCGCGTCGCTGTCGGTCGTGCCGCCGACGGCGCTGTAACCGTAAATGTCGCAGGCGTGATCGTGAGCACCCGAAAAGATCACTCGGGCGCTCTCGACCGTGTCGCCGCCGAGGTGCCCGCGCGCGTAGATCGCGTTCGCGATCGTCCCGCCCGAAACGGTGATCGTCACGTTTCCGGCCGTCGTCGTGCCCCCCGAAGTCGAGTGGCTGCCGCCGCCGAAGACGTTGGCGACCTCGGCGTCGCCCGTGATGGTGATGTTCACGTCGCCGACCGCCGAAGTGCCGCCCTTCTGCGCCCAGCCGCCGCCGTAGACGTTGCCCATGTTTCCGCCGGAAACGGTCAGATTCACGTCGCCCGCCCGCGCCGTCGCGCCCGAAGCCATGACGCCGCCGTAGACGCCGCACCCGCCTTTCGCGGATCCCCAGCTGCCGCCCGCGATCTCGGCGGTGACGCTTCCGACCGTGTAGACCGCCGTTTCGGACGCCTCCGAACCCGTCGCGTAACCGCCCGCAAAGAGACAAGCCTGACCGCCCTTCGTGGTCGAGCCGTCCTTGACGTTGATCTTCACGTCGCCGACGTTGTGGACGAGCGTCGTCGCGCCGCCCGCCTTCACGGACGCCGCGCCGTAGATGTTGCCCGAGAAGGTGCCGCCCGCGATCTCCAGCGCGACGTCGCCGCCCGAAGTGACGAGCCCCGTTTTCGCGTAGTTCGCCAGCGCGCCCGCGTAGAAATCCTTCACGACCTTCGCGCCGGAGCCGATCAGCGTCTCGGTCTTGTCCGTGACGTTGCCGAAGCCCCCCGCGTAGGCGACCCCCAGCGTCGCCGAGTCGACCGTGAACCGGACCGCCGAAACGGTCCCGCCCGCCGCCGCGCCCGCGGCGAGGTTGCCCAGCACCGCGCCCGAAGTCGCAAACAGATTGACGGCGTTGCCGAAATTTCCGGTCGCACCGTAAAGCGTCGTCCCGGCGAGATCCGTGCCGTCGATCTCCAGCCACGCGTCGCCGGCTATACTGCCGTTCGCCACGTTGATGATCGCCCCCGGCGTCACGCCGGTGGACGAGGTCCACTTCGCCGCCCTGCCGCCGCCAGCAAGCTCCGTACCCTCCTCGATCGTACCCGCCGTCGTCTGCTCGGCGATCGCAATTTTCCCGACTGTGATCGCGGTCCCCGCAGCGTTGAATCCATAGGTCAGACCCGTGAAGGCGTCGGTGATCGATTCGCCCGCCTTGATGCGGTCGCCGTACAGACCCCACCCGTCGCAGTTGACGTACTTGTCGGTCGCACCGGTCGTGGCGATCGTATAGGTGTTGCCCGCCGTCTCGCCCTTGAGGACGATCGCGGTCGTATCGCTCACCAGACCGAGGTTGCTGATGGTGATGCTCTGATCCCCAGTCGTGCCGGTGAAATCCAGCGTCAGCAGCGGTCCCGCATCGGTGGTCGCAAGCAGATCCAGCCGGGCGCCCGCTTCGAGTGTGGTGTCTTCGAGCACGCTGCCCCGGTTGGCGGCGGTGTTGGAAAATTGGACGCGACCGCCCGAATGCACCACGAGACCGCTGATCGTCGCCTTGGCGGAAAGCTGTACGCTCCCGCCGGATTCCACGGATATGCCGCACACGGTGGCGTCCGCCGCGCCGGTTTCGTCGGCACCGGCGGTGGTGGAGTCGATCCTGAGCAGACCGCGAACCGTCGCGCCGGAGACCCCGCCGCCCGCCGCGATCATCGACCCTCCGCTGTAAATCATGGTGTTGCGGGCAACGCCGCCCCCGTAGACCGTCATGCTGCCCTGCGAGAATATCGAGGTGGCATCGGCGACGCCGCCGCTCGAAACATATTGATGCCCCCAGGTGCTGCTGATCAGCGTGTGAAGCGCGGTACCGCCGCTCGAAACGTACATCGCGGCGATCTCGTAGATCATGAAATTCGACGCGACTCCGCCGGAGAGGGAAAAAGTTCCCGACACATGGCTGCCGCAGATCACCGTTTCCGAGTCGCCGCCGCGGATGTAGGTGGTCAGCTTCCCGCCGACGTCCATTACTATGCCGGTGGCGACGCCGCCGCCGGAAACCGTAAGGGAGCCGTTCGACCGGATGACCGTTCCCAAAGCGGTACCGCCGCTCCACACCTCCAGCATACCGGTCGAGTGAAGCACGAAATTGGATGCGATCCCGTTCGAGAGACAGAAACCTCCAAGGGAATTGACTCCCTCGATCCGAGTGACCCGATCCCCGCCGATCACGGTCGCGTTGACGTTGCCGCTGGTGGCGACCGACACTCCGAGAGCGGTACCGCCGCTGGCGACGTTCAGTTTGGCATTACGCAAAAGCCGCACGTCGCTGGCGACGCCGCCGCCGGCAAGAAACATGGTGCCGCCGCTGAGAAAGGTGACATCGGCGACGCCGCCGTTGGAGATCCTCGTGTCGTTCATGACCGTGGTGCTCTGAACGTATCCGCCCGAACTGATGCACAAGGTCGCGCTGTTTCTGACGAGAGTGTTGAAGGCGCTGTCGCCGCTGCCGACGATCTGCTCGACATTTTTGCCGCTCAGTATCAGATCATGATATTCCATACCATTTCGCCCCGTCGTTGGTGGTCATAAAATACAGTTCATAGTATGACACCGGAACGGCGATAAGTCAATAGCCGCAGGAATTTTTTTCGCTTTTTTGCGGGAGTCCCCGGGCTTGGAATGCGCTATCGGAAGTTCAGTTTCCGCAATTCGTCGCCGAGGCGGTCGAGCGGCAGCCCGATCACGTTGTCGAGGTCGCCGTCGAGGTGTTCGACCAGCAGATCGCCATGCTCCTGGATCGCATAGGCGCCGGCTTTGTCGAGGACGTCGACGCGCCGCAGATACTCCTCTATCGTCGACGCGTCGAGGGGCTTGAAGCGCACGGTGGAGATTTCGCTCCAGACGCGGCGGAAAGGTTCCGCGGCGCGCAGCAGAGCGATCCCCGTGACGACCTGATGGGCGCGCCCGGAGAGGGCGGCGAGGATGGCGCGCGCGTCGTCGGGATCGCGGGGTTTGCCGATGATCCGTCCGTCGAGGACGATCACGGTGTCGGCGCCGACGACCAGCGCGTCGGGAAAATGCTCCGCCGTCGCCTGCGCCTTCAATTCGGCGTTGCGCGCCGGGAGTTCGTCGGCGGGTACTTCGCCGTCCGAAAATTCCCGCGCGGGAAAGACCCGCACCTCAAAGGGATATCCGAGGCGGGCGAGCAATTCCCGGCGGCGCGGCGATTTAGAGGCGAGGAGCAGCGGCATCGTCCACCGGAACGGCGTTCACCGCAGCGGCGTCCGCCGACGGCGCCGCCGCGGTCTCCGGCAATTCGGGGAGCTCCCGCTCCGCGGGCGACGCGGCGAGTTTCTCGATGACGATCTTGACGCTTTTGAGGGTCTCCAGACCGAAGAGCGTCTTCAGCCGCTCCCGGAGCCGGGACTTCAGCTCTTCCGCCATGCCGGGGATGCCGCCCGCGCCGCGGAATTCGCAGAGCAGCGTCAACATGTAGTATTTCCCGCGCCGGAAGAGCCGGAGCTTGCGCAGCCGCAGCTCCGGATAATCGAAAAGCTCGCGCGACACCGCCTCGAAGATCGCCTCGCGCGACACCACGATGTCGCCGTCGGGGCGCGTCACCGTGACCGTCGAAGCGCGACGGGTCCGGAATGCGATGAACCACACGAGTTTCAGGATCATCAGCACCAGTATCAGCGCCAGCACCAGCGCCAGCGCCGCCAGATAGCCGCGGTTGAAATCGCTCGCCAGCAACCTTTCCCAGGTGCGGGGGTCGCAGATACACTTCATTTGATCACCTCCGGTGCGGTCGGGACGCGCGGATCAGCGCATCGGCATCTGTTCGTGGGGATTGACCGTGGGGATGTCCCCGTCGCCGTTTTCTTCCTCTTCCGTTTCCGGCTCCGGCTCGACCTCCTGCACCAGCACGTCGACCTTGCTGACGGTCATGCCGGTGGTCGATTCGATGGCGGAGATCACCGATTTCTGAACCGCGGCGGCGACCTGCGGCAACCGATATCCCATCTTGATGTTCAGTTTGATCTCCAGCGAGACCCGGTTGTCTTCGCCCATCTGCACGGTGATCGCGCGATCCTGCATCCGGCGGCTGCCGACGATCTCGGCGATGTTGTCGACCAGCAGACTGCCCGCCAGCCGGGATACGCCGTCGACTTCCAGCGTCGCGCGGCGCGCCAGCGACGAGATCACGTTCTCGTGGATCTTGACTTCGCCGATCTCGGAGTCGCCGAGGACGGCAGTCGCGACTTCGGATTTCCCCTTGGGCGCGTTCTTGACTTCAGCGCTTTTCGCATTGGCTTTCATGGTCTAGTCCTCCTGTGATCCCCCGGAACATCCTTTCGCCGTTCGAGGCGTGCGCCCGCGATCGGTGCAGTTTCCGGGGAAGCCCTTCCGCGCTTCGCACCTCGGCGACCCGCTTCTCGCGAAGCCGGGCATTTCGGTGCGGCGCGCAAGGTCGTTGTTGGTTTATGATGGTTTTATGCCATCTCCGTTTTTTTTCGACTTCCGCCGTTCCTGCATCAGACGCTCCACAAAGCCGGTGTCGTACTTGCCGCCGGCAAAGTTCTTGTGTGAAATTATCCGCTTCTGGAACGGGATCGTGGTCTTGACGCCCTCGACCACCATTTCGTCCAGCGCGCGGCGGCAGACCGCCAGCGCTTCGGCGCGGTCGCGTCCCCACGCGATCAGTTTGCCGAGCAGACTGTCGTAGTAGGGCGGCACCGTGTACCCGGCGAAGACGTGGGTGTCCATGCGCACCTGCGGACCGCCGGCGGGGATGAACTGCACGAGCTTGCCCGGCGACGGAGCGAAATCGCGTTCGGGATCCTCGGCGTTGATCCGGCACTCGATCGCGTGACCGTTGATGTGGATATCCTTCTGCCGCAGCGTAAGACGCTCGCCGGCGGCGATGCGGATCTGCTCCTTCACGAGATCGACGCCCGTCACCGCCTCGGAGATCGGGTGTTCGACCTGGATGCGGGTGTTCATCTCCATGAAATAGAAGTTGCCCGCCGCATCGTAAAGAAATTCGATGGTCCCGGCGCTGGTGTAGTTCGCCGCCTTGGCGGCCTTGACCGCCGCGGAGCCGATCTTTTCGCGCAGTTTGGCGTTGATCGCGGGGGAAGGACTTTCTTCGATCAGCTTCTGGTTGCGGCGCTGGACGCTGCAGTCGCGTTCGCCCAGATGGATCACGTTGCCGTGGTTGTCGGCGAGGATCTGCACCTCGATGTGCCGCGGGTCGACCAGAAATTTTTCCATGTACAAGTCGCCGTTGCCGAAGGCGCTTTCGGCTTCGGACTTGGCGGCGTAGTACCCCTGCAGCAGACTCGCGTCGTTGTGGACGATCCGCATGCCGCGCCCGCCGCCTCCCGCGACTGCCTTGATGATCACGGGATAGCCGAGCTTGCGCGCGGTGGCGACCGCGTCCGCCTCGTCGGCGATGACCCCGTTGCCGCCCGGAGTGATCGGCACCCCCGCCTTGCGCATCGTTTCGCGGGCGACCGCCTTGTCGCCGAGGGCGCGCATCGCCTCGGGCGAAGGTCCGATGAAGACGATGCCGTGCTTCTGGCAAGCCTCGGCGAAGTAGGCGTTCTCCGAGAGGAACCCGTAGCCGGGGTGGATCGCCGAAACGTCGCACAGCGCCGCCACCGACAATATGCGGTCGATGCACAGATAGCTCTGCGCCGACCGCGGCGGACCGATGCAGACCGCTTCGTCCGCCATGCGCACCGCCATGCTGTCGGCGTCGGCGGTGGAGTATACGAGCACCGAACGGATATCCATTTCGCGGCAGGCGCGGATGATCCGGACGGCGATCTCGCCGCGGTTGGCGATCAATATTTTGTGGAACATGTCTCCTCCATGCCTCCGGCGTCCGTCAGCCGATCACGAAAAGTTTCTGCCCGTACTCCACGGGGTCGCCGTTTTCGACCAGAACTTCCTTGATCACGCCGGACTTTTCGGCTTTGATCTCGTTCATGACCTTCATCGCCTCGATGATGCCGACCACCGTGTCGGCGGAGACCCGGTCGCCGACTTCGACGAAGGGCTTCGCCTCGGGCGACGCGGCGCGGTAGAAGGTCCCCACCAGCGGGGATTCGATCGCTTCGAGCGGGAGTTCCGGAGCCGCCGCCGGGGCTTCCGCCGCCGGAGCCGGAGCCGCCGCCGGAACCGCGGCGGGCGCCGCCATGACCACCTGCCCCGCGGGAACCGCCGCCCCGCCGCGCGAGATGCTGAGTTTGCAGTCTTCCGCTTCGATCTTGAACTCGGTGAGTTCGTATTCGCACATCATGCGGACGATGGTCTTGATCTCTTCGATTTGCATATCTATCTCCGGTTTTCTGTTTGATCAAAAAATATTACTTGACGGCGCCGTCGCTGAAGGCGGCGAGCGCAAGATGATACCCCCGCGCCCCCAGACCGCAGATCATCCCGCGGCAGACCGGGGTCGTGACCAGCACCCGGCGGAACTCCTCCCGCCCGGAAACGTTGCTCAGATGCACCTCGATCGCCGGGATCCCCGCCGCCGCCAGCGCGTCGCGCAGCGCCACCGAGGTGTGGGTGTAGGCGCCGGGATTGATGATGATGCCGCAGAAGCCCTCGTCCTGAGCCTGCCCGATGCGCCGGACCAGCTCGCCTTCGATGTCCGACTGGTAATCCGCAAGCTCGACGCCGCGCGTTTCCGCGTCGCGCCGCAGCTCCGCGACGATTTCCGCCAGCGTCTGCGTACCGTAGATGCCCGGTTCGCGTTTGCCCAGCCGCGCCATGTTGGGACCATTGACAAGCAGGATCTTCATAATTCCCTTCTTCCCCTGTTTACGGAACCGCCGGGCGCGACATCCCGTCCGGTCCGGAAGTGCAATCCGTACGGTATACAATATAGCATGACGACGGCGATTTGTCCAACTTTGAGGCGGAGACGCTCACTCGGTCACAAGTTTCCGCTTGTGCCACGGGCAGAACAGATAGTAGAACAGACCCGGCAGCGCCATCCCGTAAGAGGCGAGCCCGTAGCCGAGAATGTAGCCGTAAAGCTCGTGCTCCGGCGTTCCTTGGAACAGCACCCCGCCGAAGAGCCAGCTCAGGAGTATCCGCAGCAGGAACGCGTCCAGCATCGCGAAGATGAACGCCAGCCAGATGTTGCCGATGCCGTGGATGAGCGCGGTCGTCCCCCGCGTCAGCACCAGCGCCGGGAACTGCCACAGTATCGCGCTCACGAAGACCGGCGCCAGCGCCAGCACCCGGGGCTCCGAGACGAAGCAACCGAACATCTGCTTCGGGAAGAGCACCAGAAACACCGTGTACACGGCGTACATCACCGCGCTGATCAGCCACGCGTAGGTCACGGTGCTGCGGATGCGGTTGAATTTGCGCGCGCCGTAGTTCTGCCCGATGATCCCCGCCGCGCCGGTGAGGATCCCGGCGGAGATCGTCGACACCGTGCTGTCGCAGCGCAGTCCCACGCCGAAGGCGGCGGCGTAGTCCACCCCGAGAGAATTGACCCGGGCGTGGACGAAGAGCATCGAAAAGTGGATCATGCCGTAGCGGATGGCAAGCGGGATTCCGAGTTTCATGATCCCCCACGCCACGCTGCCGTCGATGCGCCAGCTGCGGAGCTTGAAGTCGAAGCCCAGATGCTCCCGGAGCACGTAGAGGTAGATCCACGACACCACGAATTTGGTGAACTGCGAGATCACCGTCGCCCACGCCGCCCCGGCGACTCCCCAGCCCAGATATTTCACGAACCAGATGTCCAGCACGAGGTTCATCATCGAACTCAGGATGATGAACGCCAGCGGGTGCCGCGAATCGCCCAGACCCCGCATCGCCGCGGCGAACATCCCGTAACCGAAGGTGAAGAAGAGCCCCAGACTGTTGATCCGCATGTAGATCTCGGCGTGCCCGAGCGACTCGACCGGGGTGTTCAGCAGCGTGAGCATCGGCCGGGCGAAAAGTATCACGCCGACGCTGATCACGACGCCGAGCAGCAGCTTCAGGGTGAAGAAGCTCCCCAGCACCAGATTGAGCCGGTCGCGCCGGCCGCTGCCCAGAAGCTGCGAGATGTAGATCTGCCCCCCCGACGACAGCCCGGTGCACGCGAGACTCATCATGGTGATGATCTGCGAAGATACCGAGACCCCGACCAGCCCGTCGTGACCGACGATCTTGCCGACCACGATCATGTCGACGACCGCGTAGACTATCTGCAGCGCGCTGGAGATCATGAACGGGATCGAAAACCGCAGCAGATTGCCCAGAGGCGATCCCTTGGTGTAGTCGCTGATGATCGCCGTGTTGCCGCCGTGCATAAGAAGAACGCCCTGTGAAATTGGTGTAAAAATTCTATAATATACCACTCGCGGCAGGATTATGCAATCGGAGGAACCCGCCGCGGGAAATACTCTTGAAACTAAAATTTTTCGGAATCCCTTATTGAATTTCGAGCGCGTGCGGAGTATATTTTAAGAATATCGCGACGCTTTGCGTCTGCGTCGGAAAGAAGTGTCTTCACCAGTTTCAACTGTTAATTTTCTAAAGAGAGGTGCCGAAATGAGTTTTCGTATCGCAAAAATGTCCGCCGTCATGCTCGGCGCGACGGCGCTGTTCGCCGCCGGGTCGCTGACGGGCTGCCGCCGTCCCGCCGCCCGTCCCGCCGCCGCGGCGATGCAGATGCCGACGCCGACCGTCCGGGTCGAAAAGGTCGGAGTGCTCTCCCACAGCGAACCCAAGAGCTACGTCGCGACGACCTCGCCCTACGCGCTGATCGAGGTGGTCGCCCGCGTCTCCGGCACCATGACCAAGGGCAAGTTCAAGGAGGGCGGTCCCGTTTCGGAGGGCGAACTGCTCTACAGCATCGAGGACACCGTCTACGCGGCAAACGTCCGCTCCGCCAAGGCGACGGTGGCGCAGGTCGAGGCGGAGCTCGCCTTCGCCCAGAGCGAGTACGACCGCTACAAGACGCTGATCGCCAGCAAGGCGACCAGCAAGACCAACTACGAAAGCTCGCTGCGCACGCTCAAGAGCTGCGAGGCGCGCCTCGAGGCCGCCAAAGCCGCGCTGACCCTCGCCGAAAACGATCTCTCTTACACCAAGATCTATTCGCCCATCAACGGCCGCATCGGCAAGAGCATCTACAGCAGCAGCAACTACATCACCCCCGCCAAGGGCGCTTTGGCGACGATCGTCCAGTACGACCCGATCAAGCTGCGCTTCGCGATGAGCGAGGCGGACTACATGCGGCACTTCGGCAAGGGCAAATCCAGCCCCGAACTGCAGATCTTCTGCGCCGACGGCACCGAATACAAGCAGCCGGCGACCCTCGACTTCGCCGACAACCGCGTCGACACGGCGACCGGCACGATCATGCTCCAGTTCCTCGTCCCCAATCCGGATCAGGTGCTGACCCCGGACGGCTTCGCGACCGTCAAGTTCAGCGAGAAGTTCGAAAAGCCGCTTCCGGTCGTGAGCGTTTCCGCGCTGATGACCGACGGCAAGCAGCACTTCGTCTATGTGGTGGGCGCCGACAACAAGGTCGAGAAGCGCACCGTGCAGACGGGGGCGCAGGTCGGCGAACGGCAGCTGATCCTCTCCGGACTCAAGGAGGGCGAACTCGTCGTCACGGGCGGCAGCCACAAGGCGGAACCCGGCAAGCCGGTCAAGCCAATCGGTTTCGCCGAAGTGGAAAGAAAGTGACCCCCCGGTCTTCGTGAAGGAGTTTTTGTGCCATGTTTTCCACTTTTTTCGTAAAACGACCCAAATTCGCGCTGGTGATCTCGCTCTTTTTCATCATCTCGGGTCTGGTCTGCGTCTTCCAGCTGCCGATCGCCGAGTATCCGGAGATCTCCCCGCCGACCGTCGTCGTGATGGCGGCGTATCCCGGCGCCAGCGCGCAGGTGATCGCCGACACCGTCGCCGCGCCTATCGAATCCGAGATCAACGGCGTCGAGGACATGATCTACTACTCGTCGTCCAGCGACAACTCGGGCAACTACCGGCTGACCATGACCTTCAAGGCGGACGCCGATCCCAATATGGCGTACGTCAACGTCAACAACGCGGTCAAGCGCGCCGAGCGTTCGCTGCCCAGCGAAGTCGTCGACACCGGGCTCCGCGTCTACAAGCGCTCCGACGACATCCTCGGCGTCTACGCGATCACGAGCGACAACCCGGAGCACACCCCGCTATTTTTGAGCAACTACGTGTCGATCCACATGCGCGACGCGATCTCGCGGATCAGCGGCGTCGGCTACGCGGTGGTCTTCACCGAAATGACTTACAGCATGCGCATCTGGATGGATCCCTACAAGATGCGCGCACTGAACGTCAGCTACGCCGACATCCGCTCGGCGGTCGCCAACCAGAACGTGCAGGCGGCGACGGGCGCGGTCGGCACCGAGTTTTCGAGCAACTACATGCAGTTCAAGATCGACACCAAGGGGCGGCTGGTCCAGCCCTCCGAGTTCGAGAACATCATCGTCAAGACGGGTAACGACAACCGCATCATCCGCCTGCGCGACGTGGCGAAGGTCGAACTCGGCAGCGAAAACTACACCGGCACCGCGTGGTTCGACGACCGCCCGGCGATCCCGCTGGCGATCTTCAAGCTCAGCGACGCCAACGCCCTCGACGTGCTCAACAACGTGAACGCCGAACTCGAACGTCTCGCCAGAAACTTCCCCGAGGGGATGAAGTGCATCCTCGGCTACGACTCGACCAACTTCGTCCGCGTGACGATGAAGGAGATCGTCTCGACGCTGCTCTTGACCTTCCTGCTCGTCGTCGTCATCACCTGGGCGTTTCTGCAGGACTGGCGCGCGACGATCATCCCGTCGGTGGCGATCCCGGTGTCGCTGATCGGCACCTTCATCTTCCTCAAGGCGCTCGGCATGAGCATCAACACGCTGTCGATGTTCGCATTGATCCTCGTGATCGGTTCGGTCGTCGACGACGCGATCTGCGTGACGGAAAGCTGCGTCCGCATGATCCAGGAAGAGGGTCTCAGTCCCTACGACGCCGCGGTCAAGACCATGAAGCAGATCACCGGCGCGCTGATCGCCACCACGCTGGTCGTGATCGCCGTCTACGCGCCGATCGCCTTCTACGGCGGCATGGTCGGCAAGATCTACACCCAGTTCGCGGTGACGATGTGCATCGCGCTGTGCCTTTCCACCGTGAACGCGATGACGCTGTCGCCCGCGCTCTGCGCGCTCGTGCTGCGCAAGCAGAAGGAGCCCCGCGGGCTGTACAAGGTTTTCAACACCGCCGTCGACTGGACGCGCAACAGCTACCTCGCCTTTGCCAAACTGCTGGTGCGGCGCGGTCTTCTGACCGTCATCATCTTCGGCGCTATCTTGGCGTGCAACTACTTCCTCTACGGTAAACTGCCGGGGGCGTTCCTCCCCACCGAGGACAAGGGCGCGCTGCTCTGCGACGTCGTGCTGCCGCCGGGCGCCGCCCTCGGACGCACCGAAAAGACGCTGCTCGACATCAAGGAGATCGCCAAACAGCTCCCCGGCGTCAAGCATGTGCTGCTCGTCCCCGGACGCAGCCTCACCGCCGGACAGGGCGAAAACCTCGGTCTCGCGATCGTCGAACTCCAGGACTGGGACGAGCGCCGGACTCCTCAAACTCAGATCGGCGCGGTCCAGGCGGCGCTGAGGGGGCGCTGTCTCGCGCTCCCCGACGCGCAGGTGCAGGTCTTCGTGCCGCCCGCCATTCAGGGGCTCGGCGCGACGGGCGGCGTGTCGTGCATGCTTCAGGCGACGGGCAAGCAGACCCCGCAGGAGCTGTCGCAGGCGGCGCGGCTGCTGGCCGGGCGGATCATGCAGAGCGGCAAGGCCAGTTACGCCATGACCACGTTCGACGCGGGCACGCCGATGCTCTATCTGGACATCGACCGCGACAAGGCGGAGGCGATGAAGGTGCCGATCAGCGCGATCTTCGCCACCTTGCAGAGCCAGCTCGGGTCGGTCTACATCAACGACTTCAACCAGTACGGCAAGACCTACAAGGTCAAGATGCAGTCCACCGGCGACTACCGCAGGAACCTCAACATCGTGGGTCAGCTCCACGTGCCCAACGTGAGCGGCAAACTCGTCCCGCTCGACGCGCTCGCCACCGTGCGCTGGACCGTCGGTCCGCGACAGGTCGAACGCTTCAACATGTTCCCCTCCGCCAACATCCGGGCGCAGGGCAAGGAGTTCGTCAGCTCGGGCGAGATGATGCAGCTCATTCAGAACATCCTCGACAAGGAGTTCTCCAAGGACTACCAGATCAGCTGGACCGAGATGAGCTACGAGGAGCGGCAGAATCAGGGGCAGATCATCTATCTCTTGATCCTCGCGCTGTCCTTCAGCTACCTCTTCCTCGTCGCCCAGTACGAAAGCTGGACCATGCCGCTCTCGGTGATCTTGTCGGTCGGCACGGCGACGCTGGGCGGCATGATCGCCCTGTGGGCGACCGGCACCGACTTCAACATCTACTGCCAGCTCGGCATGCTGATGCTGATCGGACTCACCGCCAAGAGCGCCATATTGATGGCGGAGTACTCGAAGCAGGAACGCGACAACGGCGTCGAGATCGCCGAAGCCGCCCTCAACGGCATGCGGCTCCGGTTCCGTTCGGTGATGATGACCGCATTGTCGTTCGTGATCGGCGTGCTCCCGATGGTGGTTGCCACGGGCGCGGGCGCGGGCAGCCGCAGATCCATCGGCATCACGACCTTCTGGGGGATGCTGATGGCATCGGTGCTGGGCGTCATGTTCATCCCGTGCCTCTACGCCGCGTTCCAGCGCATGGCGGAGTGGACCAGCGCCAGGTGGAAGCACCTCTTCGGAGACCACCGCGGCTGATCGGCGCGACGCGATTTACACAACTTTCCGCCGCCGGGGAAACTTGACAATTCCCCAGCGGCGGTATACTATATAGGCAAAACCGTGCAACCGCAGCCAACCGGAGCGTAAAATGAGCATTGCCGAAGAAAAATATCTGTCTGTGATCGACGCCAGAAACGGAGAACTCAGATATCTGGCGGGGAACGTCTGGGGCAGCCCCGAAACCGCGTTCAAGGAGTTCCGCTCGGCGGAGCGGATCAAGAAATTCCTGCGCAAAAACGACTTCACGGTTGAGGAGAACGTCGCCGGGATCCCGACCGCCTTCATCGGCTCGTTCGGCTCAGGCTCGCCCGAGATCGGCTTCATCGCCGAGTACGACGCCTTGTCCGGGCTCAGCCAGCAGGCGCTGATGACCCGCCCCGCCAAGCTCGCGGGCGAAGTCAACGGTCACGGCTGCGGTCACCACCTCTACTGCGGATGCGCGGTCGCGGCGGCGCTGGCGGTCAAGGAGTACCTGACCCAGACGGGCAAGCCCGGCACGGTCAAGGTCCTCGGCTGCCCCGGCGAGGAGGGCGGCAGCGGCAAGGCGTTCATGGCGCGCGAGGGGGTCTTTTCGTCCTTCGACGCGGTGCTGGGCGGCCACCCCGAGAGCATGTGGGCGGTGCGGACGCGAGGCAGCCTCGCCTGCTCGACGGTGCTCTACCGCTTCGACGGGCAGTCCTCGCACGCCGGGACGAAGCCGCACCTCGGACGCAGCGCCCTCGACGCCGTCGAACTCATGAACGTCGCCGTTAACTTCCTGCGCGAGCACATGCCGCTCGACAACCGCGTCCACTACGCGATCACCGACGCGGGCGGCAACGCCCCCAACGTGGTCCAGGCGCATGCGGAGGTGCTCTACATGATGCGCGGCAAGGACAACGCTTCGCTCAAGGACCTCTGCCGCCGCGTCGACCTCTGCGCGCAGGCGGCGGCGCTGGCGACCGAAACCAGAATGACGAGCGAATTCGAGTCGGGCAGCAGCAATCTGATCACCATCCCGACGCTCCAGAAGACGCTCCACGGGGCGATGTGCGATCTGGAAACGCCCACCCCCACCGAGGAGGAGCTCGAATTTGCGCGCGAGCTCGTGAAGACCATGCCCGACCGCGACCCCGCGCTGCCGCTCTACCCCGAAGGCGTGCTGCCCATCCCCGACACCATCGCGCCGCACTTCGGCTCGACCGACACCGGAGACGTCAGCTGGAACTGCCCGACCGTACAGATGCACGTCGGCTCGTGGATACCCGGCACGCCGGGGCACAGCTGGCAGGCGGTCTCGCAGGGGCTGAACGGCTTCGCGATGCGGGCGATGCTCTACGCGGGCAAGGCGCTGGCGCTGGCGGCGATCCGCCTGATGGAAAATCCGGAACTCCTCGCCGCCGCCCGTGCCGAACACCGGCAGAAGACCGGCGGCAAGTACGATCCCGTCCTCCCGCCCGACGTCAAACCGAAGCTGTGACTTCCCTCAAAAAGGCGCCGCTATCGTTTCTACGCCCGCCCGCGGTCGTGGCGAGGCGGTCGCGTCAGCGGAAGTGTCGCCGCCATTCCCGCCATTTCGCCTCATCCATTTCCCATTCGCAGTAAATGGCGATGCCGCCGATGCGGTCGCTCCGGTCGGCGCCGGAGATGCCGCGCAACGCGGAATGTATGTTCTCGACTCGCGGGTGATGATAGCCGACTCCGGCATCCTCGTAGGCGGGAATACCGAGGATCAATTCGCAGTCGGTCATGTGTTTCATCCCCGCCAGGCGTCTCGTCCAATCGATCATGAGCGAGATATAAAATTTTTCCAACGGTATCGCCGTGTCGTACATCATCACCGCCAACTGGTCGCAGCGGTCGGCGACCAAATGCATATAGCCGATGTGCCAATGCACATCCGGAAAGCGGTGCCACTTGGTCGGCGGCGGATAAGCCGCAACGCTCAAGATTTTTCCGCTCATGACCGGACGCAGCTCGTCCAAAAGCATCAGGAGACTCGGGTCACCACTCGGCATCGGTTCGATGTTGATCTGTACTCCGGCGAGGCGCGGATGCTTATTCAGCACTTCGACCGCCGAGGCGATGAAGTTTTTGCGCCACGCCTCGTCGTCGGGGCGGGCCGAGCCGCCGAGCACGCCACCGACCCACGGGATGACTTTTATCCCGTATTTTTCGGACAGATCGAGAAAACGCACGAGCTGCGCGTCGTCGTATGCGGCGATCCGACCATCCGGACGCGCGGGGCACAAGTGCGGATAGACGGTCTTTATCCGGTTGTCGGCAAGTTTTCGAAACAGGGCGGATATTTTTTCTTCGTTGCGGAACTCCGCCTGATCGCGATCGTTGCGGGCAAACCACGCATCGTCGCCCAGCCAGCCGTGACCGATCCAGATCGCGTTGTTGCGGAACTCGGGCAGCGGTGCATCGCTCCCCGGCTGCCAGACTAGATAGCAGAACGCCGCCCCACCTAAAACGACCGTCAACGCCGCGGTTATCCTAAACGCGCTTTTTCCGAGTTTTTCGAGCATAGCGGAGGTCATCGGTTCACCAATTTCGGCAGATATTTCAATAAATACGAAGAATTCCGGCCATGGACATCTGCATTGCGATAATTATTGTCGCCAATTTTATCCTTTGCGTAAATCACTCCGATTCCGCTGTTCCAGACCGCGCACATCGTATTCAACAACCATTCCGGAACTTTCATGTCAACGAAATTCTCACGTTGTAATATATGCGGGTCGGGCATGTAATACAAGGTCGATTTCTTGAAACCGGAACCTACGTTTTTTTCGTTTGTCCGCAGGTTTCGGGGGGTTGCATCCGCCGGAACGGACGTTATATTAATCCAATAGTACGGGAAACTCGGCAACTTCCAGGAGGGGATCATGCCGAAAACAGCATTCATGGGCGCGCCGCAGCATCTTGTTCATGGATCAATCCTCCCGAATTTTCCGCTGGCGTCTGCGGTACTCCAGCGGGGTGCAACGGTAAACGCTGCGGAAACGGAGTCCGAAGTAGGACGGCGAGGGGAATCCGCAGTTGCGGGCGATCTCGCCGCAGCTCGACGTGCCGTCGGCTAGCTGCCGCGCCGCGCTCTCCAGCCGCAGCAGATTGACGGTGCGGTTGAACGAGCGTCCGCCCCCGTAGCGGGCGAAGAGGTTGGACAGATATCCCGGGGTGATCCCGAAGTGTTCCGCAGTCTCCTCCCTCACGCCGAGAACTGGAAAATTTTCCGCCAGATAGGCGCAGATGCGCATCCACAGTTCCTTGGCGCGGACGGGGTCGCTTTCTCCGGCGGCGGCGAGGTCGTTGCGCGCCAGCCGCAACGCCTGCCGCAGCAGCATCGGAGCGGTGTGCTCGCGGTCGCCGGAGCGGATCGCATCGGGGAGCAGATTGATAAGTCCGGCGGTCGACGCGCGCAGCGTCTTGGAGACGTGAAAGTAGTGGGTCTTGTCACCGCCGACGGGATCGTTGACGATGTGCACTATCCGCAGGAATCCCGGCTGCATGACCAGCCCCAGATTTTCCGAGTATCCCGGACGGCGCGGCGCGTAGGCGGTCCAGCTCAGCGGCGCGTAGATTATCGCTTCGCCGGCGTGAAACTCAACTTCCTGCCATTTGCCCTGATACTGGATGAAGATACTGCTGCTCCCGGCAAGCATCAGCGAGACCCGGACGCAGTTGAAACTCTTGGGCCGCTCCCAGTTGCCGAGGGGCAGCGGTGCGGCTTCGGAACAGCGCAGATTGCGCAACGGCAGCACCGCCGCCCGGTCGAAGGCGTCGAGGAGTATTTCCTTGTCCGCGGCGGATGTGACCATCGTCAAAAATATCCCGTCGAGTTGTGCCCGGAGTTTACATTTGTTATATAATCTACCATATTTTCATTGCAAATGCAATTTATTTTGTTATAATATTCATATGACGGCAGCAACCATCCCGAATAAACGGAAAATCACAAAGCCGCTCCTCTCTTCAACAAGAGTGGGTTGAATACCTGGCTGAATGCAAGTATGACTATGTTATACTCCCGGAAAGCAAAAACGAAACGCGAAAACGAAACAACCGGCAACAATGCCGAAAACAAAAGGGGGGAAGGTATGGGTAAGAAACATTTCACGCTGATCGAACTTCTGGTCGTGATCGCCATCATCGCGATCCTCGCCGCGATGCTGCTGCCCGCCTTGCAGTCCGCGCGCGAGCGGGCACAGACCACCGGCTGCGTCAACAACCTGAAGCAGATGTCCACCACCTCCCGGGTGTATTTGGACGACAACAACGACGTCTGGCCCAACAACAACATGGGCAACGGGTACAAGGCTTCCTACATCTACGCCATGACCAAGGGCAAATATCTGCCGTTGAGGCTGGCTTCGGACGGTACGCTGGCCGCCTCCGCCACGGATAAGATCCCCTATCTGCACTGCCCCGTGATCCCGCTCAAGGGCGGCATCACCCGCTATCAGGTTTACGGCGCCGTCTACCACAACAACTCGGCTTGCGACGGCATCAATCTGAAGGCCATTTCGCTCAAGGACGGGTACACCTACAATTTCATGAGCCGCAAGCGGCGCGACGTGCAGCCGAGCGAGACTGTGCTCTTCGTCGACTCGGCGTGCCTCGGCACCGGCACCCAGGTCTACAACGTCGCCAACAACGGCGCCAAGGAGTCCACCGCTTACGGGATGCCCTGTCCGGTGCACAACCTGCGGATGAACATCGCCTCGGTCGCGGGTCACGTCTCCACCGTGCAGCTCGACGATTTCCGGAACTGGTTCATGATCCAAGTCTACACCTACAGCGATGCCCGGGGCAAGGTCCCGTTCTCGGTGAAGACCTACCAGTACGCGGTCCCCGGCGGCGAAAAGGGGGTCGAGTACGGCGGGGCCTTCCTCTGATCCCTGCCGGTCGTGCGGGGCGGGGCGCGGCGGCGCCGCGCCGTAAGGCCCTGCATCAAAACGCCGCACACGGACCGACACGGACCGACACGGACCGACACGCACAGTAAAACCGCGCCATTAAACCGTAAGCGTTTGCATCCGCCGGGATGCACGTTATATTAGGGAAAGCGCGCGAAAAATCGTCAGTCACGGAGAATTTCAATCATGCCGAAGATAGCTTTCATGGGAGCGGGCAGCACGGCGTTCGTCCGCAACATCATCGGGGACTGCATGTGCACCGAGGCGCTGCGCGATTCGCACTTCGCATTGTACGACATCGACGGCGAGCGGCTCAAGGAGTCCAAGACGCTGATCGACGCGCTCAACGCGGGCGTGAACGGCAACCGGGCGAAGGTCACGGCGCACCTCGGCGTCCGCAGCCGCAAGGCGGCGCTGCGCGGGGCGGACTTCGTCGTGAATGCGATCCAGGTCGGCGGCTACAAGCCAGCGACGGTGATCGACTTCGAGGTGCCGAAAAAATACGGTCTGCGCCAGACCATCGCGGACACCCTCGGCATCGGCGGCATCTTCCGCGCCCTGCGGACGATCCCCGTGATGCTGGACTTCGCGCACGACATCGAGGAGGTGGCTCCCGAGGCGTGGTTCCTCAACTACACCAATCCGATGGCGATGCTCACGGGGGCGATGCTCCGCGCCACGGGGGTCAGGACGGTCGGGCTGTGCCACTCGGTGCAGGTCGCGGTCAAGTCGCTGCTGCGGACCCTCGGCGAGGATTATTCCCCGGAGCGCCTTGCCCGTATCCGCAGTCTGATCGCGGGCATCAACCATCAGGCGTGGGTGTTGAAGTTGACCGAGAACGGGCGCGACCTCTACCCCGAATTGAAAAAACTCGCGGCGCGGAAACTATGCCAGTGGCGGCGGGCCAAGGACCCCGAAAAAAAGAACAAGAACATGATCCGGCTGGAAATAATGCGCCGCTTCGGCTACTACGTCACCGAATCGAGCGAGCACAGCGCCGAGTACATGCCCTACTGGATCAAAAGCGCGTACCCGGAGCTCGTCGCCGAGTGGAACATCCCTCTCGACGAGTATCCGCGCCGGTGCGTGGAGCAGATCGCAAAGTGGAAGAATCAGTACCGCGAGTGGAGCGAAAACCCGCCGCAAGAGCATACCCGTTCGCGCGAGTACGGCGCGGGGATCATGGAGGCGATCACGGCGGACAAACCGTACAAGATCAACGGCAACGTGCTCAACACGAACCTGATCACCAATCTGCCGCGCGAAGCGGCGGTCGAAGTGCCGTGCCTCGTGGACGGCTCCGGGGTGCACGGGACCTTCGTCGGGGACTTGCCGACCCAGTGCGCGGCGCTGAACCTGACCAACGTCAACGTCCAGCTGCTGACGATCGAAGCCGCGTTGGCGCGGAACCGCGACCGCATCTATCAGGCGGCGATGCTCGACCCGCACACCGCGGCGGAGCTGTCGATCGACGACATCGTCAAATTGTGCGACGACCTGATCGAAGCCCACGGCGACCTGCTCCCCAAGTACTGCTGATGCCCGATTTTGTCGCCCGGCGCGTTTGGTATGGCTCTTCGACGGTTTGCGCAACGAATGAGCTTGGATTCAGCCACGATCCGGCGGCGAAATATAAAACTCCCGATGTGTTGGGAGCGGGGGGGCGGTTCCGGCGCATCATCCGATTTCAACTCCCGAAGCGGCGGGGTTTTCTTGCTTTTTGCCTTGAAGCAAGGTATATTATATTCCGGGTATATGGCGACATACGCCGCCGTGTGCCCTTCGGGGAAGCGTCGCCGCAACTGGCGCGACGCTTTCGGAAAGCAATTGGACAAACTTGTCGTTAGTCAATATAAACAGGAGTAAGACAGTGGCTTGCAACATACTTGTCTTCGTCAAGCAAGTGCCGGACACCCAAAACATTTCCGGCGACGCCATGACGCCGGAGGGGACCGTCAACCGCGCCGCTCTGCCGGCGATCTTCAACCCCGAGGATCTCAACGCGCTTGAGCTGGCGCTTCAGCTCAAGGACCGCTACGGCGCGCACATCACCGTGGCGACCATGGGAATGCCCGCCGCCGCCGAAACGCTGCGGCAGTCGCTCTACCGGGGCGCCGACGCGGCGATCCTCGTGACCGACCGGGCGCTCGCCGGCGCCGACACGCTGGCGACGAGCTACGCGCTCTCGAAGGTCGCCGAGAAACTCGGCAACGTCGACCTCGTCCTCTGCGGGCGGCAGGCGATCGATGGCGACACCGCGCAGGTGGGTCCGCAGATCGCGGAAAAGCTGCACATCCCGCAGATCTGCTACGTCGAGGAGGTGCAGGAGCTGAATGCGAAATCGATCCGCTGCCGCCGCGCCATCGAGGGCGGTTACGAGATCCTCGAGGCGCCGCTGCCGGCGCTGCTCACGGTTATCGACGCCAACTCGCCGCGCCCGATGAACGCCAAGAAGATCATGAAATTCAAGCGCGCCCGGACCCCCGGCGAAGTCGAAAAGGAACTCACCAACGACAACTACACCGTCAACCTCGAAGACGCCGTCAAGGAGCTACGCGCCAAGGATCTGCTGATCGAACAGTACTCCGCTGCCGACATCGGCGCCGAGCCGGACCGCATCGGTTTCGCCGGGTCGCCGACCAAGGTCAAGCAGGTGATGAGCGTCGTGCTCACCGCCGGCGAGGTCAAGCGGATATCCCCGGATGCCGCCGGTATCGGCGAACTCATCCACGAACTCATCTCCGATCACACGCTGGGGTAAGCATCATGTCTGAAAAAATCGGCAACGTCTGGGTATTCATCGAACAGGAGGCGGGCAAGATCGCCTCGGTCAGTCTGGAACTCGTGAGCAAGGGTCGCGAACTCGCCGACCGCCTCGGCGTCAAACTCGAGGCAGTGCTGCTCGGAAACAAAGTCGAACACTGCGCCGCGGAGCTCTTCGCCTACGGCTGCGACAAGGTCTTCCTCGCCGAGGACGAACGGCTGGAGCCCTTCACCGTCATGCCCTACGCCAAGGTGATCATGGACATGATCCGCGAGCACAAGCCCAACATCCTGCTCTTCGGCGCGACGCTCAAGGGCCGCGAACTCGCGCCCCGGGTCGCCTCGGAAAAACGCGCGGGACTCACCGCCGACTGCACCGACCTCAAGATCGACGATTTCCACGATCCCAAGAGCGGCAAGGACTACTACAACAAACTGATGCAGATCCGTCCCGCCTTCGGCGGCAACATCATCGCCACGATCGTGAACTCGTGGGACGATCCGCAGATGGTCACCGTCCGCGAGGGCGTGATGAAGCTCGGCACCCCCGATCCGTCGCGCAAGGGCGAGATCGAGCGCGTCAAGGTCGCGCTGACTCCCGCCGAGACGGTCGTGAAGGTCATCGAGCGCGTCCGCGCGGAAAAGTCCGTCGACCTCCGCGGTTCTCAGATCATCGTCGCGGGCGGCTACGGCGTCGGCTCCGCCGCGAACTTCAAGCTGATCCGCGACCTCGCCGAGGCGCTGGGCGGCGAAGTCGGCGCATCGCGCGCCGCGGTCGACGCCGGGTGGATCGACCACGATCATCAGGTGGGGCAGACCGGCGTCACGGTGCGTCCGCGGCTCTACATCGCCTGCGGCATCTCGGGAGCGATCCAGCACCGCGCGGGCATGTCGGAATCCAAGAAGATCATCGCGATCAACACCGACCCCGAAGCCCCGATCATGGCGTGCGCCCACTACGCGATCATCGGCGACCTCAACACGGTGATCCCGGAAATGATAAAAGCCTTCAAGGCCAAGCAATAAGGAATCTGGAAACATGGCCAACTATTTTTCCGACAACGCCGATCTGTCGTTCGTGCTCGAACACCTCGACCTCGCCGAAGCGGTGGGGATGATCGAGGGCGGATACTCGTTCGCCGAAAAGTATGAAAACGCGCCGCGCGACTTCGCCGACGCGCTCGACAACTACCGCCGCGTCCTCGGCGTCGTCGGCGAGGTCTGCGCCGACCGCATCGAGCCGCGCAGCCGCACCGTCGACCTCGAAGGCGCGAAGTTCGCCGACGGAGTCGTGACCTATCACCCGTTCACCAAGCAGAACCTCAAGGATCTCAACGACGCCGGCGTGATGGGCGTGATGCTCGGTCACGAGTACGGCGGGCTGAACTTCCCCGTGTCGGTCTACACGATGATGACCGAAATGGTCTCGCGCGCCGACGGGTCGCTGCAGAACATCTTCGGGTTGCAGGACATCGCCGAGACGATCAGCTTCTTCGGCAACGACGAGCAGCGGGCGAAGTATCTGCCCAAATTCGCCACCGGCGAGTACGACGGCGCGATGGACCTCACCGAGCCGGACTACGGCAGCGATCTGCAGGCGGTGCGGCTCCGCGCGTGGCAGGACGAGAAGACCGGTCAGTGGTATCTGAACGGCATGAAGCGCTTCATCACCAACGGCTGCGCGCAGGTGCACCTGGTGCTCGCCCGCAGTGAGGAAGGTTCGCGCGACGGCCGCGGGCTCTCGATGTTCATCTGCGAAAAGTGCCCGCAGCTGGTCGTCCGCCGCATCGAAAACAAGATGGGCATCCACGGCGTCGCCACCTGCGAGCTGCAGTTCAACGACGTGCCCGCCCAGCTCTGCGGCAAGCGCCGTCTGGGTTTGATCCGCTATGTGATGAGCCTGATGAACGGCGCGCGCGTGGCGATCAGCGCGCAGGCGGTGGGCATCGCCGAAGCGGCGTACCGCGAGGCGCGCAAATACGCCGCCGAGCGCGAGCAGTTCAAGAAGACCATCGACAACTTCCCGGCGATCTACTCGATGCTCTCGTCGATGAAGGTGAAATTGACCGCCGCCCGGACGCTGCTCTACGAAACGACGCTGGTCGTCGATCTGCGCAACAGCTACACCAAGCTGGTCGAAAACGGCACGCCGACCGACGAGGACCGCGCCAAGCAGAAGTACTACACCAAGCTCGCGGCGATCCTCACCCCCATGTGCAAGGCGCTGGCGACCGAGAGCGCGAACCAGATCGCCTACGACGCGATCCAGATCCACGGCGGCACGGGCTACATGCGCGACTTCAACGTCGAGCGCTACTACCGCGACGCCCGCATCACCAACATCTACGAGGGCACCACCCAGCTGCAGGTCGTCGCAGCGATCGGCGGCGTGATGCAGCGCGATCTGGACAAGCGCATCGGCGAACTCGCCGCGCTGGAACTGCCGTCCAAGCTCGGGCGGCTGCGCGACCAAGTGATGAAGCTGCACGAAAAGCACCTCGCCGCCGTGCGGCTGGTGGCGGAAAAGCACGACGTCGAATACCACGACCTCGTCGCCCGCGCTCTCGTCGAGATGGAAACCTACATCTTCGTCGGGCTGCTGCTGCTCCGCGACGCCGCGAAGTGCGCCGACCGGGAAGCCATCGCCGAGCGCTTCGTGCTCGACGCGATACCGGAGTTCGAGGCGCGCTATCTGCGCGTCACGTCGCTCGACGGCACGCTGATCGAACGCCGCCGCGACATCATCGACTATTAATACTCAATCCATCAGGGAGATGTAACTATGAACAACGTATATCTCAACCGGGCGAAGCAGGTCATTCCCGATCCGCAGATACTCTCCGTCGTGGCGGCGAAGCGCGCCCGCCAGCTGGCGACCGGCGCGCGGCCGATGATCAAGTGCGACATGACCAATCTGCTCGACGTGGCGCTGCTGGAGATCGCCGAGGGGCTGTTGAGCTACGAGTTCGGCGCCGACGCTCCGGCGGAGGAAGCGGCTCCGGCGGCGGAGGAGACGGCAGCTCCGGAAACTCCCGCCCAGGAGTAACGCTCCGATCCCGAACGGACAATCCAAGATGATCCGAAGTATATGGCGCGGCGGACACCCGATCGGTGTCGTCGCGCTGTTTTTTATTTGTTCGGCGCTCCTTTCTACCGCCGCCGGATGCTCCGACGAGCGCGGAGAGCGGGGACGACTGACCTTGCGCGCCGTATCGGGCGCCGACCAGTGCACCGCCGACCCGGCGGGAGTCTTTCATGATCCCCTGCGGATCGAGGCGCGCTCCGGACGTACCCCGCGCCCCGGCGTGCGCCTTGTCTGCGCCCCCGAAGCCGGGTCGCACCTCGTTTTCTCCCCCGCGCACGGCGTCACCGATGCGGGCGGAGTCTTCGAAACGCGCCTCACCGGCACGGGGACGGGCGACCAGTTCTTCACCGTCCGCGCGCCGGAGTACCCCGGGACCGAGCTTCGTCTGCGCGTCGCGGGCGGCGTGGAGCTGTCAGGCGACGGCGCCGAAGCGCTGGCGGGGCGGCCGCTGCCAAAACCCGTCGCGGTGCGTCTCGTCAAAGACGGACGCGGCGTGCCGGGCGTGCCGGTGCGCTTCGCCATCCGGTCGAGCGCCGAGGGCGCCGACACCACCGCGCGGGTCGACCCCCCGTTTTCGCTCACGGACGCCGACGGCATCGCCGCCGCGCACGTGACGTTGGGCAAAGCCACCGGGCGCTACCGCCTCGGCGTCGACGTGGACGGCGGCAAGGACGGATTTCTTGTCCGCGACCGCGAGATCACCCTCGTCGCCGTCGATCCGTGGCGTGTGACGCTCACCGTGCTGGGCGGGGTCGCGTTCTTCATCTTCGGCATGGGGCTCATGAGCGACGGACTACGCGCCGCCGCCGGGAACCGCCTCAAGGGATTGCTCCAGTTCTTCACCGGCAACCGCGTATCCGGCATGCTGGCGGGCGCCGCCGTCACCGCCGGTCTGCAGTCGAGCGCCGCCGTCACCGTGATGGTGACGGGATTCATCAACGCGGGGCTGCTGACGTTGAAGCAGGCGCTCGGCATCATCTTCGGCGCGAACATCGGTACGACCGTCACGGCGCAGATCATCTCGTTCGACCTCTCGGGGGCGGCGCTGCCCGCCGTGGCGCTGGGGCTCGCGCTGACCTTCACCAAAAACCGCGTGCGGCAGGGGTTCGGGAGGGCGCTGCTCGGCTTCGGCATCCTCTTCTTCGGGCTGACCATGATGAGCAACGAACTCAAGGTGCTGGCGGAGATCCCCACGTTCCGGGGGTTCTTCGTCTGGTTCGACTGCACCCCGGCGCACCCCGGAGGCGCGATACCGGTGTGGAACCTGCTGGGGGCGCTGCTGCTCGGCTTCTTCGGCACGGCGCTCCTCCAATCGAGCAGCGCCTTCACGGGCGTGGTGCTGGCGCTGGCGGCGGGAGGACTCGTCGACTTCAACACCGCCTTCGTGCTGCTGCTCGGCTCGAACGTGGGCACGACCGTGACGACGCTCCTCGCCTCGGCGCGGCTCAACCGCGTCGCCCGGCAGGCGGCGCTGGCGCACTTCATCTTCAACACCTTCGGCGCGGTGCTGATGGCGGGACTGCTCTACATCCCGTGGGGAAGAACCGGACACCCAGTGTTTCTGGAGCTCGTCAACGCGCTGACCCCCGGCGACGTCTTCGCCGCCGTGCCGCAGAATCCGGAACGGCATATCGCGATGGCGCACACGCTCTTCAACCTCTCGGTGGCGCTTTTGCTGCTGCCGTTCGTCACGCAATTCGAGTGGCTGTGCAACAAGCTGCTGCCGATCCGCGACGCCGCCGCGCGGCGCATCCGGATACTCGAACCGGGGCTGCTCAACACTCCGCCCGTCGCCGTCAAGCAGTGCGTGACCGCCATCCGCGAAATGGTGAAGCAGTCGTGGGTGATGATCGACCGTTCGCTCAACGAGCACTTCCTCGGGCGCTCGCTCAAGGATAAGCGCCTCGCCGAGATCGCCCGCATGGAAAACGAAGTGGACGACATGCAGCGCGAGATCACCGACTATCTGGTGCTCCTGATGCGGAAGCCGCTCACCCGCGAGTGTTCCGAACTGATCCCGCTCCTTATGCACGCCACCAACGACGCCGAGCGGATCGCCGACCACGCCGAGAACATCATCGAACTCGCGAAGCGGCTCGAACAGGGCGGCGACAAGCTCTCGGAGAACGCCGTGAAGTCGCTCGAAAAACTCTGGCGCATCCTCGACGACGAGGCGGGACAGGTCATCACCGGTCTCGACGGGACCCGCCGCAAGCCGGTCAAGTCCGCGCTCAAGGACGAACGCAAGATCAACAAGCTCGCCGAAAAGCTGGAGTCGGACCACATCGAACGGCTGCGCAAAGGCGAGTGCGCCGCCCCCGCCGGGGTCATCTACATCGAAATGCTCGGCGAACTGGAGAAGATCGGCGACCGCCTTACCAACATCGCGGAACGCACGCCGCAGATCCAGCAGGAGTACGTGAAACTCTGACCGTCACTCGCGGCGCAAGGTGATGAGCGTGATCTCGGACGGCACCCCGAGCCGGAGGGGATACCCCTTCCAGATGAAGGTCCCGCGGCTCACGTAGAGCGCCATGCCGCCCACCTGGTACCACCCCGCGACGAAGCCCGCGTTCCCCGCCGCGACGAGGCGGTCCAGACCGAGGACCATCCCGCCGTGGGTGTGCCCCGAAAGCTGAAGGTCGACGCCCAACTCCGCCGCTTCGCGCGTATGGCGCAGCTGGTGGGCGAGCAGCAATTTGAAATCGCCCTCCGGCACCCCCGCGAGCGCCCGTTTCGGATCGGGCGGCTCCCCGCCGTGCCGGAGCGCCGCCGGGTCGGTGACGCCCGCGACGGAAAATCCGGGAGCGGGTCGCCATGTTTCGTTTTCGAGCATCGTGATGCCGAGCGACCGCAGATGCTCCATCCACTCATGGTAGCCGGAGTAGTATTCGTGGTTGCCGGGGATGCCGACGACCCCGTATCTCGCTTTCAGCCCGGCAAGCGGCGCCGCCTTGTCGCGCAATCTTTCCACCGTGCCGTCGGCGAAGTCCCCTGCGAGCGCGATCAGATCGGGGCGGAGCGCGTTGGCGCGCCGCACCACTTCCTCGATATCCGCGCGCCGGGTCAGCTTGTCGATGTGCAGATCGGCGAGGAGCACGATCTTGAAACCGTCCAGCTCGCGCGGGAGCGTCCGGAACGCGCGGTCGTACCGCCGGATTTCAGGAATGCTCGCGGCGTTGACCATCCCCCACGCCGTGACGACGCACGACAGCGTCAGCAGCGCGAGATTCAGCCCCGCGTCGAACGATTTCACACCCGGCAGTTTGGGGCGCCGCGCGAGGCGCCGCACGAGCCACACCGCGAACCGCACCGCATCCGCCGCGATCATGAAGATCATGAACCCCAGCAGCGACGTGAACGCCCACGCCGCGAGCGCGAGGATCCAGTTGGGCAGTTCGGGGGCGAAGAACATCGGTCCCGCGAAGCGCCGCAGTATCTGAAACTTGAAGGCGACGAGAAAGAGTATCAGCGTCAGCACGGCTTTCGACGCACGCGACGCCTTGAGCGGCAAAATGCACCGCCCGAACACATACAGAAACGGTATCGCGCCGATCAGTATGAAAAACATTTCCCGCTCTCCTCCCCGTTCTTCGGATCTCCGCCGCCAGAGTTTCGACACCGGCAGAAATCCATTTAACATAAACCGGCAGGAAGCAAAATGCAAACCGTCGAAAGCGTAAAACGCGGCGGTTGCGGAGACCGCAAGCCGATTACCGTGAACTCCCGCTCCGCGTCGGCTCCCCGTCGGTCGCCACCTCGGCGTCCTTCCGGGCGAGCTCCAAAGCGGTCAGCGCGTGCTCGCTGGTGCCGATGTAGTTGATCGTCACCTCTTCCGTAACGGCCTCGGCATTGAAGATCGACGGCGATTTGCGGCGGCGGTACTGAAACGCATAGTCACCGTTCCGGGCGCTCGCGTAATCGCCTGTCACGATGGTGGATTTCAAGACGGGCGTCTTGGTCTCGGGGTCGATGCCGACGCGCTGGATCGCCACCGTGCCGGAGCCCGAGAGCGACTTTTCCGCCACGCCCCCGGCGAGAGTTTGAGTGGTGCCGCAGCCCGTCAAGACCCCCGCCGCCAGCAGAGCGCCGACGGCGCCCGCGATCTTGAAGGTCTTGCGGTCCTTGAACTCTTCTTTCTTGCCTTTATTCCAGTTCGCGACCGGGCGGAAATAGCCCGTCACGCGGCTGTAGACTTCGCACTTTTCGCCGCATTTATCCATATCATTTCCCTTTCAGTTTTCGGTTGAATTCCACAACGCAGGGACATTCCCGGCGCCGCTCGACGCAGGTCTTGTGGGAGACCTTTTTCTTGTCGATCCTGCCGATCTTGCCCGACAGGTGGTCGAATTTCCGCGCCAGCCACGCGAAGCCGGAACCGATCGCCACCAGAACGGTCGCAAATCCGACGACCATCTCCCAGGTGACGTTCATTTCTTCCCCGCCTCCGCCGCCTTGAGGACCGCGTTTTCGCTCCACGCGATCCCGCCGAAGAGCCGGACGGCGAGATACGCGCACCACGCCGCGGAAAATCCGGCGCCGTGTTCGATCAGCAGCGCGTAGAACATCCGATCCGCCTCCGCCCGCGTCCAGTCGGCGGGCTGGCGCCGGTAAATGAAATCGTGGCAGATGCCCGCGGTCGTGACGTGGCTGTCCGAGTTCGGGAAGACGATCCGCCAAAAGAGGCGCGGCACGCTCGCGCCATCACTCTCGAAGCGGCGCGGGATCAGAAACTTCTTCCCGCCGAAATTCACCCGGTAGGGAAACAGCGTCGTGAAGACGTTGCCGCGCTCGTCCTCTCGGTGGGTTCTGAAAATGATGTCATTCATACTCGCACCCCGTCAGCGCTTCGCGCTCCGCTTCGGTCAAGGTCGCCAGCACCGCCGCAAACGCAGGATCGTCCTCGGCGAGGTTCTGCGCCGCCATGAATTGATCGAGCAGCCCCGCCGCTTCGAGTTCCGCTTTTTTCGCCGCCCAATTTTCGCCCAGCGCGCGGATGACCTTCAGTTTCGAGTACCGCTTCGGTTCCGGCTCCGGTGCG
>Ga0310786_10001840_pt1 | contig 33718 bp, 41 predicted proteins | sample AusTroGonzalo_MG_FD_203881 | JGI IMG/M metagenome (GOLD analysis project Ga0310786, IMG submission 203881) | Bovine rumen microbial communities from tropical cattle in Woodstock, Queensland, Australia - Gonzalo_03 (v2) (version 2) | ecosystem: Host-associated > Mammals > Digestive system >... | reverse complement strand
ATTCGGCTGCATACCCCACGGATGCGCCCGCGCCGCAGGCGTCGGGTTGCCTGAGCGAAGCGAACCCGAAGGGCCGCAAGGGGCCGCGCGAGAGCGTATTGAAAATAGCCGTGTAGAGGTGGAGAGGCTTTAACAGGATTGAGGAGGTGCCGTAGTTGACATGAATGCGGATTACATAGATATGCTCAAGTGCCTGAACAAGGCTGGCGTCGACTATATACTGGTTGGCGGATGGGCTGTCAATATGTATGGCTACATACGCGCGACGGTGGATTTGGACATCTGGATACTTGCGGATGCTGGTAACGCAAAGAAGGTATATGCGGCTGTCGCCGAATTTGGCGCGCCGGTGTCGGAGATGAAGCCCGAGGAATTCGCGCAATATGGAATGATATTCCAGATTGGTGTCGCGCCGTGCAGGGTGGATATCATTTCGAAGATAAGCGGAGTAAGTTATGCCGATGCCGTCACGAGGGCTGTGCCAAAGACGATAGACGGCATTCCTGTGCGGATAATCTCCCTTGAAGATTTGATTGCCAACAAGAAAGCGTCTGGGAGAGCAAAGGATCTTGCCGACGTCGAAGTGCTGGAGGGCTGCAGAAAATGACAAAGACTTTTAGAGCGCTTCGGATGGAAGACGAAAAGGAAGATTATTCCTGGGCACTGGCCCTTGATGACTCCGAACGTCTGAAAATCGCGACAAGGCTTGTCAGCGACCTCTGGTCTGCGGCGCACAACGGCTCTCCGTTCCCGCCTATGGACCGCACGGTCTACAGCTACATAACTGTAGCCGCAAAGAACGCAAAGGACGCAAAGATTTGAACCACGAAATACACTAAATACACGAAAAGAAGATAGAAGATTTTTAGCCGTGTAGATCGTGTAGAAGGGGAAGTGCAGCAAATGACAGCGACGACAAATCACGTGAAAGCCGTAGAGCTAGACGATAGGTTCTCTGAAGAGGCGAAGATGCTTGCACGTCTCGCACCAAAGGCGAGTATGGAGGCGGTTCGCGATGCGTGGGCTCGTGGCCTGTCCGTGACGGTGCTCGAAGACGGAAAAATCGTCAGCATCGCTCCCGACGGCACGCGGACATTCGTCAAGGAGGTTAATCCGCTATGACGAAGCGATTCAGAATGATCGCTGGCCCTTTTGAGCTAGCTCAGAGTTCAAGGCAAAGGTCAGAAACGGATAAAAACTTCTGTGCGATACGGAAGATTACGATGAATACGGGGAATGTCGAAGACCATGGGGGCATGGAATCCCTCTGTGCGGACTAACCGCCTAGGCACCATGCGCATCGGCGTGACGAAATGGGCGCGGGGGCTGAAGCCCCCGCGCCTGCGCTTTATGTGCGGTCACGCCCCGGTGGCGAACTTCACCGCGTGGGCGACGCCCTTGACGGTGACCGTCGCCTCGGAGCCGGCATCGCCGGAGAGCCCGTCGCCCGTCGCCTTCATGTAGTCGAGCACCAGCCGGGTGTCGGTGTTCTCGTCCGCCGCGTCCTCGCCGAAGACGACGTGCTTCGCCTCGCCCTCGTAGGTGCAGTCGACCGTGACCTCGTCGCCCGCGCCGAGCTGGAGCCCCGCGCCCTCGACGATCACGCTTGCCGCGCTCGCGATGGTGTCTTGCTCCGTCGGGTCGATCTGGTTGGTGACGTTGTCGACGCGCGTGGTCGGCGGATCGACGACCCGCAGGTACTTGACGCGCCGGAACGCCGTCTGGAGCGGACCGCCCGCGTCGCCCGCGCGGCTCTTGACGACCAGCTTGTAGTCGCCGCCCGGCAGCAGCTCCGCCGTGTGCGCCTTAAAGAGCTGCTTCGACACCACCTCGTCCACCGCGACCGGGAACGTGGTCCCGTTCTTGTCCTGGAGGTAGACCGCCGCGCCCTCGTCGTCGAGCACCATGTTGAAGCCCGCGACGCGGAAGACGTGCTGCCCGTGGATGAGGTTCATCGGCCGCTCCTCCGCGAGGTCCATCACGTTGTCGACCCTCAGCTTGGTGATGGTCTCGTCGGTGACGATGGTCGGCGTCACGTCCGCGAGCGAGAGGCGGATGGACTCGTCGAGCCGGATCGCCAGCTCCAGCGAGTTCTCCTCCGGGTCGAACTCCGCGTCGGACGTCGGGAACGAGCCCGTGATCACGCCGCAGACGACGCCGAGGTCGGTGTGGACCCGGACGAGCCCCGCGCGCTCGAGCTCCTCGATGGCCTCGAACGAGCCGTCGATGATCGCCGCGACCTGGATCGCGGGCAGCCCGCACTTCGCCGCGACGGCATCGACGAACGCGTCTTCCGCGACCGTCTCCTTGGAGATGTAGTTGCCGAGGTACGGAGCGCTCTCGCTCGTCGCACCGGTGTTCTGGTGGATTACCACTTCATGTCTTGCCATTTCTTGGCTCCTTTCCTTTGCCTTTGTGTCCTTTGTGGCCAGTCATTACGCCACCGCGACCTTGCGCGTCGCGACATGCACCCCGAACTGTTCGCCGAGCCCGCTCCGGGTGTAGACCTTGAGCGTGTACTCGCCCGCCGGGAGCGCCGCTTCGAGCCGCGCCTTGACGTTCTGGAGGTCCGAGAACTCGATCGCCGCGCGCGTCTCAACGCCGGTCTTCGAGACGAGAGCGACGTACTCGTCGTCCTTCTCCGCGTCGGGCGCGAGATCCGCCCCGGCGATGGAGAAGAGGTCCGTCCCGGTGATGACGTCGTACTCGCGCGTCTCCTCGTCCAGCACGGTGTTGATGACCGGCTTCGCGCCCTCGGTGTTGTTGGCGGGGACGATGCCCGCGAGCAGGGACTTGAACGGATCGATTTCGACCGCGTTGACGATGAGCAGGTTCACCCCCTTGACCCACGGTCCGCCGAGGCCCTCGAAAGCGCCGCGGACGTAGTTGCGGATGGACGCCACCCCGTCGATGAGGGTGATGTTCCCCAGCGCCTGGTTGTCGCGCACGTACTCGGCGAGCGCCTTGAACACGGCGCGGATGGCCGTCGCCTTGTAGCCGGTGTGCTCGGCGCAGAGCTCGTAGGCCTCGCGGAGCGTGAGCGTGCGCTCGTGCTGGGGAATCCCGATGTAGAACGGCTCCTGGGCGAGATTCCCCTGGCCCTTGACCGTTATGAACTTGATCTTTGCCATTTTGGCTTTTCCTTCCTTTTGTTTGTTTTGTCTTGCCCCACGCACCCGCGCAGGGAAAAGAGTTAGCTCTAAGCTCAAAGCTCCAAGCTCCAAGCTAAAAACCTCCGTGAGGGCAACCGAAACCCTCCGTGCGGGGAGCGCGAACCCTCCGTGAGGGGAGTCGCGCCCCTCCGTGAGGGGAGCCGCGACCCGCCGCGGAGCGTCACGTCGCCTTGCCCTTGAGCTTCATGCTCATCGTCGCCACCCGCACCAGCCCCAGCCGGGCGAGATCCTCGCCGTCGAGTCCGTCGGCCTTGATCTTCGCCTTGTTGAGCTCGAGCTTTGCGCGGATGTACTTCTTCGGCAGGGACTTCAGGAACGCGGCGTCGGTAAGCTTCCCTCCGTCGGCGCGCTCCACGGTGGAGCCGCTGGACATGGTGTACTCGACCGTATCGGTCTGCCCCCAGCCGGACGTTCCGTCCGTCCCCTCGAAGACTTCGGGATTCGCCGCGGCGAACTGGCACAGCTCGTCCTCGGCCGCCTTGTACTCGTCCCTCGCGAAGTCGTAGCACGCCTTCGCCTCGTCGCGGGTCTTCATCGTTTCGAAGGCCTCGTCGATTCCCTTCTTGAACTGCTTGGTCGTCTTGATTTTCATCTTGGTATTCCCTTGGTTTGGAAATGAAGGGGGGCGATTGTCGCCGCGGAACCTCTCCGCAGTCGCATCGCCCCTCCTAAGTATCCATGTGCACCTTACAGACACGGGGATTTTCCAAAGTGCGTTTCACCCTTGATTTCATTGGGCGAAAAGAAGGTCAGGAGGGCCCTAACCCCCCTGTCGTAGAAGCGCTCCGCCGAGGCCTTCGGAATGCGGCGCTTGACTGCCAGGTTGCAGATCGACTCGCGGCGGTTTTTGCCGTTCTCGACGATCTGTTCGAGGACGGGGACAAGGCGCCCGAGCCCGGCGTCCGCGAGCCGCCGCCTCGCCGCCGCGAGCATTTCCTCGCGCGTCGCCTCGACCGGCAACTCAGTTTTCCATTCGGCAGCGCGGCGGATTTGCCGCGCTCCATAGCCGTGGTCGGAGAGGATTTCGCGCTTTTCCGGATTGTCGCCGTCCTTGATGAGGTCGAGCGACAGAAACCCCCGCTGAAAGCGTTCGCTGCGGTAGCTCATTCCCGGCCTCCTTTCGGAAGGGCTTCCTGAAGGTGCCGCTGAAGCGCCCGGGCCGGCCAGCGCAATTCGCCCTGCCGCGTGGAGCTGATGACCTCGTCGACGATGTCGAGGAACCTGTCCAGCCCGATTCTGCGGCAGTACCAGACCCAAATGCCGCGGTCGTGCTCGCGGTCCCCGAAATGCTCCAGCGCATAGTCGGTGGCCTCGACCGCTTCGCGCCAGGTGCAGAGCAGCGGCTCCCTCGCGCGCACGCGCGGTCTAAGAGGGCTACGCTTACAAGATAAATAAAACCCGTCTACGTCTAGACCGCGCACGCACGCGCGAGGCGTGTTGATAACTTTATCGACGCGCAGCTGCGCACTCTTCGCGCGCATCGGCGCATCGTTCACGCGCACTGGCGCGTTTTCTGCGCGCACTTGCGCACTTTTCACGCGACCCTGCGCGTTTTTGACGCGCGCTTGCGCGTCGGCTTTTGTTTTGCTCATTTCGCGCCGCTCTTGGGGCTATCTTGTCCGCAAACTCGTCCGCTGTAGCTTCAGCGAAAGCGGAAGCACCATGCGACGGCGGATACCCCTCCACGGCGCCCTACGCGCAGAATGAACCGAAAATGAACCGTTTCGAGTCGTCCGAAAACGCTGAAAGCCAATAAAAAAGGCCCTCAAATTTTTTTGAGAGCCTGAACTGAATTTGACCTGATTTTATCCGTGTGAGCTATTCTCTGCCATTGCCGAGCAACGGTCGGTTGGCGGCGCGGACCTCGGCAGCGGCAATCTTGTCCGCAGCACGGAGAGCCGCCCAAGCCGCGAGCATCTTGGCGGTGGTGTTGCGGCCTGGATAGTTCGTGTTCTTGGGATCATTGTCGAGCCGCTTGATGGTAGACTCGCTCAGGCCTGTAATCTTCGCGGCCATTGGGATGGTGATGGACCTTCGCGTTTTGTAGTGATGAGAGGGTTTTGCCGTTGCGCCTGACGTTGGAGTACGAGACTCGTGAAGCCATCCGTCCAGTTCCGCGGCGTTTCGTTCGCATTCGCCGAGGAATGCTTCCTTCGAGTCGTGGAGACGTTCGGCAAATTCGTCGCGTGGGAGGAGAGGTTCGCCCTTGTAGATCAGGAGGTCGATGAAGTCCGAGAGGTGCCTGCGCGCGGCGAGGAGGTGTGAGGTGCGATGGAAGGAGTCCAGCGTCTCCAGAAGCGTGAACGAGGTCCGCGACATCCACGAAATGATCGGCCATCGGGGAAGTGCACCGTGTGGATATTTGGAGAAGAAGTCCGCAAGGAATTCGAGGTTGGCGCGTGCGTCGTTGGCGCCGCCGTATCCTGGTGTCAGCAGGAGAAGGATGCTTTGCGACGGGCGGGCGCCGATGCATTCGCGGTATTCCTTCCATTGCACAACGGCGTTGCATAGTGCGTGGTTGTGGTAATGGACGCGTTCCAGCGTCTCGCGTGCGCGGCTGCCGGGATCGCGGATGAAGGCGTTGAATTCCTCCTTGGAGAAGGGGGTCTTCGAGTCCGCGAAAAGAGCGTCTATGTCCTTGTCAGAAAGCACCCCTATATTTTACCATATTTGCCTGTCTCGGATGGTGGTCGGATATCAATCAGTTATCTACATGCCGTGCGCACCTGCGGTCGCCAAATCTTCCACAAAACCGCGCCGGAAAATGGTATAATATTCGGGCATAAACATGAGTGGGGAACTACCCATGCAGGGGCGCCGCGGCGCCATGGTGAAGTATTCGGCTGCATACTCCACGTGCGCGGAGCGCTTTGTTAATAGAATTCGTCCAGGGGTACCCAATGGAAACCATTAGAATCTATTTTCATGGACATGTAAACATGTGATGGCATGTAACAGAAACTAAAGGCGTGGATATGATTGAAGTTGAGAAATTTGTAGGGGTGCTGAAGTCGGCGGGAGTTGAGTTCTTCACCGGTGTCCCTGATTCGCTGTTGAAGAGTTTCTGCGCTTATGTAACGGACAATTGCGGGGAGAACCATGTGATTGCCGCCAATGAGGGTGGGGCAGTTGGATTGGCGGCGGGGCATTGCTTGGCGACAGGCAAGCCTGCGATTGTCTATATGCAGAACTCGGGGCAGGGCAATGCGGTTAATCCACTTTGCAGTCTTGCCGACCCCGACGTCTACTCCATCCCAATGGTGTTGCTTGTTGGTTGGCGCGGCGAGCCGGGTGTGAAGGACGAACCCCAGCACGTTAAGCAGGGCAAGGTGACGGTTTCGCTATTCGAGACTCTTGGCATCCCGACCGAAATTCTACCGGACGATGACGAGTCCGCGGCAGATGTGACGCGGAAGATGGTCGAACGCGCAAAGGCAGAGTCGCGCCCCGTCGCACTCATAGTCCGCAAGGGACTCTTCGCCGAATACAAGCTTCAGAACAAGAAGCCTGACATCGCGGCGCTTCCGCGCGAACAGGCGATTGAGGGCGTGCTCAGGGCACTGCCGGAAGACGCTGTGGTTGTCTCGACAACAGGCATGATTTCCCGAGAGGTATACGAGACGCGCGAACGACTCGGACAGGACCATTCGCGCGATTTCCTGACAGTAGGCTCGATGGGACATGCGTCGATGATTGCAATGGGAATTGCCAAGGCGCAGCCGGAACGCAAGGTGTACTGTTTCGACGGTGATGGTGCGTCCATCATGCAGATGGGCAATATGGCGATTGTGGGGCATTCGGGATGCGAAAACCTCACGCACATCGTCTTCAACAATGCCGCGCATGACTCGGTTGGCGGACAGCCCACGATTGGCGGCGACATAGACTTTGAGAAGCTTGCGGAGGAATTTGGATACAATGTTCTCCAGTCGCCTCAGGATCAATATGTCAATAGCGACGGAATTGGTGTCGCCGAAGTAGCTTCCGGAATTCACTGGCTCGTCACGATGGAAGAGCAGTCGAAGCAGTACAAGCCCGACTATTACGACGAATTGCCAAAGAAGCCTAACTTCATTCTCTTCAAGGTTGCAAAGGGTGCGCGCAAAGACCTCGGCCGCCCCAAGGAGCCGCCGCAGGTCAACAAGGCGCTTTACATGAAGACTCTGGGGAGTTGTGGGGGATAAGTTGTGAGGGAGAAGTTGTGAGTTGTGAGTTGTAAGTTGTAAGTTGTGAGTTGTGAGTTGGAGAGTGTGAAATGGATACTGCAAGAGTAGTTGCGCTTAAGTCCACATTTGACGGAATCGTCCATCAGGTTCCTGGTGAAAATGTCGAATATTGGCTGGCCAGAGATTTGATGGGGCTTCTAGGCTATTCGCGCTGGGAAAACTTCCTTGAAGCCATCAAACGGGCTGAAAATGCGTGTTCTTTGCAGAAAATAGAACTTTCTTGTCATTTTCGTGACGTCACGAAAATGATCCAGCTACCGAAGGGGGCAAGGCGTGAAATTGCAGATATAATGCTTTCTCGCTATGCCTGCTACCTAATCGCTATGAACGGTGATCCGCGCAAGGAGGAAATAGCCTTTGCGCAGGGATACTTTGCCGTTCAGACACGTAGGCAGGAGCTGATAGAAGAGCGGGTTCAGTACATTGAGCGGATGATTGCTCGCGAAAAACTTGCAGCGTCCGAAACTCAGCTATCAAAAAACATCTACGAGCGCGGGGTCGATGACGAGGGTTTCGCACGCATTCGGTCGAAAGGGGACCAGGCGTTGTTCGGCGGGCTCCGCACGCTTGATATGAAGCGAAAGCTTGGAGTCAAAGAATACCGCCCACTTGCCGACTTCCTTCCGACACTGACAATTGCGGCGAAGAACCTTGCCACCGAGATGACGAACTACAATGTCGAGCAAAGAGATCTTCAGGGCGAGGAACCGATAACGAGCGAGCATGTTACCAACAACAAAACCGTTCGAGACATGCTCGGTTCGCGTGGCATCGTTCCGGAGAATCTTCCCCCTGCTGCCGACATCAGAAAGCTGGAGAGGCATGTGAAAAGTCAGGACAAGAGAATCGCATCTGATTCCTCGGCAATGCTTCCATGTGCCGATCAAGTGCTTCATGTCGGTGATGATGGCGCCGAGCAGTTCATACGGCAATTTGTGGAAGGCAGGCCTATTGTCCTTGTCACAGACGGACAGGCATACGCGTTGAGCGGTGCGGCATCCATTTTCGATCCGATCGTCAAAGATGCGCGGCGACTGGTGGTCCGAAATCCAAATCCAAAAGTCGCAGAGGTTCAGGCGCTTCTCGATGAGCTGTCAGATTTCACCCCGGGTGCATTCATAGCTGTCGGCGGAGGAACGGCAATAGATACCACGAAGTTGCTGAACTTCGCGGTGTCGACGCAAAAACCGATTATGGATTTGCTGACTTCCAAGGAGTGTCCGCGTTTGTTGCCGTACCTCGCGGTTCCGACGACAGCGGGGACAGGAGCGGAAGCAACGCGTTTTGCGGTTTGCTACGATGGCGAGACGAAGTATTCGATAGACTTCATCAATATAAGGCCGTCGCATGTGTTGCTGATGCCAAGGCTTACAGCATCTCTGCCAAGATACCAGCAGTTGTCTACGCATTTCGACGCATACGCGCAGGCGGTGGAGTCGCTGTGGGCGAAGGGCGCGACGGACGAGTCGAAGGAGTATGCGAATCGTGCGCTTGCGCTGATGAAGGAGGACAACTGGCCGGAGGCGAGCTACTGGGCGGGAAGGGCTATCGACATCTCGCGTACGACTGCCGCGCATGCGTTCTCTTACTACCTCACCTCGCACTACGGCATTCCCCACGGACATGCCGTTTATATGGTTTTTGAGTACATCTGCCGCAATAACGGCCATCCAGAGTTTATCAAGGCCGTTCCAGGTCTGAAGACACTCCGCGAACTTGCCCAGGAGAAGGGTGTTGAATGGAACGCAATGGTTGATGACCTGTTTGCGCATGTCAATCTCAAGCGTCTCGGCAACAATCCTGTAGAGGTTAAGAAGGAATCGTTCAATGTCTAAGCGCGTCTATGTTGCGATGTCTGCGGACATCATCCACCCCGGCCACCTGAATATCATCAAGGAGGCAGCCAAGCTCGGCGATGTCACGGTTGGTGTTCTTACCGACGCGGCGATTGCGAGCTACAAGCGCCTACCCTATATGAACTACGAGCAGCGCGCTGCCGTCGTTGGCGCGCTCAAGGGCGTAACAGAAGTGATCCCGCAGGAACAGCTTGACTACATCCCAAATCTTCTCAAACTCAAGCCCGATTATGTTGTTCATGGCACAGACTGGCGCGAGGGCGTTCAGGCGAAGACCCGCCAGCGTGTAATCGACACTCTCGCCACCTGGGGCGGACAGCTTGTCGAGCCGGAATACACTGAGGGCATATCTTCCACCCAGCTCAACAAGGCGATCCGTGAAGTCGGCACCACGCCCGACATCCGCCGCCGTCGTCTTCGCCGCCTCCTCGACGCCAAGCCGATTGTTCGTGTGATGGAAGCGCATTCCGGACTTTCCGGCCTTATCGTCGAAAACACCTGTGTCACCAAGAACAACGTCAAGCATGAGTTTGACGCCATGTGGCTTTCGTCGCTCACGGATTCCACTCTAAAAGGCAAGCCAGACAACGAGTCCGTGGACATCACTTCGCGCCTTCGCACCGTTAATGACATTCTTGAGGTCACGACAAAGCCGATTATCTACGATGGAGATTCCGGCGGGCTGCCAGAGCATTTCACATTCCTCGTTCGCTCCCTTGAACGCCTTGGCGTTTCCGCTGTCGTTATCGAGGACAAGGTGGGGCTTAAGCAAAACTCGCTCTTTGAGACTGGCAATGTTCAGAAGCAGGCGTCCATCGAAGACCAATGCCATAAGATTAAGGTTGGCAAGCAGTCGCAGATAACTGACGACTTCATGATTTTTGCCCGCTGCGAATCGCTTATCACCGGCGCAGGAGAGGATGATGCCATCGCGCGGTGCCGTGCCTATATCGAATCTGGCGCGGATGGAATCATGATTCACTCCAAGGCCAAGACGCCAGACGAGATAAAGTCATTCGTCAAGCGCTTTCGTGCAGAGGTCTCTGCGGACAAGCCCATTGTCGTTGTGCCCTCGACATACGCGCAGATAACGGAAGAAGAGCTTGCGGCAATCGGAGTCAACATCGTCATCTACGCCAATCAGCTTCTCCGCGCCGCCTATCCAGCGATGCGCAAGTGCGCTGAGCGTATTCTCGAATGTGGTCGCGCCCAAGAGGCCAGCGCCGAACTTTGCATGCCGATCAAGGAGATAATTTTGTTGATATAAGCCGTGTAGAAGATTTCCGCGTCTCTGCGTTAAGAACATCAAACGTAGACTTCAAACATCCAACTAATACTTAACCGTGTAGAGTTTGCTGCGATGAAACCTTTGCGCGTGAAGAAATGCTTTAACGGTGACGTTAAGTCGATGGATATGAATATGGGTTTGCCAATAACGATCAAGTTGCCTGAGCACTTTCTGGAAAAGGAGGTGCGATGTGGATATGAGGTGTCGGAGAAGCTTAAGAAGATTTGGGCTGTGGAGTTGGACCTTCTCAATCATTTGCTCGATGTATGCAAGAAGCACAACATCCATGTGCAGGTTTTTGCAGGAACTTTATTGGGCGCAGTTCGTCATAAGGGTATGATCCCATGGGATGATGACGTGGACGTGGCAATGTCGCGCGTTGATTTCAATCGATTGTGTGTTGTCGCGCCACAGGAGTTTAGACATCCATACTTTTTCCAGACGGCGTTGAATGATACTAAATTTTATTTCGCATATGGCAGACTTCGGAACAGTCTAACAACAGGGGTCGTAATGGGGCAGGAATCCCCAGATTACAACAATGGTATTTTTATAGATATATTTCCTTTAGATGGTCTTAGTTGCTCAAAAATGCTTGACAAAGTTCAACTGGGTCTAATGAGGCTGTTGGTAAAATGCTGTACGACATATAATAACAAGAAGCGGAAAAACAAAGGTTTTATAGAGATTTGTTCACGCATGTTGCGCCCATTAATACGCTTGCTTCCTTTTCCTTTTTGGGTCGCTGCTTACAACAGGGTTCTTGCCATGTGGACTCACACCACTGAGCGTATTGGCCTCCGTACACATTTCAGATTCGGGACAAAGTATTGTATTATGAAATCAGAGCTTTCTGATACAATAGAAATCCCATTTGAGAATATATTGGTTCCGGCTCCTCGTGCATACAACACGGTTCTTACGCGAATTTATGGAGACTACATGACGTTTCCCCCTGCTGAAGAACGCGGGAAATGGCACGAGGGGCAGATTCATTTTGAGCCGGATATTCCATACAAAGAATATTTGATGTCGAAGATGTGAAACTTGATAAGTATATAGATGAAGAGTGCTCGTCCCGTTTCGCAAAGATGGGATTCTTGAGTGCTGTGTGTATTGTCTATTTGCATACGGGAAGTGCTGCGGACGGAGAGTCTGTTGGGAGTGTTCTTCATTATATGATAAGAACTTTCTGCAGGGTTGCAATCCCATGGTTCTTTTATGCGGCGGGATTCTTTCTTGCAGGACATATTGGTGAGAATGGCTGGTATAAGAAAGAGGTCTTGAAAAGAGTTAGGACATTATGCATCCCATTTTGGATTTGGAGTGTTATTATCTGTCTCTTTTGGGTCTTGATTGCCGTCGCAATTCGGTTGACAGGATATAAATATAATGGAATAAACGCATTTGAATGGATAACACCGAGGGGATGGCTCATAGTTTTAGGCCTAAATCCTTTGGACAATATTCCTACAATGTGGTTTTTGCGGACCTTATTTTTACTGGTTTGTTTAGCTCCTGCTATACATAGAGGCGGGCTTTTGTTTGTCGTGATTGCTTTTCTTTGCTATGCCTGTTTTAAGATTGAGTATTGCAACATAGAACGAGATGCCAGATATCTATTAGAATTCTTTTTATCTTTACGAGGTTTGTCATATTTCTCTTTAGGCATATATATTCGTTCAAATAGATATAGATTGTCTGCCATTGTTCGGACATTGTTGTCAATTGTTGGTGTTGTTTTATTTATGATGACTTGTTTTTTATCTGGTGTTGCCGCACGTTTACTTGATGTATTGATGATTCCATTCATGATGATTGCGTTGTTTTCTGTCATTCGCCATATAGACATATCGAACAGATTGATGTCCTATAGTTTTCCTTTATATTTGATTCATGGTATGGTCGCATATTGGGTATCAGCAATATTTGGTACTATTGGCATAGGCGGTCATCCATTATTTGTTCTGGGGATAATAAGATGGTTTAGCGTAATAGTATTTTCGATTTTAATCGCAGCTGCGATTCGCAAATGTTTGCCAAATTTTTCCAGATTCGCCTTCGGCGGACGATAGATGTATGACACAGAATAAACGTATAGCATTAAATACTATTGCAACGTACGGGCGTTCTATATTTGGGGTACTATGCGGCATATTCTCTACGCGTTGGGTGCTTGAGGCGTTGGGTCAGGAGGATTTTGGGCTGTATGCTGTTGTTGGAGGCATGGCGATATTTCTTTCATTCCTGAACATTCAACTTGCTGGGGCCATATCAAGATACTATGCGTATTCAATTGGGCAGGCGAAGATAACTGTTGATGCTGATAGTGGTGTGAGAGAATGCCGGGCCTGGTTTACGACGGCTGTATTGATACATACAGTCGTTCCATTTGCGTTGCTGCTTGTGGGGTGGCCTATTGGAATCTATGCAATCGAACATGGGTGGATAAGCGTACCACCCGAACGTTTGGATGCATGTTTGTGGGTGTGGCGATTCGTCTGCATTTTTTCTTTTCTTGGAATGGTGACAGTGCCTTTTCAGGCGATGTACACAGCCAAGCAGTATATCGCGGAGCTTACGGTCTATAGTTTTATCCAGACATTTGCACGAACGGCCTTCATCTATTACATGGTTGTGACACCAAATGATTGGTTGGTGAGTTATGCATTTGCTATGGGAGTTATCACTGTGTTGCCGCAATTGGTGATGTGTTTGAGAGCGCGAAAGGCTTTTACTGAATGTCGAATCCTCCCAAGTGCGTTTAGAGAATTGAATCGCGTGAGGCAGGTCGCAAGTTATGCCATCTGGACGGCGATTGGAGGGATCGGTTTTGTGGCGAGCCATGAGTGCATGGGAATTCTTGTAAATAACTTCTTTGGTGCTCGTGTGGCAGGTGGATTTGGTGTCGCACAGACGGTATCTGGAGAGGCCGCGTCATTAACTGGTGCGCTTCAAGGGGCGTTCCAACCTGCTGTAGCCACATCTTATGGGGCCGGAGATATGCAGGCTGTGCGAAATATGGCATTTCGCGTGTGTAAGGTTGGCACAGTTTTGACATTATTGTTTGCAATACCAATGGCACTTGAAATTAATGAGCTGCTCAGGCTGTGGCTTAAAGATCCACCTCCGTATGCAGCCCCGATGAGCATATGTGCGTTGGCTTTTACAGTGATTGAGAAGTTGTCGTGTGGACATCTTATGGCTGTTAATGCAAGTGGTAGAATTGCTAAGTTTCAGATAGTACGTGGTCTTCTGAGGGTTTTTGTGATTCCATTGGCCTTAATTCCAGCATATTGTGGGTGGGGTCCGATTGCTGCGATGTTGGCCTTGCCTGTTTCTGTAATATTTGTAGATGTTGGAGATGTGGTGTTGGCGCGTGGGCGAGTCGGAATGAGTGTGCGTTGTTGGTTGAAGAGTGTTATTCTTCCTGTTGTCACTATGATCGTCATGGTTTTTGTTATTGGATGGACCCCTCAACTCTATTGCCCACCATCATTTTGGCGAATCGTTCTCACAACCTTCCTCGTAATCGCTACAGCCCTGCCTTGTGGATGGTTTGTTGTTCTTTCAAGACAAGAGCGCTGTTGGTTGCAACATCGCATTTGCAAACGATATGGTATAGTTGGAGAATAGAACATAGATATGACAAAGAAATTGACTTTGCTGTGGCTATTGCTCGGGCTCGGTAGCAAGTTGCAAATTGTTGCAAGCTTAAGTGTGGCAGAGATTGTTGTGTTGTCATTAGCACCGTTCATGGCTATAAAGAATTTCCAACAACTGAAGCGCGATGGGGTGATGCCGTTTTTTGTGCTGTCATTGTTAGTCATTCTTGGTTGTGTTATTGCTTCTATAGTAAATCATACACCAAGTCAGTATGTCTTGCGAGGATTGGCAGTTACATGTATTGTTGCCTGTTCTATAATTTTCGCACATTGGATTTTGCGGAGAGACCCAGCTGGGTTTAAGTGGTACATATTGATGATACCAGTGTCGGCGATCGTTTCAACATTTTGGTTTAAACAATCCGTAGAGATGTCTATGCTTGGTGAATCTGCGTCTGAAATTATGAGTGGCCCGATTTTCTGGATATCAAGATTGAAGCCGCTTGTATTGGCTCCGACTACTGGTTGGTATCTTCAAATGCCGAGCATTGTTAACGTCCTTGCGCCGCTTCTTATGGCTGGATTTTCTATATTGACATCGGTTAGTGGACGCTCTACGGCGTTAGGGCTCCTGGGATTTGCCGCTTTGGTTATAATTGGCGGGCGAAAACGTAGGACTATCGGAAGAGTCTCCCGGCATTTTGGTGTGCTGTGCGTGTGCGGGATGATTTTCGTTGTTGTAATATATGGAGCTTATAAGTTGTCGGCAAGTCAAGGGTGGTTGGGAGAAGAAGCACGAAGGAAGTATGAGGTGCAAACTCATGGTGGCGAAGGTGGAATTGGGCGGCTAATTCTTGGTGGCAGGTCCGAATCGTTTATTGGGTTGTTGGCTTGCCGTGATAAGCCAATTATCGGATGGGGGCCGTGGGCAATGGATGAGGGTGGGTATACAGAAGAATTTATGACCCGCTATGGAACGTTGGAAGATGTTGAACAGCTATATAAAAACAACGCGTGGTTGTCTAAATACGGTATTACGACAAGCATGCTGCAATGTCACTCGTATATAACAGAATTTTGGGCATGGTATGGTATTTGGGGGTTGCTGTTTTGGATATATGTAATATGGGTGGTGCTTAGATACTTAAAGCAAGATGTGTCGGCAGTTCCACAATGGTTTGCATGGCTGGCATGCTCGATCCCTTCTTTTCTCTGGAGTGTGTTCTTTAGCCCATTCGCTGATAGAGTTGGTGCTCCGATTTTTGTGGTTGCATGTCTCATGGCGCGGGCAGTGAGAAAAGGGCGATTTATGTTGCCAATGGAAATGATCTTGGAGATTGAAAAGACCCAAAGATAATAGCCATTTGAAAAAAATCACCACATGCCGCAGGTCTATTATACTTTAATGGGAGGGCGAGGATAAATGCTGCCATTGCTTTCCATTGTCATTGCAAATTACAACTATGGCCGTTTCCTCGAGGAAGCGATTCAGAGCGTTCTATTGCAGAATATGGGTAATCAGATTGAACTGATTATCTGCGATGCCGCCTCAACTGATAACTCTGTTGATGTCATCAAGAAATACGCAAATGGCCTCCCTCCAAATGTTAGCTATTCCGACTGGACTAGCTCTTCCACGCAAAACTCCAAAACGCCTCCACTTATCACTTGGTGGTGTAGCGAGAAAGATGGAGGACAATCGGATGCCTTTAACAAAGGATTCTCGCATGCAAAAGGACGATTCCTTACATGGCTCAATGCTGATGATGTGATGTTGCCTGGGACAATTGAACGATTGAAAAAGGCCGCCGAGAAGTATCCAGAATGTGAATGGTTTGTTGGCGGGGTCTTGTGGTTGGACAAGTCGATGCGTGTGCTGAAGTGTGGCCGCGGGCGTCGTTTTTCTGAGATGCGATATCGAGAAGGGAATGTAAGTGTTTGGGGCCCAAGCTCGTTTTTCACTAAGCGGATGATAGGTGCTGTTGGAGGAGTTGATGCGCGATACCACTACACGATGGATACGGAGCTGTGGCTCAGATTTGCGAGCAAGTTAGGTGTTCGGTACCGACCCTTTGCCAACTATGCATGGGGGTTGCGGATGCATGAGGACGCCAAGATGAGCGGGCATAACTTCTCAAGACAGGCGGAGGTTCTTGGCAAGAGCGAGCTTGACAAGCTTCGCAGTTCTCCACACTTTGCGCAGATGAAGCAGGAAGAGATGTGGATGTGGGAGTGGTTTGATCGAAGGCCGAATACTATGATTACGAGGTTTTTGTCGGCGTCATACTTGCAGGTTGTACTTGCATGGTTGGATACCATGCGGTTTAAGGGTAAGCATTATTTGGAAATATGTAAATGAAGGGCATTGTTATATGGGCGCAGTCGAATTGTCGCTCGACAATGGCGCTTTATCGTGAATTGATTCGCGAGTTGAAAGCCCCTGCATTGATTACGTTGTGGCATTACAACAAATGCAAAAGCGACAAGGACATTCGCGAACAGATCGGATTTTCGCACGATGAGTTTTCCGACCTGCCGATTGAGCCGGTCGGCGAAGATTGGGATCGTGGCATAGCCATACTGGATGCTCATTCTGGCTGGCATCATATTTTCTGCGTGTGGCAGGGAACGCCAGTTTACAGGAGGCTCATTGTCGAAGCCAAGCGTCGGGGTTGCCCTGTCGCCGTAATGTGTGAGTCGCCATGCAACATGGCAAGCGGATGGCGCAGACTCGCCAAGGCTGCATATATGAGGTTTGTTTTGCCGATAGTTGCGCGGCCTGTTGTTAAAGCGGCGGATGTATTCATCAATGATTCCGGAGATGATACCACGGTTGCGTGTAGGATAGGGTGGCCTGACGGTAAGATTGTCCCGTTTGGATATTTCTCCCCGCCGATTCCGGGGTCGTCATGCCAAAAGCGAGAAACAAACAAGCCATTCCACATATTGGCGACCGGTGTGATGGCAAAATATCGTGGAGCAGATGTGCTGGTCGAGGCGTTGCGTTTGTTGAAATCGCGTGGTGTTGATTACCGAGCGACAATAACGCAGGAGGGGGTGTTGTTTGATACTCTTAAGGCAAGAGCGAAGTCATTTGGCTTGCCTATCGATTTCCCAGGATTCGTGGAGATGCCAGAGTTGATTCGGTTGTATGAAACATGTTCTGTTTATGTGGGTGCAGGTCGGAGTGAGCCTTGGGGGATGCGTCTCAATGATGTACTTCAATGTGGCGCACCTCTTATAGTGAGCCGTGGCATGGGAGGTGTACAGCTGATAGACCGCTATCGGTGCGGACTTGATTTCCCGATGGGCAATGCTGTGCGACTGGCGGATGCTCTTGAAAAGATGGCAATGGATTCGTCATTTTACAAGCAGTTGGCCGACAATGCTGTTGCTGCGGCAAGCAAGATAGCACCGGCAGCGAAGTCGAAGGAATTGATAATTATGCTCAAGGAGTGGCTATGAAGATCTTTGCTCAGAATTCAGCCGTCAAGGAAGCTATCTATCTGCTTAAGGCGCGGTTGACGAATCCAGATTGGGTTAGACAGTATCGAGTAGCGATGTCGCATGAAAAATGGAGTCCAGAGCAGATTCACGATTTCAACTTCAAAAGGCGTCTAAAGTTGTTGGCGTTCGCCTATGAACATGTCCCTTATTATCGCAAGATGTATCAGGAGGCAGGGCTTGAACCGAGTGATGTGAAGTCGGAGTCTGATTGGGCGAAGGTTCCGATGTTGACACGCGAGGCATTGCGCTTCAATTACGATTCGTTGAAAGCCGACAACCTAATTCCCGGAACATATCAGATGTTTACCACGGGCGGTTCGTCAGGAGAGCCGTCTAAGATTCTGAAAGATCAGCGGTTCGCGACGAAGGCATTGAAATGGCGTGCGACGAAATGGGCGGATCTAAGGTTGGGGCAGGATTTGGCGACGATTATGCGAACTCACCCGGGCAATTGGAAACATCGTCTGCGTTTGTGGGCGGCTTGGTTCCCATCTGAGAACATAGTGCTTGATGCCGCGGAGATGTCCGAAGAGAACATCAAGAAATTCATTAAGGAGTGGAGGCGTGTGCGCCCAGCCTCATCTAATTCGTATGTCGGAGGTATTCACCAGTTGGCTTTATATTGCCAGGAACACGGCATAGAGTTGCCGTCGCCTATCGCTATTTTCACCACGGCGGCACCGCTTGGAAATGTTACGCGCAAGGAAATCTCTAACGCTTTTCATGCCCCCGTGTATGACAGCTATGTGGCGACTGAAGCCCATCCTATGGCGGATCAGTGTTCCTGTCAGGTCAAGTCTGGAAGTCGGGTGCTACATATTCATGACGATTATTTCCACCTTGAGTTTGTCGATGATTACGGAACGCCAAAACCAAGTGGCGAGGAGGGAGACATCCTTGTAACGGACACAGGTAATTACGCAATGCCGATGATTCGCTATAGGTTGGGAGATCGAGGTCGGGCTCTTGCGGGGAGATGTCTATGCGGACGTCCATATCTCCAGATGGATGCCGTTAAAGGCCGATCGTTTGATTTCATCTATCTTGAGAATGGTCGGATCATGGGCGAGTGCTGGGCGACAGCATTTGACGATTGCCTTATGGCTATTCACAACTTTCAGATACATCAACATTCCGACAAGAGCGTGACGCTGTCGGTGGTTATCAACAAAGATTATCCTGATGCTGAAAAATGCGTGAGAAGGGTCGCAGACGATCTGCAGCGTCAGCTTGGCGACTTGCCATTGAAGTTAGAGCACAAGGAATTTATACCGCATGTTCGCGGCAAGATTAAATACATAATCAGCGACATCAAGGAGCAGGAGGACGAGTCCTGATGATTCTTGTTGGCGATATTGTGCCGCAGGATGCACAGTTTGAGTCTCCAGATTTTGGAGATGAACTTGTGCTTGGGAACTTGGAAGGCCCCGTGTGCCGCGGTGGGCTTAAGCCCATTGAGAAGGTTGGCATCCATCTGCATAGTGTCCCTTTTAATTTGAGAGGGCGCTGGGCATTTACCCTTGCGAACAATCATTTTATGGATTTCAATGCGGAAGGCATGCGCGAGACTTTTGCATTTCTGAATGGACAAGGGTTCTCTTTCGGCGGTGCTGGGGATAACGAGGGGACAGCACGGCAGACATTGTGGTTATCTGAAAACGGCAGGAAAATCGCTGTCATTTGTTGTTGCGAACACCAGTTTGGTGTTGCGGGGCCAGACACGGCAGGCGTGGCTGCACAGGGAATATGGGTTATAGACTCAATAGGTGCTGCGCGGGAACAGGGCGCAGATATCGTTATTGTGAGTTCCCATGCAGGGAGTGAATCGACAAAGCTTGTCAGCCCACGTTTGCAGGCGCTATATCATGGATGGATAGACGCAGGAGCCGATATAATACATGGTCATCATGCGCATGTTCCGCAGGGGTGGGAGATTTACAAAGGAAAGCCTATCTTTTATGGCCTTGGAAATTTCATAGTCAAGGAAACAGATTGGCGAAATGATTCAAATCAATTGTGGTCTTTGGTAGTAAAGTTGAATATTTCTGGCGATAGGTTTGATTGGGAAGTTGAACCGTTCGGGGTTGTGCCTGAGGATTGGCAATCCTATATTAAGGATGCGAACAGTATCTTTGCTGACGCTGAAGTGATGAAAGTCAGATGGCTTGATAACGCTCTTGTACAATATGATCGATACTATAAGACATTTATTGATTTCTCTATTAGGCAGATAGTTTATTGGATAATGCATCCATGGCGGATGCGCCTTGTCAGGCAGAATTTCAGTCAATGTGAAAATCATATTGATATAATAAGAACCGCAAAGGAGAGGATGTTACGTAATGCAAAGTGAATTTTTTGGCCTAACAGTGCGGGGTTTGTTAGGAGCATTTTTAGTGAAATTGCTTCTTCCGTTCGTTTTGCTTAAGTATAAAGAATTCTGGGGGCTGCGTCAGGCAGCGCTTCGTAGGGGGGGGGTGTTGGCTAAGTGTTACCATGCGTATGTGGCGAGATATGGCGCAAGTGTCCCATTATCAGTTAAATTTGATGGGCCACCATGCTTGCCTCATAGCCTGTATGGTATTTTCATAGCTCAATTTGCACACATCGGCAAGAATGTGACAATAATGCAGCAGGTTACAATTGGCGAGGATACGTTTAAGCCATCTGGTACTGATGCTCGGAGATATATAGGCGACAATGTTTTTATTGGTGCTGGAGCCAAGATTATAGGAGGAGTAATAGTCGGTGCAAATTGCCGTATTGGCGCAAACTGTTGTGTTTATTCCGATATGCCACCAAATACTGTTGCTGTGAATCAGCCCACAAGATTCATACAGAAAAATAATCTTTATAACTTTTTTAAAAGCGGAGATCGCGAGTTTAGGGATGGTGAATGGGTAAGAATAGATGTTTGCGATACACAAGGAACCTGTTGATTTGTCAATAAAACTACTAAATTATAGAAACTATTATCATGATTACGATAAAAAAACCTACTGTTGTCATTATTGATGACAAAGCTAGACTCATTGCAAATATTAATATCAATGGTGTGCAGACTTCATTGTGGTTTGAGGTCGATGGAAAATATCAGAAGTATTTGTGTGTAGAGAGAAGTGATGCTTTTGTGGCCGCATTACTGTTTGTGGCACTAAAAACAAGGCAAGACATAAAATTTGAGATTCCGATGACAAAAGATTTGAAAGACAGCGTCACGAACGATTTCATAGATGTCATCTGTCAGCATCAGCCACAACTGCATAGGGTCAAGTTAATTGGTCCAGTAGAGGACTTCGAGGAACGTAGTGAAAAGGCAATAGGAACCGGATGCTCATGTGGGGTGGATTGTATGTATACAGTTATGCGAAGGATGGAGCAGGAGACTCGACTAAAGTACTTACTTCTCACCGATATGCATGGTGCCGTACAGGATGATTCGGAAGAGAAGCTGAAATGGAGAAGAGAATACTTGCACAAGAAAGCTAACGGGTTTGCAGAAGAGCTTAATATACCGCTTATAATTTGCAAAACTAATTTTGATTCTAGTGGGATTTCTGAGCTGCATTTTGAGGGATGTACGACATACGGGAATCTATTTAGTGTGCTTGCATTGCAGAATTTGTTTGGGCGCTATTATATTGCTTCAGGAGGGCCAGTTGATGATTTCGCCAAATATTTAGATGGTGGTATTTATGGCACAGATTGTTCTAATTATGATCTGTTGACATGCCAAGCTTTTTCAACGAGAGGATTGAAATTTATCGTTGATGGTCTTGAGGATAGAACCATTAAGATGCGAGCTTTGTGCAATTGGCCACCTGCGTGGAGGCACCTTGATGTCTGCCATGTGCATTCCATTGGCAATTGGCGTAATGGAACTAATGATTGTCCCAAGTGCATGTATACCATACTGGCAATATTGGCGCATGGCGAAGGAGAACTTGAGAAATTTAGGGAAGTATTTGATGTAGATTATGTTAAGAGGCACAAATACCAATATGCGGCAGAATTGATTCGGAAGCGTATTATTAGAGCAGAGACGGCGATGGAATCATGGCCGTATCGTAAAAATATGGGATTTAGTGCGTATGATTGGACTAGGGGAGGGTGGATAGTGGTAAAAAAGATTGTCAAAAAGATTCTTCGTGGAGGACGCACGCAATTCGGGAATTTCTCGGCAGAAGGATGATGACATAGTTATATGATAGGGAGACTAGTTTATAAGGCAAAGTGGAGTCTGCTTAGGCCACAGGCGTTTGCAGCTTGGGAAGCAGTGAAGACAAATGAGCGCAAGCCTGTGGCGCAGCTTTTGGCGGCGCAGGAGGTGGCGAAGCGGGAGGTAGTGGAGTTTGCGTTTAAGAACAGCAAGTTTTACCGGGAAAAGTATGGCGCGGCAGGTTTTGAGCTTGGAGATATGCATAGCGATGGCTGGTTCGAGAATTTGCCAATAGTGACTAAGCAGGATTTACGAGAGCATTTCGCAGATTTCATAGACTCAGATCAGAAATGTTTCCTAAGAATTTCTACGACAGGCGGAAGTACGGGCGAGCCTACAAAAACGGGGTATGACAGCAGAATCCCAGAGGAGGTCTATTCTTGGCGATTGCAGCGGTGGTTTGGCGTCAATCCTTGGGATGACCATGCGTATGTCTGGCGAGATACCCGTTCAAGCAAAATTGCCAAACTGAAGAATACATTGATATGGTGGCCTACAAGACATTTGAAGATGGATGCGACATTCATCACTGAAGAGAGGATGTATGAGTTCATAAAGAAATACAATCGGCTAAAGCCAGCGATGCTGCAGGGGTATGTCGGCGCGATAACACAGCTTGCTCAGTTTGTTGTTGACAAGCGGGTGGACGTTCATGTGCCGAAGTTTGTATGGACAACAAGTGCGCCTTTGCCGGATTCACAGCGGAAACTTATCGAAAGGGCGTTTAACGCTCCGGTTTGCGATCAGTACGGCAGTTGCGAGATAAGGTGGATCGCTGCCCAGTGCCCGGAGTGCGGTGGGTTACATGTTAATACGGAGCATGTGCATATTGAATTTGTTGGCGAGAACAACAATCTTGCGCCCACTGGAGAGTACGGGCGAACTTTGCTGACAAATCTGGAAGATACAGTGTTCCCTCTGATACGGTACGAGAATGGTGATCGTGGTAGATGGCTTACGAGTCAATGCCCTTGTGGTCGGACGTTGCCAATGATTGATTCCGTCAAAGGTCGTGAGAGCGAGAGTTTGGCACTACCGTCGGGAAAGATAATAAACGGTGAGTATCTTACTACAATATTTGATGCTACACCAGACATTGCAAGAGGTTTTAGAGTCATCCAACACAAGGATTTGTCAATTACAGTCGAGTGCATCCCAAGTAACTCCGAGAGCAAGGTGCAAATTGAAGAGATTGTTGCGGAATTTGGCGTTAGACTGGGAGGTGAAGTGCCGGTGGCATGCAGGTTTGTCGATGCAATTTCACATGATCGCGGTAAGTTGCGATTTGTTATGCGGGAGAGATAGATGGTATGAGAATCCTTCATGTCATAACTGGTATATCGTGGGCAAGCGGCGGCCCGTCGCGGTCGGTGCAAGGGATAGTCGCTGGGCTGAGTGCGGCGGGTGTCGAGACGTGGTTAATGACTTTGAATCATGGTGACGAACCTTGGGTTGACGGGGTGACGCGGTTTGAGAATGGTGGTGTGTTTGAGGAGGTTGTGCAACGGATTGAACCAGATATTGTACATTTGCATGGGATTTGGAGTATGTCGCTTCATCGATGTGTGGTGGCTTGTAGACGATTGGGGATCAAGTATGTTATTGCGCCGAGGGGAATGTTGGAGCCATGGTCGCTGAAGCAGAAATGGTTGAAGAAGCGGATTGCGCGGTGGTTGTATCAAGATCGAGATTTGAAATGTGCGGCAGCGCTTCATGCCACGGCGGAGAGCGAAGCGGGGCAGTTCAGAATGCTTGGGTTTAAGAACCAAATTATTGTTAGTCCTAATGGGGTGAATGTGCCTAAAGAGTCGTTAGTCGTTAGTCGTCGTAACCGTCGCTTGTCGGTGGCTCGCGATTCAAGCGAGCCAAGCCGAGCGGAAGCGAGTGCCGAGTCGTTAGCAGGGAATAGAAAGCGGAGGGTGTTGTTTGTGAGTCGGATGCACCCGAAGAAGGGGGTGCTTGAGCTTGTTGAAGCTTGGGGCAGATTAGTCGCTAGTCATCCGTCGTTAGTCGTTAGTGGATGGGAATGTGAATTGGTTTATACGGTGAGTGGGGAGTTGGAGAAAGAGTATGAGACGAAGGTTAAGGCAAAGGCCAAGGAGTTGGGATTGGAAGATCAGTTTATCTTTACCGGCGCACTGAATGATGAGGAGAAGTGGCAGGCGTATGCCCGTGCTGATTTGTTTGTTCTTCCGACATACAGCGAAAACTTTGGCATAGTCGTGGCCGAGGCGCTATGGGCTGGGGTGCCAGTGATTACGACAAAGGGCACGCCGTGGAAGGAGTTGGAAGAGCGCAACTGCGGTTGGTGGATTGATGTTGGTGTCGAGTCCTTGGCTGTCGCTTTGAAGGAGGCGATGTCTCTTAAGGACGCGCAGTTGCGCGAGATGGGAGCGCGAGGGCGCGCGCTTGTGGAAGAGAAGTACACTTGGGATGCTGTTGTACGGGCGATGATGAAAGGATATGAGGAGGTGTTGAATGGCAGAGCTTGATTTGAAGAACTACAAGAACCGCCACTCGCTTGGAAGCAAGATTGCGCGGATGCTCTGGAATGTTGTGTGGCTGTTGCTCTTCAGGCCTACGCCGGATCGCTTGCTTGAGGTGTTTGTTGCATGGAGGAGATTCTTGCTTAGGCTGTTTGGGGCGAAGGTCGGAGCTCATTGCGCAATCAGGAATACAGTCAGAGTGTGGGCACCGTGGAATCTGGAGCTGGGCGATTGGGTCGCTATTTCTGAGGAATGCGATGTCTACAATGTGGACACGATACGGATTGCGGACAGGGCGACGATTAGCCGCGGCACATTCCTTTGTTGCGCTGGTCATGATATTGAGAGCCAAATAATGGAATTGACGCATTCGCCAATCACGATTGGGCATGATGCGTGGGTGGCAGCGCGGGTAATCATATTGCCTGGCGTGGCCATCGGTGATGGTGCAGTGGTTGCAGCAGGATCCGTCGTGACGAAAGATGTCGAACCTTGGACGGTTGTTGGCGGCAATCCGGCGAAGTTCATTAAGAAGCGTGTGTTGAGAGAGGATTCGTGAAAACAGAAATCATAGCTCGGCGTCTTTCGGAGTTGGAAACATTCCGCGGCGAGAGTATTACCGCGGATCACCCCTTGTATGTTTCTCGCGAGCGCGGGGAGGCGCTTCAATCAAATCCGTACTTGGAGGAGCACGATGCGATATGCCAGTGGGTTGGCTATGCCGATGAAAAGGTTGCTGGTTTCAACTATAGTTTTCCAATTAAAGTCTGGGCAGATGGGAATTCGTATGGATCAACGACAGGGAGTTCGTTGAATGTGGCTGACTGGGCGCGAAAGTCTGGGCTTGGGTTGATACTGCCTGCAAAGGGGGTTGAGATAACGAGCAAGGATGGAATCGCAATTGCTGCGGCATGTTCGCAGATGGCAATTCCAGTTCACAAAGTCAATGGCTACAAGTTCTTCCTATATCCCCGGTACATTGCTTTGTGGAGAAGCCGTAGCGTTGTGGAAATGTACTTGCCGAAGATTATGACAACGGTGTTGTCATTTATGGTTGATGTTGGCATTTGGTTGTATCGGCAGATGTTGGCTGTGTTTGCAATGTTCGCGTTGCATGGATTCAGGCTTGAGCAAGTTCTCGCTGATGATGAAGTGGCACACAACGCAATGGCGGATATCGTTTCTGGCGACGGCCACAGGTTCAGAGAAGACCATGATGCGGCATGGTTCAAGTGGCATCTGAATTACACGTTCTCTAAGTATGGGCCGGCGAAGGCGTATGTGCTTAAGCGAAGGAAGTCGGGCGAGATCGTGGCGTTCGTGATGGCGAAGCGCAGGTTCTATGAGCAGGCGTCTCACAGAGGTTTTAAAAACGTCTGGCTTGGGTCTATCATGGAGTGGGGGGCGCGAGATGGAATGGATAATAAGCAAAAGTGGTTCATAGTCAAAGTTGCTTTGTCGCTGGCAAGGAGTTGTGATGCCGTTGATTTTTCGACTGCAGATGGGAAGCTTGGATCTTTTGTCAAATGTCTTGGATGGCGGCAGGTCGGCGAGGCAAATGTTGGCGTTAAGGTCATGAAGAATTTCCCGCTTTTTGGAGACAAGGCGATACAGGACGTTTTCAATTGGCGAATTCGCCCTGCGATGGGCGATAACGGATTGTCGTAAGGAGTATAATGAAAACACAAACAATAGGCGGCGTGGTAATTGATGGCATTTGCACATGTCTTCCTGCCAAGTCAGAAGACAATCTCGCGCGCTGTACTGAAGTATACGGCGACGAGAAGAAGGCCATGAGCATTGTCAAGGCGACTGGTATTAGCAGTCGGCGAATTGTCGAGGCAGGGACCTCTTCGCTGGATCTATGCGTGAGAGCGGCGCAGTCTCTAATCGCGGAAGTAGGGGTTGCCCCCGAGGAAATCGGAGCCGTAATAGACGTCACATTTACACCTGAGCGTCCGATGCCTTGCAACGCTTGTCAGGCACAGAGGCGGTTGGAACTGCCTAAGGATCTGATGGCGTTCGACATCAATCTTGCTTGCTCAGGATGGGCATACGGACTGTCCGTTGCAGGAATGCTCGCGAAGTCACTCGGCCAAAAAGTCCTACTCCTTGACGGAGACACTCAAACGACATATATGGAGAAGTCGGACGCGGCAACTGTCCCGGTGATGGCTGACGCGGGAACGGCAACTCTTGTAGCGCCGTCTGAAGATGTAACAGAGTCGTGGAAGTTCGCTTTCCTAACCGATGGATCAAAGGGAGATGCGTTGACGCTTCCGTTTGGGGGGACGATTTCGATGGACGGGCTTGGCATCTTCAAGTTTGTCACAATGGATGTCTTGTATTTCATAAGGGATTTCATGGCGGCAGAAAACCTCACGCCTGAACGCTTGGATGCATTTGTGCCGCACCAGGCGAACATCTTCATGATTCAGCAGATAGCGAAGAAGTTGAAATTCCCTTCGGAAAAGCTGAAGATCAGTGGAGACGTTCTGGGTAATTCTTCGTCGGCAACTGTGCCGACTACGATTGCCTATACAAATGCACGTGGCAAAATGCTGATATCTGGGTTTGGCGGAGGGCTTTCTGCGTCGGTAGGAGTAATTCAGGTTTCTGAATCTTGTAAATTGAAGGTGGTGGAGTTGTGACAGTTCATCATATAGGGTATGCGGTACCAGACATAGACAAGGCTCTGGTTGAATTTGCCGCGCTCGGGTGGAAGACTTGCAGCGACGTGACAGATGATGAGTCACGTCAGGTTAAGATAGTCTTCATGGAGCAATCGGGGTACAAGATTGAGCTTGTTGCCCCGCTTTCCGATGAATCGCCAATAAAGAAGACGCTTAAGAAAGGCAGCGGAACGCCATACCATATTTGCTACGAAGTAGACAATCTTGAGGCGGCGGAGGCTGAGCTTAAGAAGGCAAAGTTTATTCCGTTCAAGAAAGCTGCTGTTGCGCCGGCAATCAGTGGGCGGAGGGTTGAGTTCATGTACGCCAAGCAGAATGGCGTGATTGAGCTTGTTGAAAAGTAGAATCTAAGAACGAAAGGAGCAAAACAATGGCTACAGAAAATGACTTTCTCACATTTGTCGCCGGAGTGCTTGATGTGGCACCAGAGTCAATTTCCTTGAACACGGCATACGAGTCAATTCCCGAGTGGGACAGTGTTATGCAGCTACGCCTTACGTTGGAGATCAGCGCTGAATTTGATGTCGAGATCCCTGTGGATGAGATTGCGGACATTAAGACACTTGGCGAGTTCTACAAATACGTAAAGGATAAGTAATGCGAATTGCGCTTCTATCGAATGTGACTGTTGAGGTCCTTGCTGGGATGCTCAAGAAAGGTCATGCCATCTGGACGCCGCCGGGATTCGGCAGCTGGATGGAGACAGCGCTTTCGCCATCCGATGATTTGAAGGCATTTGATCCCGAAGCGATATTCCTCATGCTGGACAGTTCACATGGACGATATGACGCGTTGTCCGTGCCGAATGCCGTTGCTGCCCTTGAGTCCTCGTTCCCAGGGGCAACTGTTGTTGCCCCCGATCTGGAGGATTTGGCAGATGAGGTTGGTTCCTTCTATGACGAGGGGATGTGGAAGCTTGGCTCGATGCCTTGGTCGATGAAGGGGCTTCGCGCCATCAAGACGGAGATTGAGCGCCTGATCGGGGCAATGAAGGGGGACCGTAAGAAAGTGCTTGCCCTTGATTTTGACAATACGTTATGGGAAGGCGTGATTGGGGAGGATGGCGTTGCCGGTATAAAGCCGTTCACGGAGTTCCAGAAAGAAATCAAGGCATTGAAGGATCGCGGTGTCTTGCTTGTCGCGTTGACGAAGAACAACCCAGCAGATGTCGAGCCGGTTTGGGAAGATGATCGCATGGCCCTTAAGAAAGACGATTTTGTTGAGCTGCGGATTGATTGGAATGACAAGGCAGACAATCTTGTAGCTTCGGCAAGGGCGCTCAATCTGGGGACTGACTCGTATGTGTTTGTTGATGACAACCCTGCTGAGCGGGAGCAGATGAAGGCGTTACATCCAGAAGTTGCGGTTCCCAATTTCCCCATTTCGATCCGCCGCATATCCCGGCTCTACTTTCCCGCATTTCGTCTCACTGAGGAGGATAAGAGGAAGACGGAGCAATATCATGCGGAGGCGGCGAGGCGGAATTATGGAGCTGGCTTGACAGCAGAAGAGTATCTTAAAGGGCTTGAGATTTGGACTGAGATACACCTCATCAGGGAAGATGAAATTCCGCGTGTCGCACAGCTCAGCCAGAAGACCAACCAGTTCAACGTCTGCACGAACAGATATACAGAAGCGGATGTACGGCGGTTCATGGAATCTCCTGATCACCTGGTAGTCACTTTGCATGCTGGCGATAGGTTCGGGGATCAGGGTCTTGTTGCGTTTGTACATGTTTGCAATGATGAGATCTGCGATTGGGTTATGAGCTGTCGTGCGATGAACCGGCGTATTGAGTATACAGTGCAGGAATGGGTTGAAAAGGCGCTTAGAGAGCGAGGGTTCTCGAAAGTCAAGGCAACGTGGAGAAAGACCCTTAAGAATGCGCCTGTCAAAGAACTATTTGAAAGGTTTGGCTTTACAAAAACAAACGAAACAGAGGAGACGAAGAACTATGAACGAATTCTTGCCTAAGGTCGCTGAGATTCTGGAGGTTGATTCAGTTACGCCTGATTTTAAGTTTCGTGAGATTGACGATTGGGATTCCATGAAGGGCTTCTCTCTGATTGTCCTCATGGAGAGTGATTATGGGAAGACTATGACGGTTGAGGAGTTCCTGAATTGCGAGACCGTCAATGACTTGGCAAAGTTTGCTGGTGTGGAGGGATAACAGCATGGACGTTCACACTCGGAATTGCGTTGTTGTAACTGGAGCTGCAAGCGGCATTGGGTATGCTGTCGCAAACCAAGTACTGCAAAAAGGCGATTGCGTGGCGGCAGTTGACCTTAATCGTGATCGCTTGGCAGAACGTTTCGCTAACAATCCAAATGTTGAATGCATAGCCTGCGATCTGACAACAGAAGATGGGTTTAAGGTGTTGACGAGTGCCATCAAAGAAAGGTTTGCGGCGGTAAAGGGGTTTGTGCATGCGGCTGGGTTTGATGTTGCTGCTCCCCTTGGGATGATCAAGCGCGATACGATTTCTAGACTCGTGGCTATTCATGCGGATTTCCCTGTGCAGTTCTTGGGATGGGTTGCCAAGAAGGGGAATCATACAGACGATGCGGCATGTGTTCTTATTTCGTCTTTGTCCACGCATGAGGGGGCGAAGGGTCATGTCGCCTATGCTGCGGCAAAAGGTGCCGTGGAAGGTTTCCTTAGACCTGCTGCGGCGGAGTTGATTGCCAAGGGGATTCGTCTTAACGCCGTGGTGTTGGGCATCGTGGAGACGGAGATGTCAAAGGGCTGGTTGCAGAAACTCTCTGACGAACAGTTTGAATCGTTGAAAAAGGAGTATCCTTTGGGCTTGGGACAACCAGAAGAGGTGTCCACCATTGTGTCATTTCTTCTGTCTAATGACTCTCGTTGGATTGCTGGACAGACGATTGTTTGTGATGGCGGTCATCTGCTTACATGAAAAAGCTGATAGTAAATGCTGATGATTTTGGCCTCGATGACGAGACTGTCGACTGGACTATAAATGGGTTTGAGTCGGGCAAGATCAGTAGCGCTACGATTATGGCGGGAATGCCTGCCACAAAACGCGCTGTAGATTATGCCAAGGAACACCCGCAGTTAAGTTTCGGTGTTCATCTCTGCCTTGTGGATGAAAAGCCTTTGAGCAATCCAGCGGAGATTCCGTCAATGATAGATCCGAGCACAGGGTTCTTATGGAGGACTCGGCAATTCATCATTCGAAATTTTCTTGGTCTTGTGAAAGTTGATGACATTAAGCGCGAGATGATGTCACAGATCAATGCATTGAGAAACATGGGGCTAAAAATCTCCCATCTCGATGGACATGGACACAATCATCGTCTGCCGCAGTCCATCAAGGCGTTGGTTGCAGTGCGAGAGGAGCTCGGCGGAAATGTCGCCGTTCGCCGGTGCCAAGATTTGTTTGTTGGCAAGCCGGGCCTTTTGAGTCGGTTGATTAATGGTCCAATGCAGACGCGACTTGAGAAGGCAAAGATTCCCATGACGGATCATTTCCTCATGGCTGCTGGACACACTTCAGATGAGAAATGGTTTTCAAAAGCAGTGGCGACACTCCCTGATGGAACAACCGAGATCGGCATTCATCCTGGTAAAGCGGAAGAGTGGCGTAGAATCGACTGTGAGGACTGCCTCGCGTTTGATTTCTCTGGCATTGAATTGACCAATTATAATTCAATATGACAGATATAACAGTTATTATTCTGACAAAAGACGAGAAGCTGCACATCGGGCGGTGCCTTGAGCGAATCGCGGCACTTTCGCCGCGTCAGATTTTTGTCGTTGACTGCTTCTCCACCGATGAAACAAAGTCGGTTTTTTCGTCATATTCTACAAATCAGCAATCATCAAAGACTAGCGACCAGCGACTAACGACTAACTACTACTTTGTCGAGCACAAATGGCCGGGACTGCAGTCGGTTCAGTTCAATTGGGCGCTGGACAATCTGCCGATTGAGGCGAAGTGGATTCTGCGGTTGGATGCGGACGAGTATTTGACGCCGGAGTCGGTGGAGTGGATAAAGGCGAATATTGATGGGATCGACGAGAAGGTGTCTGCGCTTGAGTTTACGCTTGAGCGCAAGTTCATGGGCGGAGTGATTCGGCATGGGACGAATGGGATTCAGATGGTTCGTATGTTCAGAAGGGGTCGCGGCAGATATGCCGAAACGTTGATGGATGAGCGCATTGTCTTTGATGGCGAGAAGTTGTCCGTGCCGGTCGTGTTTTATGATGATAACCTTAACTCGCTGGAGTGGTGGAAGGAAAAGCATCGTGGCTACGCCAAGCGCGAAGCGCAGCAGGCGATTGAGAGTTTGAAGTCCGGCGTCTGGACCGATCCGCGCAAGGCGAGTTACTACCGCTGGCCACCTTACATACGCGCTTTTGCCTATTTCTTCCTCCGTTATGTCGTTAAGCGTGGTTTCCTCGATGGCCGTGCGGGCTGGCGTTGGCACTTCTGGCAAGGGCTGTGGTATCGGTGGATAGTGGACATTGAAATCGGCAAGATGAAACATGCAAATTGAAGGAGAAGGAATGAAAAAGGAAACACAGTATAAGGACTGTAGGAAGGCGAGTCCGAAAGAATATGCATTGATGGCTGGCGTTATCATTCTTGGAATAGTCTTTCTGCCAGTCGTGGTTATCCTCTATTGCATCCCCTCCGTCCGCGCGACCTTCAAGCAACTCGCCTACGAAGACGCGATGCTCGGCTGAACGCCCCCGCCGCCGGCAACCCAGCGAATGAGATCAAGAAGAGGGTGTTGAATCGTTGAGAATCGCGTCCCCAAAACCATCGTCAAAATGATAAAACAGGTCAGGCCTATTTTATCATTTCTATGAGAGCTGATATGATATTGAGCAAGGGGGTCGATTATTCTTCCTGTCGCAACTTTCGGAGAGTGCGTGATTGTCGCCGTCGATGCGGTAGTGACAAAGTATGCCGAACCCTGGTCCGTCGTCGCCGGCAATCCAGCGAAGTTCATCAAGAAGCGGGTGTTGAACGATGAGGCGAATGGTTGAGGTTCTGCGAGTGTTGTTTGACATGTCGTTCTGGCGCGAGTTCATTGATCTGGACATGCGTGAAGAAACAAGGATGATGCATGAAGAGGCGGAGATGGCGAAGGGTAAAATCGGAGGATAAATGACATGACGGAAGAAATGCTGGCGAGAAAACTGGGCGAGGGGGAGTCGCAGAAACTGGAATTCAAGGAATCCTTTGGCTCAGAGTGCATTGAGACTGCTTGTGCTTTCGCCAATGCGAATGGCGGGTGGATATTGGTAGGTGTCCGAAACGACGGGACTCCTAATGGGATGCTGCTTCCAATTGAGGCCTTTCGGGATTTTGAACAGAAGATCTCCACTGCCACCGAGCCACGACTTTCTGTTGAAGTCGAGTCGGTGAAGTGGCGTGGGAAAGAGATCGTTATAATAAAGGTGCCTGAGCATCCGCTAAAGCCGCTGGGCGTAAGGGGGCGGTGTTATATCCGTCGTGGGAGCACAAATCATCAGATGACGCCTTCCGAGATAGCAGAGTGCCATCTAAAATCAACTGGTGCGAGCATGGATTCAGTGGCAGTGCCAGGTGCGGCGCTGTCAGATCTTGACATGGATTCTGTGCGACGCTACATGACTCTTGCAAATGAGGCACATCGCCGTGATTTTAACTTGTCGGATGATCCTTGGTTGATGTTGAAGAAACTTGGTTTCGTCCGTGACGAGGATTCAATACCGAGGGCGATTCTTCTTGCCTTTGGAAAGAATCCGCAGAAATTCTTTTCACAGGCAGTCGTTCACGCGGGGCTGTTCCGCGGGGGTGCGAATGTCATAGATGGGAGGGTCATTGGCGGTTCGATAATCAGCCAAATCGATGAGGCTGTCGCGTTCGTTCGCAAAAACACCAGGGTGAGGTTTGTAATATCTGGTAAGACGGCGAGGGATGAGTATTGGGACTATCCGACCGAGGCAATCCGAGAGACGATAGCAAATGCTGTTTGCCATCGTGACTATGGAATTGCCGAAGAAATCCAATTGAGAATATTCGAAGATCGGTTGCGAGTGTGGAGCCCCGGCACACTTCCATTTGATATGACGATGTCAATGCTGGACGATCCATACCACGAGTCACATCCAAGGAACAAGCTGATTGCGCAGATTCTGTATGACATAAAATACATTGAGAAGTATGGAAGTGGGATCGGACGTATTAAGAATGCGTGTGCGGACAACGGGAACGAAATTCCGGTTTGGAGCGAAGAGGCGAATGGTTTTCTGACGGTCTACAAGAGTCGGCCTGATGTTGAAGGATATTTGGCTGGCGAGATAAATGGCGAAATAAAGGGAGGGTTAAGTGACGAAAAACTCTCTAAAATCATAGAAAATGGAGGAGGAAGGGTCGCGAAAATCTCTGGAGAGGGGATAGATGGCGAGATAAAATACATTGCCCAAGGCGAATTAACTCGTTCAGAGAATGCTGTGAGGAGGATTATTGCTGAGCGTCCGGGGTGTAAGCGTGCGCAATTGATGGCAGCATTGGAGCTTTCGCCCCGCTCTCTTGATCGCGTTCTGGCAACACTCGTAAGTTTGGGCATTATCGCCTATAAGGGGGCGAAGAAAACTGGTGGATATTATCTTGTAGAGGTGGAATGATTGGTGTTAAAGGGATGCGCCA
>Ga0310786_10001838_pt1 | contig 33733 bp, 27 predicted proteins | sample AusTroGonzalo_MG_FD_203881 | JGI IMG/M metagenome (GOLD analysis project Ga0310786, IMG submission 203881) | Bovine rumen microbial communities from tropical cattle in Woodstock, Queensland, Australia - Gonzalo_03 (v2) (version 2) | ecosystem: Host-associated > Mammals > Digestive system >... | reverse complement strand
TCCGCAGCAGGCAGAAATCCTTTATCAGCAAGCCTTTCATAGCGTTTCTCCTTTGAGCATCATCATAATATATTCATCCATGGTGATCCGTTCAACCACCATTCCCGGACAGTTTTCAGCGTAATAGCGCTTCTGGTCGGTCAGCAGGCTCCAGCCGAAGCCTTCCTTCCGCCTGCGCAGAATATAGCTCTTATCCAGCGTCTCCAGGTCCTTGTCGCTGACCTTCAGCACCGCGTAATCGCTCAACAGCCTGTCAGTTTCCTCATGGCAGATGATCTGCCCGTTGTCGATCATATAGAAGTCGTCGCAGAGCTGTTCCAGGTCTCCGGAGATATGGGAGCTGATCAGGATGGATCGGTTCTCATCCTCTGCCACATACTCCCGGAGCAGATCCAGGATCTGGTCCCTTGCCACCACGTCCAGGCCGGCGGTGGGCTCATCCAGGATCAGCAGTTCCGCCTGATGGCAGATCGCGCTCAGCACCCGGATTTTTGCCTTCATACCGGTGGAAAATTCCTTGATCTTTTTGTTCTCCGGCAGGGAGAGCTCCCTGGCCTTTTCCAGGAAAAGTTTCTTATCAAAGGAAGGATAAAAAGCGGCCAGCACCCGGGATATATCTTTCAGCGTCAGTTCCCCGCTGAAGCAGGATTCCGCCAGCACAGCGCCGATGCGCTTTTTGTCTTCCACCGTCGGAGCCTGCCGGTTGTTTCCGAACAGTTCCATTTCTCCGCCGTCATTGGAGATCAGGCCCATAATCGCTTTGAAGGTGGTGCTTTTTCCTGCGCCGTTTGCTCCGATAAACCCGGTAATGGTGCCCGGCCGGACCTCCAGCGAGCAGTTCAGGGTAAAGTCCTGGTATTTCTTGGTCAGATTGGTCAGTTTCAGCATACAGAATTATTCCTCCGTGATGATATCGAGCATGTTGGCGAGTTCTTCCCGGCTTACACCGTACCGTTTCGCCTTCTCGGCCACTGCTTCCAGATCCCGTTCCAGATCCCGGCGCTGTTCCTCCTGGATCATGGACCGGTTCGGCGCGCAGACATAGGTCCCCTTCCCGTGGATGGTAGCTGTCAGGCCTTCCTCTTCCAGCGCGTCATAGGCTTTTTTCACCGTGAGGGCGCTGATCTTCAGGTCCCGGGACAGGACGCGGACCGATGGCAGCGGATCATTCTCCGCCAGTTCCCCGGACAGGATCATATGCTTGATCGAGGCAACGACCTGTTCGTATATGGGAATCATGGAATAGGTATCAATAATAATGTTCATGGGGTCAGACCTCTCATGTGTTGATTCAACGTAAACAGTATATAACAGTGTAAAACTGTTGTCAACTGTTATATGCTGTTTATTTGTAATTTTTTTACAAACAGACTTTTCCTGCTAAAGGAAAAAGACAGGAAGAAGCCTTCCTGTCTTTCCCGGTTTCGTTCCCCGCCGGTCAGAAACCGGCGCCCAGATTCTCAAAGGTATCGATGATTACCGTACATTCGGGAGAAACCCGCTGCATGATTATGCGCATCATGTTTTCCGGCACCGCCACGCAGCCGCCGGTATAGGGCTTTGCCGGACCCAGGCAATGCAGGAAAATGGCGGAGCCGCGCCCGGGAGTACCCTGATCGTTGAAGCTGATGTTGAGACAGTACTGATACTGATATTCGTAATCAATAATGTGCTCACTGTCTTCCATGGCCAGATCCGGCACATCCCGGAGATCGACCATCTGGTTGTACTGCCTTTCCGGATCGCCGGACCAGTAGGTATTGTCATCCGCCTGAATATAGGGCAGCGCGCATCCGGGATCAGGCGCGATCCCGAAGGCTTTGTTGAAGGAATATGCTCCGACGGGCGTCTGGCCGCAGCCTTCCGCGTGATCGGCGTCCAGGCACAGTCCGTTCCGGCCCACAAAGCCCGGCGTGGACAGGATCTGTTTCCAGACGCCGTTTTCATCCCGCTCATGCATGGTAATATACGCCGTGGTCTGATCCATGCCCATCCCGGCCACAATGAACAGCTGTTCCGCGTCCTGCGCGGCGGGCAGCTCCGTCACCCAGGACGGCGATACCGTTTCATGCTGGATATTCGCATACAGGCCTTCAACCCGGTCTGACAGCGTGCCGGCCGCGGCGTTTTCCAGAGATCGGCAGCTCACAGGGAAAGTGAAATATGTATTGGGATACGGCTCATCCCTGAGCGTAAAATGCCACCATTCCTCCTCCAGAGGCTTGAAACCATGGGCCAGCATGGCATCCCGCAGGATCATCCGGTTCCGGTACTGTTCGTCAGTGATTCCGGTATAGTCCGGGTGGCTCAGTTCCCCGAAGTAATCGAAGGTACCTCCCATATCCGCTTCTTTTTCGGTTTTCATATCAAAGAGGGTCAGATCCACCGTGCTGCCCCGGCTGTGGCCGGAATGCTCCGCAATGTACCCCAGGGGGAACAGCGTATCCTTTTCGAGCTCCGGATAAAAGTAAGGCTTCATCCGGGTGTCCTCATAATCCAGCGCCCAGCGCATAAAATGGGTCACGGCCTTCTGGGGCCGGTAAGCGTCGTAAATCTTCAGCCGGTAGCCCTTCCCGATCAGGTCGTCGCTGACTTCCTTCAGTGCCGCTGCCGCTTCCTTCGTCAGAAGCGCGACGGGTTCTTCATAGCCGTCGACGCGGCCGCCGATAAAGTTATAGGTGGAATAATACCGGATTTCCAGGATTGCGTCCGGCACTGCTTCACTTAAAAGCACAAAATCAGAGGCGTCATCCGAAAAAACCATATCATCCTGCTCCGCCATGGCCGCATTGAGGCCGGTCAGCATCAGCAGCGCCAGAAAAAGCGCCATCCACTTATTCACCGTTCAGCCCTCCGTTTCTTCTTTTCGTCCGTTTTACTGATTATCAGGATACCATTCGGCAATCAAGCTGGTCGGAATCTCAAAATGCTGGTAATCCTTCCGGTCTTCCCAGTCTCCGCCCCATTCAAAGCCGTGTTCGGTGAAGAGACGGTAGCACAGATCCTCATGGTCAATCCTGCAGGGAAAATCCGCTTCCCGGTCCAGGTAAGGTTCACCCGTGACGGGTTCCACAATGCGTACGCCGTCCACAATCTTTGTGTAGGGATTATAGAGCGTGTTGATATCCACCGCCAGGCCCAGGCCGTGCTTGGAAACCCGGGTGGTGTGGGAGATGAAGCGGAAATTGAAGGACGAGGAGTTATTGTCCTCCATAGAGAGCTCGTCATCCGCGTCATATTCATCCACCAGGCGGATCTTTTCAATGGGATACTTCGCCTCATACAATTGGCGGAGAATCTCCAGCACATCCTCAGCAATGTGGTAATTGACGATCATCTCCCCTTCCCGGATTTCGCCGTTCAGGTCCACATGGAGCACATGCAGATAACGCAGGTCCTCCCGGGGAAGCGTGCAATCCTCCTTGAAGGATTTGCCGTAGATCCGCGCAAAGAGCTCATCAGAGATCGGAGTAATGAAAAACGCTTCATCCGTCCCTGCAGCATCCCCCGCCTGCCCGCCCAGGGAGGCGAATATTTCCGCGAACATTCTGATTTCCTCCTCATGCTCCGGCATGGCGTCCACCAGCGCCTGGACGGCCTCATCCGGGTTCTCCGCGGAAATGGCCTCCGTGATCTTCTCCATCAGTGCGTTATACTCGCCCCAGGGGTCGTTTTCCTCATCGTAGGTACCGTCTGCGTGATAGCACAGCTCAGCGGCATTGCGGGACAGGCCGGCCGGGCCGGCACTTTTCACGGTAAGATCGCCGATATAGCCGTTTTCTTCGCGCTGCATATATTCCGTATAGGTTTCGTTCAACAGCAGGTCATATTCATACATGCCGCAGCTTACGGTATAGACGGCCGCGTCGTCTTCCCCCATGGCGGTTGAACTGGGCTCATAGCCTGCCGCTTCCACCTCCAGCAGCGTTTTGCCCGCCAGGGCATCCAGCTCCGCCTGTTCTATGGGCCGGGCCGTGATCTCCTCCTCGTACGCTACGGGCAAGGTTGTGAGATAGGTGTTATACGCCTCAAAAGCGGCGTCCAGCGTCTCAGCATCCACGTAGACCAGGGTGGCGGCGCCCAGCTCCCTGGCTTTATCATCTAGATCCGCTACGAGACGGAGATTGACGCCATTCTGCGTCACCACCACAGCGAAGTGCTGATCATCCGCGCAGGCGATGCCTGTATATCCATCCGACGCCATGGCCTCGCCTATGGTCGCAAAGGAAAGGGCGGCCGGTTCCTGCGCAAGGGCAATGCCCGAGAGCATAACCAAGGCCAGCACAAAGAGCAAAAACTTCTTCATCGCAAACATCCTTTCTTCCGTTGCCTCAATCCCCCGGCCCTTTCAGCGGGTGATCCGGGATCACAGATACATACGTAACAACCGGCGCATACGGCTGTACTGATTTCCCATTCCCATGAGAAATATTGGATACAGAAATGCTTACAAAACAGATGAAGCGCGATAATCATGTGGGGTTTTCTCTTGATTTCATCTCCATGATAGCCCAAATCCGGCATGCGGTCAATCTGTCCCTCGCCGGGATAAAGAAAGACAGGAAGTATTCTTCCTGCCTTCTTATGTGAACAGTATCTGTATTTCGTCTGAAATATGCCTGCGCTCTATGTCATTCTCCCCTGTCCTGTGATACAATGGGCAAGTGCTCCGGGCGCGGCCCGGCCGCAAAAAGGGTACAAAAAAACCCAGGGCCCATTGATGCAACGTGCTCCAGGTTCATGGAGCTGATAGCCGGATTCGAACCGGCGACCTCATCCTTACCAAGGATGCGCTCTACCGACTGAGCTATATCAGCACGCTGTCTTGCGACAACGGACGTATTCTATCATACCGGATGTAAAAAAGCAAGCCTTTTTTTCACGGTTTTTTCAGAAAGGAATTCCATGCGAAAAGATCTTACCCTGCCCTGCGAACTTCCCGGTGATTTTGCCTTTACAGACCCCACCGGACTGACTGCTTCGCAGGCGGAAGAAAAGCTCCGGGCCGGCCGCGGAAACCAGATGACAGATCCGGATAACCTGAGCCTGCCCCGGATCCTGCTGAACCATACCCTGACCCTTTTCAACCTGCTGAACCTGTCCCTGGCGCTGTGCCTGCTGCTGGTCGGCAGTTACCGGAACATGCTGTTCCTTTTCGTGGTGTTTGCCAACATCCTGATCGGCGCTGTGCAGGAATATCGTGCACGGAAAACAATTGCCTCCCTGAAGCTCCTGAATGCCCCTTCCGTCCACGTCCTGCGTGACGGCAAGGAAATCATCCTGGAGAAGGAAGCCACCGTGGAAGGCGACCTGATCGTCCTGCGGGGCGGTGACCAGGTGGTTGCCGACTGCGTGGTGGTGGACGGCAGCGGAGCCGCCATGGAATCCCTGCTGACCGGCGAAAGTAACGCCGTACCGAAGCAGATTAACAGCTGGCTTTATTCCGGCTCCTATATAGTGGAAGGCAGGCTCCTTGCCCAGCAGGTATATGTAGGCGATGAAAGCTATGCCGGCCGCCTCACCTGCGAAGCGCGGAAGGATACCCGTCCCGCTTCCCGCCTGATGACGGACCTGAACAAGCTGATCCGTTTTGACTCCATGGTGCTGATTCCCCTGGGCGTGCTGCTTTTCCTGAAACAGCTGCTGCTCCGTCATATTCCCGTTGCGGAGGCCGTTCCCTCTTCTGTGGCAGCCATGATCGGCATGATTCCGGAAGGCCTGGTCCTGCTGACCAGCGTGGCCATGGCCGTCGGCGTGGTCAAGCTGGGCCGGCGCAACGCCCTGGTGCAGGAGCTTTCCGGTATTGAAACCCTGGCCCGGGTGGACGTGCTGTGCCTGGATAAAACCGGCACCCTGACCACCGGCACCATGGAACTGGAAACCGTGGAAGGCGTGGAATGCACCCGGGAGGAAACAGAAAAGGCCCTTTCCCGGCTGCTGGGCGTCTTTGACGAGAACAGCGCCACGCTGAACGCTCTACGGGCAAAGATCACGCCTGCCGATGAAAAACCCCGGGACGTGCTCCCCTTCTCCTCTGAGCGCAAGAAATCCGCCGCCACCTTCTATGACGGCACCATGCTGATTCTCGGCGCGCCGGAATTCGTCCTCGGCGACCGCTATCCCGCGGAACTCCGCCAGCGGGTGGAACAGTACGCCGCGGAAGGCAAACGGGTCCTGGTCCTGGTGGAAGGCCAGGGACTGGTCTCCGCCGAATCCCTGCCTCCCTTCAAAACCATCTGCGGCATCTGTGTCCTGTCGGACCAGCTGCGCCCCGCCGTGGATGAAACCCTCCGTTATTTCCGGGAGCAGGACGTGGATATCCGCATCATCTCCGGCGATAACCCCATCACCGTTTCCATGATTGCCCGCCGTGCCGGCATTCCCGGCTGGGACCGGTATGTGGACGCCTCCTCCCTGAAAACCGAAGAAGACCTGGATGACGCCTGCGACCGCTACACGGTCTTCGGCAGGGTTACCCCGGAGCAGAAGAAGGAACTGGTGCTGGCGCTGAAGCGCAAAGGCCACAATGTGGCCATGACCGGCGACGGCGTCAACGATATCCCTGCCCTGAAGACAGCGGACTGCTCCATCGCCATGGCCGGCGGCGCGGACGCTGCCCGCAGTTCCGCCCAGGTGACGCTGCTGTCCTCCGACTTCAGCGTGCTGCCCGACGTGGTGCTGGAAGGCCGCCGGGTCATCAACAATATTACCCGAGCCGCTTCCCTTTTCCTGACTAAGACCATCTTCAGCTTCCTGCTGAGCCTGCTGATCCTGGTGCTTCCCGCGGTTTATCCTTTCCAGCCCATCCAGCTGACGCTGATCTCCTCCCTGATGATCGGCCTCCCCGGCTTTGTGCTGGCGCTGGAACCCAGCGGAGAACGGATCCGCGGCGACTTCCTGCGCACAGTACTCTACCGTGCCCTGCCGGGCGGTATAGCCGCCGCCTGCTGCGCCTCCATCTCCATGGCCATGACCTGGGCCGGCTGGTCCCATGAACTGTGCAGCACGCTGGCCACCCTGTGTGCCGGCGCTATCTGCTGGATCGTGCTGATCCGCGCCTGCCTGCCCCTCAACCATCTCCGCCGTGCCCTGCTGCTGGTGACCGCAGGAGCCTTTACGCTGGCTTTCCTGCTGTTTGGTCATATCTTCTTCCTTGTCCCGCTTACAGGCCCTGCTGTGGCCCTTTTTGGCGGCCTGGTGCTGCTTGGCGGCGGACTGGTGCTGCTGTGCGACTGGATCCTGAAACGCAGGACCTGAGCCTGCTGATTCTTAAATCAAAAGCATCGATTCATGACATAAAAAAGGAGCGGAATCAATCCGCTCCTTTTCCTGTTTTCTTTAAATCCCCTTGAACTCCCCGCCGCATTCCACAGACAGTTCTACCGGATCCACAAACATGAAATTCCGATGCAGCAGCTGCAGCCGCGGATAAGTGGCGGTAAACACGGTTTCTCCCGCGTACTCGCCCTTCACGGTCACTTCCTCCACCGGCAGGCAGGCCAGCAGGTCCCGGGCAATCCGGAGACCCATGGCGGACAGATACAGTTTCCTGTTCTTTTCCATGTACCCGGCCTTGCAGATGAAGGTGCTTTCCAGCTTTGAAGCAGACACGGCGCGCATGCTGATGTTCTCGGCATAATCCGTCAGTTCTCCCAGCGGATTGGCCTTCTGCAGCACTTCCGTATAGGCATCCAGGTCTCCGGCCAGCACCTTTTCCGCGTGCTTGTGGTAGAAGGACCACATCTTCAGGGTGGTCAATCCGTCCGCCGGCGTGCTGTGGGACAGCGCGTCCGTCCAGTCAATGGACTCATCCGCGGTCTTCCAGAGGTTCCGGATTTCCGTGCCGGGCTTCTCTGTTTCCTTCACAGCGGGCTTGGGCTGGGCAGGCTCGGCAGCGGCAGGCGCTTCCGACGCCACCGGCATCACGCCTCCCCACAGGTCCGAGGCAATGGCTTTCATCCGCTTCATGAACTCATTCTGGTCCATGGGGCTGTTATACTGATCACTCATTTTTCAGCGGCCTCCTCCCTGCGGCAGATCACACTCGGCGGATTGGCCGCCGTGTTGAAGCCTTCGATTACGATATCCGCGTCTCCGGTAACCCCGTTGTCAAACAGCCAGCGGCTCAGCGGGTTGATCAGGAGGCTTTCCACCTGGTTGCCGATACCGCGGCCGCCGTTGGACAGGTCGAAGGTGGCGGCTTCCTGCAGGCTGGCATAGGCAAAGTCTTCGATCCGGATGCAGATATTCTTCTGCTCCCGCAGCCGGCTGATGATCTTGTTCACCTGGGCCTTCAGGATCAGCTCGGCGGCTTCCCTGCGGATGTAGTCAAACACGACTATGTTTTCGCCGATACGGTTCAGGATTTCAGGCCGGCCCAGTTCCAGCTTGAAGTAATCCTCAATGGCGGAACGGACCTTGGTCTGTACTTCCGGATAAGGCATATCCATGGTCACGTTGGGTTCCCGGTTGCCGAAAGCGTCCTTGACGTAGATACCCAGGTTGCTGGTGAAGATGATGATCGTCTCGGAGAAATAGACCGTATTTCCCTGTCCGTCGGTCATCCGGCCGTCTTCCAGGATCTGCAGGAACTTGTCCAGGATGGAGGAATGGGCCTTTTCAATTTCATCAAACAGCAGGATACAGAAGGGATTCTTCTTCACGGCATTGGTCAGCTGACCGCCGGCTTCGTATCCAACGTATCCGGGAGGTGCGCCCATCAGTTTCTGGTCAGAGTGGCTCTGGCCGTATTCACTCATATCAAAGCGGATACAGGTGCTTTCATCACCGAACAGCTTTTCCGCCAGGGCCTTGGCGGTTTCGGTTTTACCGGTACCGGTGGGGCCGGCAAAGAACAGCACGCCCTTGGGCTTGCCGGCGGAAGAGGAATTGACGCCGTTCATACCGGTCACAGCACGCTTGACCACGTCCAGCGTCCGCTCCAGTGCGGTATCCTGTCCCTTGATCCGCTTTTCGAAATCCTGCTTGGCCGTTTTCAGGCTTTCCATGTTCAGGCGGCTCCAGGGGTTCTCCTTGATGCCGTATTTATACAGATCCACCACTGTGCACAGATCCTTGATCGGGATCTCTTCCTTTTTGCACAGCAGGCGCATTTCGTCCAGTTCTGTGAAGGTCATGCCCTCGGTCAGGCCGACAAAGCGCTCCTTGATCCGTTCCAGTTCGTCCGGATGCTCGTTATAGTACGGCAGATCCCGGCGATATACAGTACCGGAGAAGAATCCGGCAAAGTTGTTGCCGGTCATCATGCGCTTCCGTTCCTCACGGTCCGGGGCTTCCAGCCGGAGGATCTTGCAGACCGGGTTGTTCAGGTAGAACCAGGCCGGCAGGTCATTCAGCTTGTTCACCAGCAGGATGAGCAGGTTCTGCTTCTTCCCCTGGGTGGTCCGGACCCAGGAAGCGCTCAGGGCGCTCTGCATCAGGATGTTGAAGCTGTTCACGTCCTGCTGGTCCATCCGCTCGGGGGTGGTGATGTAATGGCTGGCCATTTCCAGCACGGTGACCGTGGCGGCCTTCCGCTGGAACATGGCCCGGCGGATCACGTTGGGCGCAGTATCCGCACCGTTGCCCTTGAACTCCGCCTGGATCGCGCCGTCCTTGATGGTCGTTCCCGTTGCCGCGGCGAAGCGGTTCAGCATGGAAGGATCATAGGGGCTCATAAAACCGACCAGGTTGCTGTAAAACACTACCTGGTCATATCCGTTGTCTGAAAAGAAGGTATGGAGGTACCGGCTCAGCGGGATGATTTCATCCTGCTCCACAGAGCCTTTCAGCGGATAGCGGTACTGATCCAGCACGTTGCCTTCCAGGATCAGCAGGGGCTTGATACCGCTGAACAGTTCCAGTTCCCTGTGCCATTTCGGGATCAAAGATTCGTTTGTCTCGCTCATTGTTTCCTGTCCTTCCTTACTTGCCTGTACTGTTCTTTTTATCCCGGGTGGGTTTCGCGCTGGGCGCGCCCGGCGCGCCGGCCTGATCCACCGTATCATCATTTTCCGGAATCATAACGCCGTCAAAAGAAGGCAGATACGGGAATACGATTTCGGTTTTTCCGTCTTTCTCGGTCAGGGGCGGAAGCTCGATGGCCGTATCCTGCTTCATGATTTCGTAGACCGCCTGTGCCTGTTTCATCGTCAGGCGCATGGGATGGTAGTCATTGGAAAACAGCAGTTTCTGCGTCAGTTCACCTTCCGGCTGATAATCCGGATTTGAGCTGGTGGTAAACACAGGATAAGCCGTCATCTGCTGGCCCAGGTACTGGTTGTCATTGCTGAATGTCAGCTTTGCCTGAACCACCAGTCCGTATAATGAAATAGCCAGCGGATCCTTCGGCACTTTGCCGGTCCGGATATTCCGGTTACCGCCGAACACGAAGTTGCCCAGCGAGTAGAATACGCTCCGGTTGTTGATCACGCCCATTCCCTGGGCAACGTGAGGGTGATTGATGATCACCAGATCCACACCCGCGTCCTTGATCAGTCCGGTTACCTTGCGCTCTGTATCTTCATCATGATAACGCTTGTATTCCGTACCCGTGTGCCAGCAGACAATAACCGCGTCCGCCTTGTCCACGTCCCGGGCCTCAGCGATCTTCTTCAGGAACTTCGGCCGCTGGGTATAGAGCACAGAATTCTGGAGGGCGAAGAAGGCAATGCGTACTCCGTCCTTTTCATACAGGTAATAGGTGAAGTCCTGGAACCACTTGATACCGTTTTCTTCCAGGGCTTTCTTGGTATTGGTCTCCCCCTGCTTTCCGTAATCACCCACGTGATTGTTGGACAGGGAGGCCGCTTCGATGCTGCTCTGTTTGAGGATCTTTGCGTAATCCGTATTGCCGCGGAAAACATGCAGCTTGCTGGACTTGTTTGCCCGGCTGTCTGTCAGCGGTCCTTCCAGGTTGATTACGGTCAGGTCATCCTGCTCAAACATTTCCCGGAAGTTTGAGAAAAAGTAATCATACCCTTTTTCTTTTGCCGCATTGTCGAAGCTGTCAGGTCTTCCCTGCTCGTTATCAACTCCGCCCAGCGTCACGTCACCTGTGAAAGTGATCGTAATGGTTTTTTCCGCGGATGCAATACCCGCGGAAAGCAATACGGAAAGTACCAGGATCAGCAAAATGAAGGTCCTAACACAGGTCGTGCGCATACAGCTTATTCCTCCCCGGGGAACTCAAACCGGCGGCACCAGGTATATTTACTGATGGCACTCGGCAGGGCTCCCTGGCAATAAGTATTCAGGATATCGCGGATATAGGAAGGCAGGCTCTTGTTATACTTGACTTCCAGGATCATCATGTTCTCATCAAAGGGAGGAACTGTCGGTACATAGGGATTGAAAAGATCCTTGCTCCAGAGTCCTGTCCGCAGCTGCTTATCAAAGGTGATCCGCACCTCTTCCGCCGGATGGAGATAAGCTTCCCGGACGTAGTCCACCAGCACCACCGGCCGCAGCAGGTTCACGGTCATTTCCCGGAACACGTCGTTCAGCAGGCCGCTGCGTGTGGTTTCCAGCCCGGTCGGATCTCCGGCCATCAGCTGCTCACACAGGAGCTTCGGAATGGAAATGCTGCGCTTGGAGATCAGGCTGCCGACCTTGGTCTTGCATTCCAGCTTGATGATCTTGTCGCTGAAGTTGTAAATCCTGATCCGGTATTTGTCACGGTTCTGTACGCCGCTCACCTTATCGACAAACGCGTTGTTGAAAATCGTATCAAAATACAGGGATCGGATATGGTATTCGTTATATTCGTCTCCGTTGGGATCGCGGTTCAGAATCCCGTCCAGAATGCCGGACAGTACAAAATACTGCCGCTCATTGATAAAGTACTTCAGCTCGTGCCGCAGCGGCAGAGTATTCATGGACACCGCGAATCCCCCCTCTCTTATTAATGCATAATGCACAATGCACAATGCATAATGTTTTTTTTGTATATCAAATGATCTTTTACAGACCGGTTCATAGTATATCCCCTACCGGATCTGAATTGATGAGTAAGACATTAGAATCTGACTAACTTTTCATTATGCATTATGCATTATACATTATGCATTGCAGGCACTGACCTTTCAGGTCAGGTGCCTGCTTCCACCTGGCAAGCCACCAGGGTGGCGTCATGCACACCTTCGATGTTCAGTACAGCGCTGACCAGGTCCTGCTTGCTGTCCAGGCGGACTTCCACGGTCATTTCCGCGCCGGAGCGGGTCACGGTCTTGCTGCGCAGCTTCCGCTGACGGACAGTCCGGCGGAGCAGCTGGGTGATCTCCTGCTCGGCATAGTCGTCATAGTGGACGACCAGCAGATAGGAGTTCGGATTGCGGAAGCGGATGAAGGTCATGGCGATCAGGATCACGCTGATACCCAGCACAACCGCCAGCGCGTGAACGTACAGTTCCGCGCCCAGCAGAATACCCATTGTCAGCGACCAGAACATGTAGGCCGTGTCCATGGGATCCTTCACTGCAGTACGGAAACGCACAATACTGAGGGCACCCACCATACCCATGCTCAGGGCGATATCGCTCTTGATACACATAACCACGGGCGTAGTAATCAGCGTCAGCATCATCAGCGTCATCGCAAAGGTCGGGCTGTACAGCACGCCGCGATAGCAGCGCTTATAGACGAAGGCGATGATCAGTCCGACGATGCAGCCCATCACCAGGCCGATGATAATCTTCCAGGGCGTCAGATTCTCAAACTGGCTGAGAAAATAATCGCTCAGGCTCGCTTCATTCTTCAGGATTGACTTGACTCCATCGGCATAGGCAGTTGAGATAAACATTGGGGTTTCCCTCCTTGAAATGGATTAAATCTTCAAATCAGATGGCGTTGGCCGGCATTTCCGGTTTCGGTCCGAAATAGTGGTTCATCTGTTCATCCGTCAGGTTGAACGCTTCCTGGGTGAATTCCCACAGTCTCGTGGGCCGCTTCCGGATAACGTTCCGCAGGCGGTTCACGCGCTGCTCCCAGTAGCGGTAGGCACCTTCTTCTGTGGTCGGCGCGTCAAAGATAACGGATTTATCGTTCTGCGGTCCCCAGAAATCCCAGTGCATTTTCATTTCCGGCTCAATCAGCGCCACCAGCTCATCCAGTTTCTTTTCCATCACTTCGGTGGTCAGGGTCTGGAAGATCTTGCCGTAAATCGTCAGGTACTTGTCCTTATATTCCGGCACACTCAGCAGCTTCAGGAAAATGGTATTATCAATACCCTTCTGGCCCATGCCCTTGGCCTTGGTATAGCTCCAGGGGCTGTTGAAGCCGGAATCATACAGGCCGTAGTCTACGTCGTACAGCACCCACTTCCACTTGCTGCCGTCCATATCGAAACGATAGAACCGGGTGTTACCGATATCGCTGTTGCCGAAGAACATTTCAAATCCCAGATATTCGAACAGGTTGTCCACGTCCACATTATCCAGGATGTACTGCAGATCCTCGTCATTCTTCGCGGGGTTACCGGCCTTGATCTTCTTGACCATGGCCTTGTATGCCTTGTTGGAACCGTACTTTCTGGATCCGCTGCCCTGCAGCAGGGTAATCTTGTCCGCCATGTCCAGCGGAAGACCCTCATGCTGTGCCAGCATAAACCGGTCAGTCCGCTCCCGCAGGTTCATATTGCCCCAGTAAACACCGTTCAAGTAAACAATATAGGGTTTCCAGGCCTGATGCGCCACTGTGGAGTCACAGTAGTCCATCAGCCGGCTCTGGAAGCCGTCCTGCAGGCGGGTAAACATACTGTCGTTACCGCTGTTGCGCAGGACCAGTCCCTTGAATTCCGTAAAGTCCCGATCCGGGAACAGCTTTGCCGCGAAGGTTTTTTCACCGTACAGGCTCTTGGCCCGGAACTTGAAGCTCTTCTGCGGCATATCCAGCGAGAAGTCACCCATCGTGGAGAAGGCGGCGCCCTGGCTGATCAGCTTGTTTCCGGCATCATCATAGATTTCGAGATAGCATTCGAAATCCTGTCCGGAGTTTTTCACCTTGCGGTAGACGGAATCCTTGAAGGGGAGTTTTTCCTTGTTGATGTTATCCCCGATGGTCAGCATACCGTTTTCCGGATCCCACAGATTGCTCGGTTCCGTCACAATGCAGGCAATGGGCAGCATGTGGAACTTGTTGACCAGGTACGTTCCGGTAATCACGTCGCTGGGACGCTTGTCGCCGGTGGCATAAGCCCTGGCCCGAAGTACGGAGATGTTGTTGACCACCAGGCGCTCGCCCGCCTGGTAAGGCGTGGAGTTCTGGGTCGGCGTCGTACAGTCCGTCGTATAGAAAACCTGGGTGCCTTCCGGAATATTGATCTCCACGTAAATTGTGGAATAATACTGTCCCGGTTCCACAGAGAAGGAAGGCTTTTCAGCATAGCCGGTAAAACCGTTTCCGTTCGTCTGGAAAGGAGTTGGCGTATCATAATAAAAAAGCCCTGCCATCCCGAGGGTGCGGCCGTAGGATACATCCGTTCTCATTTCCGGAAGATTTACCTTGTCCAACACTCTGCCAGTCGGATCTGTCAGGGTTATGGTTTCCATCTTCAGCTTTCCGACCTTAAAGGCAGCATGCGGTTCCTGATAGGTGTTTTTATCATTCGCACTGTCGCACATGACCACCTTGTATTCCCCCGGGCTGATGGAAGTCCCGGCCGGAAACTGCCATTTTCTTCCGTGATCCAGCCGGTCGCTCAGTCCCCAGCCTGACAGGTCCACAGTCTCCGTACCGGAGTTGTAGATCTCCACCCAGTCGCCGTTTGCGCTGTTGGGAAACACCTGCACGGAGTCATTGCTGGCCATTACCTCGCTGATATAGACGCCGGTCTTGTTCATTGCCCGGAGGTTGATATCCATCTGGATTTCACCGGTCCGGTTGTTCGGCAGGGACGGCGTGGGCGTCTGGAATACCTGCATCTGTCCGTATTCATTGCGGCCCCAGCTGCAGTCCAGCGGCAGGTTGTCAATCATGATCCGGTCGAGCACATGTCCCTTGCTGTCCGTCAGGACGATGGTCTCCCGTTCCGCACTGATTCTGAAGTTGGTATGGGGCGCGTTCTTCACGCGGTCCATCCGGTCCTTGCCGGTGCACAGGACGATATAGTATCCGTTGGCCGGGATTGTCGCGTTGTCCGGGAAGCGCCACTTCAGCGGCTTGCCCTCGTTATCGCTCAGACCCAGTCCCGCCAGGGAAATCTCACGGTTGGTCGTATTGTAAAGTTCAATCCAGTCGCACAGCTCGTCGTCATCATCCCGCAGACCGGTTATCGGATCCGCCATCACCTCGTTGATGACAATGGATCCGTCGGATACAGAGATGCTTTCCCGGTACATCCGGTTGCCTTCCTCGGTGTTTTCATAACCGGGGCTGAACCAGGAAACCACTTCATACCCATTCACCGTCAGCGCATAGCTTTCGTCGCTGGTCATGATCGGGTATTTGCAGCTGTCAATCAGGTAAGCGTTCGAATCGTACAGGTAAACCGTCTCACCGACGCTGGAAAGTTTGAATTTGGCATGCAGGGGCCGGTTCACGTCAATCTGGTTGGTGTTGTCACAGAACACAACCACACGGCCGTCGGCCTCCAGGCTGATATTGGGGAAAAGGAAGCTGATCCGGTCTGCCCGATCGCTCAGTCCCAGGTGCTCCAGGTTGATAATGTGATCCGTACTGTTCCAGATCTCAATCCAGTCTGCATATTTGCCGTTCTCATCCGTCACGGCAGTTGCGTTGGAGGACATGACCTCGCTGATTACCAGACCATCGTATGCGCCGATCACCTCGCCCTGGCTTTCCCCGACCAGACCGGATTCCGTTCCGACGGAATAGGTCGCACGGCGGGTCGGATCCTTCGGCGTGACCAGGATCATGATCGCAATCAGCGCGGCAAACCCAGCCAGGAGAATGAAGTTCATCCGGATCTTCCTGCGGCGCAGTTTCGTGGCACGGGAAACCGCACGGCGTCCCTCGGTATTCTGGTTCTTATCCATGGAGTTCCCCTCCTTCCGGACAATCACAAATCTTATAAATTATACCACAAAGAGCAGCTCTCTGCAAACTTCTGCACATCTTTGACGTGAGAAGTTTGCAGATCAATTCATAATTCATAATGCATAATGCATAATGAGATATACTTTCCACTAACAGAACCCATTATGCTCCCGGTTAACAAACGAATACACCGGACTTTTTCTTCCACCAGAAAAACAGAATATAAGTAAATATCACATTCGCCGTCAGGCGAATATATCACATTCTGCGAAGCAGAATATATCATATTGAGTCGAAGACTCAATATATCATATTTTCCGAAGGCTATATTGCCTTCGGAAAATATATCATTGCTTTGTTCGAAATCATTCGAACAAAGCACGTATTTCCTGTTCGCTCATGCCGCTCAGCACGGTTTCTCCCGGCGTGATCAAGCGTTCAAACAGCGCTTTCTTCCTGGCGCCCAGCTCCACGACCTGCTCCTCTATGGATTCGCCGGTCACCATCCGGATGACGGTCACCTTCTTCTCCTGGCCGATCCGGTGCGCCCGGTCTGTAGCCTGCTCTTCCGCTGCGGGATTCCACCAGGGATCATACAGGATGACCATGTCCGCGCCGGTCAGGTTCAGGCCGGAACCGCCGGCCTTCAGGCTGATCAGGAAGATCTGCCCTTCCCCTTCATTGAAGCGGTCTACCAGGGACAGACGCTCTCCGGCCGGCGTATCCCCGTCCAGGTAAAGGGTGGAGAATCCGTTGTCTTCCAGCCGGGTCTTCAACAGCTTCAGCATGCTGGTAAACTGGCTGAAGAGCAGGATCCGCCTGCCGCTCCGGATCATTTCCGGCATCAGTTCCAGCAGCATCTCCTCCTTGCCGCTTCCGCCCCGGTAATCGGACATCACCAGCGAAGGATGACAGCAGATTTCCCGCAGTTCCGTAATGGCGCTCAGCACCTCGATGCGTCCCCGTCCGGCGCCCTTTTCCTCCAGCAGCTTGTTGATCTGGGGCCGCAGGCGTTCCAGGGCCGCCCGGTAGATCTTCTCCTGTTCCGGGGTCATCCGTGCCGTCAGGGTGGTCTCCGTCTTGTCCGGCAGTTCCTCCAGCACGTCCTGCTTCAGCCGGCGGATCAGGAAAGGCTGGATCCGGCGCAGCAGGTCTTCCGCATTCTCGCCGTCCTGGTACTTCCGGAGGAAGGTGTTGTATCCCGGCAGATAACCGGGCAGCACAAAGTCAAAGATGCTCCAGAGCTCGCCTACTCCGTTTTCCATCGGCGTACCGGTCAGGGCAAAGCGGGTATCCGCCTGCAGCTGTTTTACCGCCTGCGCCGCTACGCTGCCCGCGTTCTTGATATTCTGTGCCTCATCCAGGATCACGAAACGGAAGGGATAATCCTTCAGCAGGGTGATATCCCTCCGGATCAGTGGATAGCTGGTGATTACCACGTCCATATCGCTGTTCTGGGTGATATGCCGGATCAGGCCTGCCCGCTGCGTTCCGTTACCGCTCAGCACCGTCACGCTCAGATCCGGCGCGAACTTCCTGAACTCGCTCAGCCAGTTATAGGTCAGGGAGGTGGGTGCCACCACCAGGCTGGTCCGTCCGGGTTCCCGGGCCGCCAGCATCAGCGCAATGATCTGGGCGGTTTTACCCAGGCCCATTTCATCTGCCAGGATACCGCCCATATGCATCTTGTCCAGCCCGGCCATCCATTCGTAGCCGCGCTTCTGGTAATCCCTCAGGCTCAGGCCCGATGCCATCTCCGGCGCTTCGGCTTCTCCGCCGCCGTTCGCCAGGGTTTCGGACAGGGCCTTGACCTGCTCGTCCATTTCGATTTTGACGCCGCTGTTTTCCAGCATGCTGGTCAGGTATCCCGCACGATAGGCCCTGAGCACAATCGTATCCCGGTTCAGCTCGTTGCCGTCCCGCACCGCGGCCTCATAGATGCCCGCGGCTGTCTCCTGCCAGTTGGCCAGGTCATTCAGATCCAGGAACTCACCAGTCCGGAGACGGAAGTACCGCCGTTTCCGGCTCAAAGCTTCCATCAACTCCAGGATTTCATCCACCGGCTCGCCGTCCCGGGTCAGCAGCAGCTCCAGCCGGTCGCCGTTCATCCGGATACTGCCGGACAGGATCGGCCGCCGGGGGACAATCCGCTTGAAATCACGGCTGAGGAAAACCTCGCTGACTTCCTGCAGGCGCTTAACTCCCTTGCCGACGAAATCAAAGACTGCGTCCGTTCCGCTCAGGCGGATGTTCTCCCGGCCGACCCGGAAACCGGCATTGGCCAGGATATCCAGTACCCGGTGCTCCCCTTCCGCGTCCCGGAGCAGCAGCTGTTCTCCCTTATCCAGGGTAATCTTCTTCTTTTCCACGCCAAAGGGATTCAGTGCAATCTCCCCGTAAGAGAACCGGACGGAGGCAATCACGCTCTTCCCGTCCTTATCCAGGTAAACCTCACTCTTCAGCGGCAGGCGGACCAGCCGCTGGCGCAGTTCCTCCCCGATTTCCACCGCGCCGCGGATCTTCAGATACGGGAGCACTTCGCCGATGACCCGCTCCGTATCCTCCAGCGGGTATTCCATCAGGCTGCGTCCCTCATACTGGTTTTCATAGATCAGCCGGATCAGCCGGGTCTGTTCCCGTTCCGTCCGGATCAGGTTTCCGCCGGTCATCACCCAGGCGCAGTCAGCCGTCACCGGCTGCAGATCCGGCGGGATTTTTCCGCTCACCTGCAGTCCCCGGGGACCCAGGTTCACCGTGAAATGCACCGGCACCTGAATGCCCCTCAGCGGTTTGCAATGAACGATCTTGCCGCTCTGGTCCATGATGCGCAGCACCGTATCCCCGTCCAGCTCCAGCATTTCCTTCGCAAATGGATCCGGCAGCCGCATCAGCCGGTTGGCAGCCGGATTGGCGGTCCGGGAGCCCGGTTCCTGCACGGAACACAGCTTCCGCAGGATGTCCAGCACCCGCATATCGTCATCTGTGTACCGCATCCACTCAGGCTGATAGGTAAAATCCTTGCCCAGCGGCAGGACTTCGTTTTCATCCGCCGCGGCCAGGAAGCCACGGATATCCTTGATTACGTAGAGCTTTTTCTCCCCGGTACGCATGCCGATCCGCAGTTCCTGTCCGGCTTTCTGGGGAAGCACAAGGGTCACTTCCAGCCGGACGTTTGCCTCGGCAGGCATCTCCCGCAGGATCATATCGGAAAGCTCAGCCGCCGTTTCCGGCGCCTGCTTCTTCATCATGCTTTCCGGCACCTTGCGACGGTCCGCGTAAAGCCATACCGCTACCGCATGCCTGCAGCATCCCTTATGCAGGAAAACGTCACAGTCGCAGTGAATCACCAGGCGCCGGGTCAGCGTCACGGAATGCAGGCCCTGGTCCGTTACGGTATAGCGGATCATTCCCTTATCTTCTTCCGCTGTCTTTACCGCACCGATTTCCTCCAGATCCCGTCCGGCCGCGTATTCCTCCGCCCCCGCCAGCTTTTCCATCAGCAAAGGATTCAGTCTCATGCTCTACTCCCCGCTTGCAATAATATCGAACTTATAATAATTCGACTACAAAGCAGTTTTTTCCTTTCTGAAAACAGCTTTGTTTAATTCATAATTCAAAAAGAACCTGCCTCAGCAGGTTCTTTTTTCATCCGTTCAGTATCTCTTTCAGCACAGCATCAAGATCAGGAATCGCCTTCTTAATCGCAACCGGCCTTCCCGCCGTATCGATAAAGCAGTGATCAGACGCTGCCTCCGCCACCACATTTCCGGTCCGGACGTTCCGCATCACATAGGAAAGCGAAATCTTCACCCCGGTATACTGGGTCAGCTTTACCTCGATCTCGATCTCATCATCATAGGTGCTCGGGTACTTGTAGTTGCAGGTAAGCGAGACCACAGGAGAAGCAATCCCCTCCGCCTCCAGCCGGGACATGGAAAGCCCCGTCTCAGACAGATAGTTCATCCTCGCTTCTTCCATAAAACGGATATAGTTGGAATGATGGGTAATCCCCATTTTATCTGTTTCATAGTAATGGACTTTATGGATATATTTACTCATTGGCTCACTCCGGTTTGTTTGATAGTTCGCCGAGGGTGGTTTCCCCCCAGCTGTAATTGGTCAGGTAGCTTCCCTTGAACAGGTTGGCATATTCCTCCCTGCCTGAGCAGTACTGATACAGGTCGCACTGCACCTTCTCCATCACAATACGGCGTTTTCCGTCCACCGACTCCACAATATCCGAGATACCGTATTCCTCCAGGGTGTTCTTCAGGCGAAGGGCTACCTTGCGGTACCTGGACATGGTCACCGTATTGGCCGGTTCATCTTCCCACAGGAAACCGATGGCTTCCTCCGAAGTGATATAGCCGCCCCGGCGGTCCACCAGCAGCGCCAGCAGCTCCTTGGATTTCTTGTTGCGGAAGGCAATGGGTTTATCACCCACAAAAACGTCGAAATACCCAAAGGTGCGAATGGAGACTGTGCGGTTCTCCGGCAGGTTTTTCTTTTCGTCCGGTTTTGTGTCCTCCACCTGGTACAGCATGACGTATCTCGGCGTTTTGCCGCCGGCTTCCTTCGGAGAACAGATGGCCTTGATTTTCCGCTCCGTTTCCGTATCGTAGTCGAAATAGGTATACTCCGCCTCGCCGGCCCTGAGCAGTTCGAGATAGTCCTCATAGGCCGCTTCGCTGTAGGCTACAAAGCTTTCCAGCGGCGTGAACTTTTCAGTCAGCCGGGCCCATTCTTTTTCCGTATAGCCGAAGAACTCCTGCACATTGTCACTGGCATAGAGCGGCCTCACCTGTCCCTCTGCCGAAACCTCAAAGGCAGCAAGACCGTCAGAGAACTGCATGACCAGATCTTTCATGTTCTGCTTCAGCTCGTCGTTTTCCGTCTGCAGGACGCGTTCCTTGCCAGTCTCCTGGATGCGGCGGCAGCAGTAATAGCTCACCGAATCATCCACTTTGATAAAGATGCCGGTATACTGCCTCATCTCCCCGCTGGAAGAACGGGCATAATAGGTGATCTGGGGCGGCTTCGCATCCGGTTCATACAGCCTTTTCTGGCAGAAGTCCCGGAAAAATCCGCGGATCCTGTCCCGGGAGTCCGCTTCCACTGATCCCAGGATCCATTTCTCCAGCGCTTCATCAATCAGCATGGGGACGTCCTCAAACATTTTGAAGGAAGACCCGTCGTCACAGTGCAGGCACTTGACCGTATTGGTATCCAGGTTGAATTCAAAGATCTTGTCATAGACGTCGGTCAGGGCTTTCATATAGCGCCTGGTTTCGGCGTCCTTCCGCATCTGGTGCCGGGCGGTGATATCCATGCAGGCGCTCTGGAATTCCTCCACGCCCTCTTCATTGACGGTCTTTGTGACCCAGCCGAAGACATATGCCCTTGTTCCGTCGCAGCGCAGCAGCGCCATCTCCCCGGCTATGGGCGCGTCCGCCGAATAGACCCGGTTCAGGTATTTGGAAAACCGGCGCTGTTCCTCCATCGGGACCATCAGAAAGATATTCCCTTTATACATTTCCAGATAGTCCAGCTCGCCTTCCCGGGCAGGCGGGCAGCGCAGGATGTCAATCATTTTCTGGTTGATATAGGTAATCCGGGGCTGCTTTTCGCAGGTATATTTCATAAATCCGCAGGGAATGGTTTCATTCAGGAACTGCAGATCGCTGTTTTCCTTCTTCAGATCGCTGATATCTGTCAGCACAGAACTTCCTTCACAGGTGCCGTCAGGCAGTATCCGGGAACTCAGACTGTCCCTTACGCAGATGACCGTGCCGTCCTTCTTTACAAGACGGTACTCCCCGGTCAGGGTCTGTTCTCCCTTTGCCAGATCACGGATCAGCCCGGCATATTTCTCCCGGTCTGCCGGATGAACCAGCAGAGCGTAAAGGTCACTGCTGTCATGGAGCAGTTCTTCCTCCGCGTATCCCAGCATCTCACAAAGATTACGGCTCACATAGGTCAGATGTACCGGATCATTCAATTGATACTGATGAAAGCCGCTGATCTGCCGGCTGAGTATGTCCTCCGTATTGTTCAATCTGTTCATCACAACTCCTTTCGCAGAATCAGGTCCTGCCGATCAGATTTGTAAAAAGGGCAAAGCTGTATCGTACATATTTATACTTGAAAATCATCTTTTTTTCAAATCTGACCGGTACGTTCCCCTGCAGCCCCATGATATACGGATCAGCCCGTGTATGCCTGCTGCCGCTGGATGCCCTTCCGGATTTTCCCGCTGATGGTTTTCGGCATTTCCTTCGCGAATTCAATCAGGCGGACCCACTTATACTCAGCAAGCCTTCCGTTGCAGAACTCCTTGATTTCATGTTCCAGTTCCCTGGTGGGCGTATATTCCCGCCCGGGCACGATCACCGCCTTGATGGCCTGTCCCCGGAGCGGATCCGGTACGCCGATCACGCTGCACTCCGCCACAGCGGGATGCTCCAGCAGCACATTTTCCACCTCATAGGGACCCACACGGTATCCGCCGGTCTTGATGATGTCGTCAAAGCGTCCCTGAAACCAGTAGCGGCCGTTTTCATCCCTGCAGGCCGCGTCGCCCGTATGATACACTCCTCCGCGCCATACATGGCGATACTGCTCCTCATTGTCCAGATAAGCGGTGAATACGCCGGTCTGCTTTCCCGGTTCCTCCGGTACAATCACGACCTCTCCCGTCTCATTCACCCCCGCGGGCAGTCCCTGCTTGTTGCGGAGTTCAATATGGTAGAAGGGAGACGGCATCCCCATGGAGCCTTCCACGGCTTTACACCCTTTAAAATTGGCGAGCAGCAGGGTCGTTTCCGTCTGGCCGTATCCCTCGCAGAGTTCCAGTCCCGTGCGCTCCGTAAACCGGTGGAACACCTCCGGTGCCAGCATCTCTCCCGCTGTGGAAGCATGCTTCAGCGTAGGCATATCGGGAATGCCCTTCCGGACCAGATAGCGGTACACGGTCGGCGGCGCGCAGAAAGAGGTTACCCCGTATTTGTTGATGATATGGGTCAGCTGCTTCGGTTCAAAATTGTCAAAGTCATAAACCATCACGGCGCTGCCCACCAGCCACTGGCCGTAAAGCTTCCCCCAGGAGGCCTTGGCCCAGCCTGTTTCCGCCACGGTAAAGTGAAGCCCGTTATCCTCCGCCTGCTGCCAGTATTTCGCGGTCACAATGTGTGCCAGCGGATAACTGAAGCTGTGGATGACGCCTTTCGGATAACCTGTGGTTCCGGATGTGAAATACAGGATCATCGGATCGTCTGCCTTCGTGGGAATCCGTTCCATCGTGTCCGGCGCCGCCCGCATGGCTTCCGTGATGTTTTCAAAGCCTTCCGCGTCCGCCTGCACACACCAGAGTTTAGCACCCAGGCCCGACTCTTTCAGCGCTTCCCGCACTTTATCCGGCACCAGGTTCTGGGCGGTGCAGACAACAGCCTTTACACTGGACGCCTTCAGACGGTAGACAAGATCGCTGACCGTCAGCATATGGGTCACGGGGATCATCACTGCCCCCAGCTTATGCAGGGCTATTGCCGCAAACCAGTATTCATAGTGGCGTTTGAGGATCAGCATTACCCGGTCTCCCTGTCCGATGCCTGCCTCCCGGAATACATTGGCCATCTGATTGCTGTGCTTCCGGATCTCTGAAAAAGTGAAGAGATGCTCTTCCCCTTCGGCGTTGCACCATACCAGCGCCCGCTTGTCCGGGGCTTCCTCCGCGATCCGGTCGACCACGTCATAACCGAAGTTGAAATCCTCAGGATAATCCAGCCTGATCTCCTTCAGCATCCCGTTTTCATCAGTTATCTCATGGCAGAATTTCTGATATATGCTCATACTGACTCCTTCATCACCGCAGCGGCACCGATTTTGCGGAATCTGTCATAGCGTTTCCCCACCAGGTCCGCGTCCCTTGCCAGCACTTCCAGTTCTTCCTTCAGCAGGCCGCGGATCCGTTCATAGAATGCCTTCTCCCCGATTTCCTTTTCAGAGAGGATCTTCTCGATGACTCCCAGGTTCCGGGCGTCTTCCGCCGTCAGTTTCAGGCTTGCCGCCGCTGTTTCCGCCTTAGCGGAATCTTTCCAGAGAATGCTGGCACAGCCCTCCGGGGAAATCACCGAATAGACCGCGTTCTGGAGCATCCATACCCGGTCCGCCACCGCCAGCGCCAGGGCGCCACCGCTGCCGCCTTCTCCGATCAAGATCGAAATAACCGGCACGCAAAGCGTGGACATTACCATCAGGTTTTCCGCGATGGCCTGTCCCTGTCCCCTTTCCTCCGCGCCGATTCCGCAGTATGCCCCGGAGGTATCAATAAAGCAGATCACCGGCCGTCCGAACTTTTCCGCCTGCTCCATCAGCCGCAGCGCCTTGCGGTAGCCTTCCGGATTCGGCGCGCCGAAATTCCGCCAGGTCCGTTCCTTCGCCGTGTGTCCCTTCTCGATGGCAATGACTGTCACGGGACTGCCCTCCAGACGGGCGATTCCACCGACAATGGCAGGATCATCCGCATACCGCCGGTCTCCGTGGAATTCGATAAACCCCTTGAAAATATGCCTGATATAATCCAGCCCGGTCGGCCGGTCGTTATTGCGGGCAATCCTGACCCGCTTGTAAGCTGCGTCACTCATCAGACCGCCCTCCCGTCATGCATCTGCAGGATTTCAGCCAGGTATTTCTTCTGGGCTGACCGGGGTACAATGCTGTCCACAAAACCGTGCTCCAGCACAAACTCCGCCGTCTGGAATCCTTCGGGAAGGGCTTTCTTTGTGGTCTGCTCAATTACCCTGGCTCCGGCAAATCCTACCGTCGCGCCGGGCTCCGCCAGGATGATATCGGCTTCCATGGCAAAACTGGCCGTGACCCCGCCCGTCGTGGGATCCGTCAGCACGGCAATATACAAAAGTCCCGCGTCACTGTGCTGTTTCACCGCCGCGCTGGTCTTGGCCATCTGCATCAGGGATAAAAGTCCTTCCTGCATCCGGGCACCGCCGGAGACGGTGAATCCGACCACGGGCAAGCGGTACTGCACGGCATATTCAAACAGGGAAGTGATCTTCTCCCCGACGGCGCTTCCCATGCTGCCCATCATAAAGTAGGATTCCATGACGAACAGGCAGCATCTCTGCTTTCCGATCATGGCCGTGCCGCAGACAACGGCTTCCTTTTCACCGCTGGCCGCGCGGACTGTCTCAATCTTTTCCCTGTATCCCGGAAAGTTCAGCGGGTTATCCGAATGCATTCCGGAGAACAGTTCCCGGAAGCTGTCCTTGTCTGCGATCATCTGGATGCGCTGCCGCGCCTTCATCCGGAAATGATATCCGCAGGTGCAGACAAGGTCACTGGCCCACAGGCGGCTCAGGGGAATCTCCTTATGGCAGTTGGGACACTTCTTTTCAGGCTCGCCGGCATCGCGCTGGACAGGTGCGGACGTGCGGCCGCCTTCCTCCAGTTCATTCATGGGTTTCATAAAATTCAACAATGCCATTTCGTCACCTGTTTCCCATAAAAGATAAATCGTAATTGCCGGAAATAAATCGTTCATCCTCCACGATCCGGAGCTGTTCCACAATATTCGTCTGGATTCCGTCAATCACCAGCTCGCAGAGAGCCGCCCGCATTTTCCGCAGGGTTTCCTCCCTGGTCTTCGCGAAAACAATCAGCTTGCCCAGCAGCGAATCATAGTACGGGGAAACCACCGTCCCCTGGATGAGGCAGGTATCAAAGCGTACCGAGGGGCCGCCCGGAACATGAAGCATTTTCAGCATCCCGCAGCTTCCCGCGTTGATCCGGCATTCCACGGCGGATCCGGTCATCCGGACATCTTCCTGGGTGATGTTCAGCGGGATACCCGCCGCGATACGGATCTGCCACTTGACCAGGTCAATGCCGGTCAGCATCTCCGTGACGCAGTGCTCCACCTGCAGGCGGACGTTCATTTCCATAAACCAGAAGTTCCCTTCCCGGTCCAGCAGGAATTCCAGCGTACCCGCGCCCACATAGCCGATCTTTTTGACCGCGTCCACCGCCAGCTCAATCATCTTTCTGCGCTGCTCCTCGCTGACCGCGGGAGACGGGGTTTCCTCCAGCAGCTTCTGGTTCCGCCGCTGCAAGGAGCAGTCCCGGTCTCCCAGGCACACGGCGTTCCCGTGTTCATCCGCCAGGATCTGCAGTTCCACATGCCGGGCCGGGAAAATGTATTTCTCCAGATAGACGCTGCCGTCGCCAAAGGCGCTGACCGCCTCCGCCGTTGCCTGCAGATAGGCGTCCTCCAGTTCATCCGCCCCGTGGATCAGCCGGATTCCCCGGCCGCCTCCGCCCGCACAGGCCTTCAGCATCACCGGATAGCCGATCCGGGCCGCCGCTTTCCTGGCTTCCTCCACGGATGTTACCGCCTTGGTACCGGGAATCACCGACAGTCCCGTATCCCGGATCAGCTCCTTCAGCACCGCCTTATCGCTGAGCCGTTCCATGCTTTCCGGATCCGGCCCGATAAAGACCAGCCCGTTCTTCCTGCACAGGCGGGCGAAATGCGCGTTCTCCGACAGGAAACCGTAGCCGGGATGAATCGCCTGGGCTCCTGCCAGGATGGCGGTACTGATGATCTGGTTCTCGTTCAGGTAGCTGCCGGAGGCTTCCGCCCCGCCGATGCAGTAGCTCTGATCCGCCAGCGCCACATGCAGGGCGTTCCGGTCCTCCTCGGAGTAGACAGCCACCGTAGCCACGCCCATCTCCTTGCAGGCCCGGATAATCCGGACAGCAATTTCCCCGCGATTGGCAATCAGTATTTTTGAAAACATGATTTACGCTCCTGTAATCGCAACGGAGAACTCAGCGGATACGCAGAGCCTCCCGTCCACGGTCACCGTACCCTCCGCAAAATAAAAAGGATGTTTGACCCTCTTGATCCGGCATTGTGTTTCCACCCGGTCTCCCGGCTTTACGGGGGACCGGAATTTCACATTGTTGAGTCCTGTATAGACCGGCAGTTTTCCGCCGCTCATCGCGTCCTGCAGCAGCACGCAGGCGGACTGCGCCAGGATCTCGCAAAGAATCACCCCGGGCACAATGGGATTGCCGGGAAAATGCCCTTTCAGGAAAAACTCATCCCCGCGCACGGTATAGTGCCCGACCGCAGCCCCGTCCCGGTTTTCCACGTCGTCCAGCAGGAGCAGGTTTTCCCGGTGAGGCAGTATCCGCATGATTCCTTCCCTGTTCACAGTCCTTACCTCCTGATCCGGAACAGCTCCGTGCCGTATTCCACGACCTGTCCGTTGGTCACGCAGACTTCCGAGATCACCCCGTCGTCTTCGGCGACGATCTCGTTCATCAGCTTCATGGCTTCAATAATGCAGAGAGTCTGTCCCTTGTTCACGGAATCCCCCGCTTTCACATAGGATTCCGCCTTCTCCGCCGGAGCCGCATAAAACACGCCGACAATCGGGGATTTCACGCTGATATAGTCCTTGTTCTCCGGAGCTGCCTGTACAGCGGGAACCGTTTCCTGCACAGCAGCCAGGCTGCCAGTCCCTTGCACAGGAGCGGACCGTTCCAGGCGCACCTTGCTGTCCCCGATCGTCATCTCCAGCCCGGTCAGTCCCAGTTCCTTCATCAGTCCGGCATATTTGCGAATCTCTGTTTCCTTCATTTCCTTACACCTTTCTGAAAGCCAGGCATGCGTTATGGCCGCCGAAGCCCAGGGAGTTGGAAAGCGCCAGCGTAATCCCGGCTTTGGCTGCCTTATTCGCGGTGCAGTTCAGGTCGCAGGCCTCATCCTGCTCCTTCAGGTTGATGGTAGGCGGAATGATGCCCTCCTCCAGGGCATAAAGGCAGGCCAGCGCTTCCACCGCACCTGCCGCACCCAGCATGTGGCCGGTCATGGACTTGGTGGAACTGACCCAGGCTTTCCTGGCCGCTTCCTCTCCCAGCGCCTTTTTGATCACGACGGTCTCGATAGCGTCGTTCATCGGGGTGCCGGTACCGTGGGCGTTGACATACACCAGGTCCTTCTCCGTACAGCCGGCTTCCCGCATGGCCTCTTCCATGGCCCGGATGCCGCCGCGGCCGTCCGGATGGGGCGCCGTGATATGGTAAGCATCGCAGGTGGAGCCGTATCCGCACACCTCCCCGTAGATCCGGGCGCCGCGCTTTTTCGCGTGCTCGTATTCCTCCAGGATCAGGGCACAAGCGCCCTCGCCCATCACGAAGCCGCCCCTGCGTCTGTCAAAAGGAAGGGAGGCTTCCTCCGGGTTTTCAGCGACAGACAAAGCCTTCATATTGGCAAACCCGGCGATAGCGGACGGGATAATCGCCGCTTCCGCACCGCCGGTGACGGCCGCGTCCGCATACCCGTGGCGGATCAGCCGCATGGCCTCCCCGATCGCGTTGGAACCGGAAGCACAGGCGGTAACCGCGGGCATAACGGAGCCGCGGCAGTCATGGCGGATGGCAATCATCCCCGCCGCCATATTGCTGATCATCATGGGCACCATCAGCGGGGAAACCCGGCGGGCACCCTTTTCCAGCAGCGTGGAATGCTCCTTTTCAAAGGTGCTGATCCCGCCGATCCCCGTACCGAAGATTACGGCAAAGCGATCCGGATCCACCTTCCCGTCAATGCCGCTTTCGTCCGCCGCCTGCTTTGCGGCTGCCACCGCGAACTGCGCGTACCGGTCTGTCCGGAGCACCTCATTGACCTCCAGGTATTCCCGTGGATCGAAGCCTTTGACTTCAGCAGCCAGTTTCGCCTTGAAGTTCTCCGTATCAAAAAGGGTGATGGGCGCGATGCCGTTCTTTCCGCTTTTCATGCCCGCCCAGGTCTCCGCCGCGGTGTTTCCCAGCGGAGTCACCGCGCCGATGCCCGTAACTACGACTCTTCTGTATTCACTCATCCTGTTTCTCCTTACATCGCGATACCGCCGTCCACACGGAGGACTTCGCCGGTAACGTATTTTGCTGTCGCAAGGTATGCCGCAGCTTCCGCCACGTCTTCGGTTTCCCCCATCCGGCCTAGCGGAATCGCGTTCAGCAGCGGATTGTCCGCCTGGTTTCCGGTCATGTCGGTGGCGATAAACCCGGGCGCAATGGCATTGCAGCGGATTCCCTTCGGCGCCAGTTCCCGGGCCGCGGACTTGGTCAGGCCAATAAGGCCGGCCTTGGAGGCCGAGTAGTTGCACTGTCCCGCGTTGCCCATGATTCCCGCCACAGACGTGATATTGATAATGCAGCCTTCCCGGTTCCGGATGAACAGGCCGGCACAGTGACGGATCATGTTGAAAGCGCCTTTGAGGTTGGTATCCAGCACGGCGTCATAATCCTCTTCCTTCATCATGGCCAGCAGCCCGTCCCGGGTAATACCCGCGTTGTTGACCAGGATATGCGCCGTTCCGAAATCCGTTTTGATTTGCGCAACGGTTTCCTTCACGGCCGCGAAGTCCGACACATCACACCGGTACGCCCTGGCTTCCACGCCGTACGCTTCTGTGCATGAGCGGCATACACTCTCCGCGGCTTCCGTATTACCGGCGTAAATGACGGCAATGTTCGCTCCCAGTGAAGCCAGCCTGCAGGCGATGGCTTTGCCGATCCCCCGGGAGCCTCCGGTTACTATGGCTGTTTTTCCTTTCAGCATGCTTCCACCTCTGCCAGATATTCTGCCGCGTTTGCGGTGCGTACCCCTCCATCGATCCTTTTGATCATGTTACAAAGGGTTTTCCCCGGACCGATTTCGATAAAAGTATCCACTCCATCGGCGATCATATTCCGGATGATCTTCTCCCACTGTACCGGGCTGCAGATCTGCCCGGAAAGCAGGCCGGCCGCACTTTCTGTATAGGGTTTTGCCGTCAGGTTGGAATAGAGCGTGATTTTTCTTTCCTTGAACTCAGTCTGCGCCAGCTCTTCCGCAAACGCCCTGGCCGCCTCCCGCATAAAGGGAGAATGGAAAGCACCTTTCACCTTCAGGGGAATGGCCCGGCCGCCGGCGGTCTTCACGTCTTCCAGAAAGCCTGTCATCTGTGCGTTCAGCCCGGAAACGGTGACCTGCCCCGGACAGTTGAAATTCACAGGATAAACCTCCGGGTACCTGTCACAGATTTCCTGCACTTCTTCCGGTGTCAGTTTCACAACCGCCGCCATGAACGTGTCAAACTTATCGGCTTCCCGCTGCATGAACTCTCCGCGCCTGCAGACAAGACGGAAACCTGTTTCAAGGTCAAACATGCCGCTGACAGTCGCCGCTGCGACCTCTCCCAGGGAAAAGCCCGCCACAGCCTCAGGCGTCACGCCTTTATCCAGCAGCACAGAGGCCGCCGCCAGTTCCATCGCGAACAGGCAGGGCTGGGTATTCCGGGTGTCCTTGAGTTCTTCTTCCGTTCCTTCAAAACACTGGGCGGATGTGCCGGGACGAAATCCGTCGCAGGCCGCGTAAACAGCTTCCGCGGCGGCGTATTTCTCTGCCAGTTCCTTTCCCATACCCGGATACTGGTCGCCCTGTCCGGCAAAAACGAATGCTATTTTACCCATTGGGCTGCCCTCAGGAGGAGCGGTTCCGCCTCCTCCATCACTTCCTTCACAATTTCAGCCGCCGGCTGTTCTTTCTTCACCATGGCGGCAATCTGCCCTGAAAGAAAACACCCCTTTTCGTTGTCCCCTTCCTGCACGGCACGCCGCAGCGCACCTGTGCCCAGGGCTTCCAGCTCCGCATCCGGCATGCCGCCATATTCCGCCCTGGCATAATCCCTGGCAAAGGGCGTACGCAGGCTGCGGACAGGATGTCCCAGGCGCCTGCCGGTCACCATGGTGCAAAGGTCTGTTGCCTTCAGGATTTTCTCCTTATAGGCGGGATGAATGCTGCATTCCTCAGCGCTCAAAAACCGGGTACCCATCTGCACCCCGCAGGCTCCCAGCATAAAGGTCGCAGCAACGCCCCTGCCGTCCGCAATGCCGCCCGCCGCGATTACCGGCAGGTTTGTTGCATCACAGATCTGGGGCACCAGCACCATGGTCGTCAGTTCCCCTACATGGCCGCCGCTTTCTCCGCCTTCCGCAATCACGGCGGAAGCGCCGAGCCGGGTCATCAGCTTTGCCAGGGCTACCGAAGCCACCACCGGGATGACTTTGATACCGGATTCCAGCCAGTCCTTCATGTACTTGGAAGGATTGCCGGCACCCGTGGTTACCACCTCAATCCTTTCCTCGGTCACAACCTGTGCCACTTCATCCGCGTAAGGACTCAGCAGCATAATGTTGACGCCCACCGGCTTTCCGGTCAGCTTCCGGGCTTCCCGGATCTGCTCCCTGACGTATTCGCCCGGGGCATTCCCGGCCGCTATGATACCCAGGCCCCCGCCGTTGGACACGGCCGCCGCCAGCTTCCCGTCCGCGATCCAGGCCATGCCTCCCTGGAAAACCGGATACTCGATATCGAGCATCTCACAAATTGCCGACTTGATCATTTTCTTATCCCTGCTTGCTCTGGATGAACTTATCCAGGTCGTCAATGGTTTCCACTTTCCGGTCCAGTTCAATCTCGATGCCGATTTCGTCTTCCAGGTTCATCAGCAGCTCCACCGTGTCCAGGGAATCAATTCCCAGCTCAGCGAATTTGCTTTCAGGTTTGATCTCAGATACATCACACCCGGTCCGTTCAGATACGATTTTTGCGATAGCGTCAAAGTACATTTTCCCATTCCTCCGGAGTTTTTATTCAGGCCGCATTTCGCCGCCCGAAAAAACATTCTACAGATGGGATGTTCCAAAAAGAGCTACTCAACGTTCCATTTGCGTTCCCCGAAATGAATTCACAATTCATAATTCATAATTCATAATTAAATGAAAAAGGACAGCTTCCCGAAGGAAGCTGTCCTTTCCGCCATTCTTCATTTTTCATTCTTCATTTTTCATTAACATGAAAAGAGTCCGGCTTATCAGCCGGACTCTTTATCATGTTCATCAGAACTTAAGCGGATTCACGCGGACAGCGGGACCCATGGTGCTGGAGAGGTAAACGCTCTTCATGTAGGTTCCCTTGGCGGCCGCGGGCTTCGCCTTGTTGATGGCTTCCATCAGCACGTTCAGGTTCTCCTGAAGCTTTTCCTTGCCGAAGGACACCTTGCCGATCGGGCAGTGGATGATAGCGGTCTTGTCCAGACGGTATTCCACTTTACCGGCTTTGATGTCGTTCACCGCGCGGGCGATGTCCATGGTCACGGTGCCGGACTTCGGGTTGGGCATGAGGCCCTTCGGGCCCAGCACACGACCGATGCGGCCGACCATACCCATCATATCGGGCGTGGCAACGCAGACGTCGAAGTCGAACCAGTTCTCCTGCTGGATCTTCTGGATCATGTCCTCAGCACCGACGAAATCGGCACCGGCTTCCTCAGCTTCCTTGGCCTTGTCGCCCTTGGCAATGACCAGCACACGGATGGTGCGGCCGGTACCATGAGGCAGAACCACGGCGCCGCGGACCTGCTGGTCAGCGTGGCGGGGGTCAACACCCAGGCGGACGGAGATTTCGACAGTCTCGTCGAACTTGGCCTTACCGGTCTGGAGCACCAGATCGACGGCCTCTTCGGGGTCATACTGCTTCAGATGGTCGATCAGCTTAATGCTGTCGTTATACTTCTTGCCGTGTTTCATTCTATTATTCCTCCATTGTGGTCATAGCGGCACTTTGTCCTCCCACATTGTCAGGGGCTATGCCCCATAGCTGCATTTGCCGTATTCATTCTCCCCTATGGGATCATGACCGGTTGTAGCACATTATTCCTCGACGGTCACGCCCATGCTGCGGGCGGTACCGGCTACCATGCTCATAGCGGCTTCGATGCTGCCGGCGTTCAGGTCGGGCATCTTGGTCTCAGCGATCTTACGAACCTGTTCTTTTGTCAGCTGGCCAACCTTTTCCTTGTTGGGGCGGCCGCTGGCCTTCTGCAGGTTCAGAGCCTTCTTGATCAGCACGGGCGCCGGAGGCGTCTTGGTGATGAAGGTGAAGGTACGGTCGGTGTAGACGGTAATCACCACGGGGATGATCAGACCGGCTTCCTTGGCGGTACGGTCATTGAACTCTTTGCAGAATCCGGGAATGTTCACGCCATGCTGGCCCAGAGCGGGACCGATAGGCGGTGCGGGCGTTGCCTTGCCGGCAGGAACCTGCAGCTTAATGTAAGCCTGTACTTTCTTTGCCATTTGAGTGGCACCTCCATAAAAATTGTGGTAGAGCGGAAGCGCTTGGCTTCCTCCCACGTCGCACCCCGTCAACGGACAGGGCGATGCATGGGAACAGCCTCAAAGGGCTGTTCCCTTTGCAACTAACAGAATCACAGGAGCGGAATCAGTCTTCCTTCTCGACCTGGTCGAGATCGACCTCAACAGGCATCTCACGGCCAAGGAACATCTGCACCTTGACAGTCAGCTTGCCGCGTACGGTATCGACGTCTTCCACTACACCGCTGAAATTCTCCAGCGGACCGGAAAGGATCCGGACGTGCTCGCCGATCGCGAAGCCGAAGTCCACGCTGGACTGCTCAGTGTTGAGCATCATGTCGACTTCTTCCTGCGTCAGCGGAACAGGCTTGGAATCCGGTCCCACAAAGCCGGTAACGCCGCGGGTATTCCGCACGACATACCAGCTTTCGCTGGTTTCAATCATGTGCACCAGCACATAGCCGGGATAAACCTTACGGGTGCTCTTGACGCGCTTTCCGTTCCGGATTTCAACAACTTC